>Ga0164318_10005177_pt1 | contig 12612 bp, 14 predicted proteins | sample GuaBasSedimGuay9_FD_113734 | JGI IMG/M metagenome (GOLD analysis project Ga0164318, IMG submission 113734) | Subseafloor sediment microbial communities from Guaymas Basin, Gulf of California, Mexico - Guay9, Core 4571-4, 0-3 cm | ecosystem: Environmental > Aquatic > Marine > Hydrothermal vents... | reverse complement strand
TGATATCAATCTCAATTACATCGTCATATTTCGCGTCCTTATCGCTTTTAAGCTTCTCAATATCCACCCTCGGCGTTTTGTTATTAGTAACTTTCTTAAGATAACGCACAGTTAGCTCATCCGGCTCAATAATACCTGTCTTGGCCCCTGCTTCAACAGCCATATTTGTCATTGTAAGGCGCCCCTCTATTCCAAGCTTCCTTATCACAGGGCCTGAAAATTCCATTACTTTATAAAGCGCGCCGTCAACTCCGATTTTCCCTATTGTATGAAGAATTAAATCTTTGCCGCAGACCCACTTTGGAAACCTTCCTTTATATATAAACTGTATAGTAGAAGGGACTTTAAACCACGAGCGGCCTTCGCTCATCGCCGCCGCAAGGTCAGTTGAACCGACTCCAAAACTCGCACACCCTATGGCGCCGAATGTACAAGTATGGGAATCGGCTCCGATGATCAAACTTCCCGGTGAGAAAAGTGCCGTTTCAAGCAGAAAAGCGTGTTCTATGCCGCAGTTATTTATATCAAAGAAATTCTTTATCTTAAAACGCCGGGAAAAATCCCTTAGCATCTTAACATTATTCGCCGCCTTAAGGTCTCTTGCCGGAACAAAATGGTCACATACAAAACCAATGCGGCTTCTGTTAAATACCTTCTTAAACCCTGCCGATTCAAACTGCCTTAGGGCTAAAGGCGCAGTAATATCGTTGCCGAAACAGAAATCAATCTTGGCATACACAAAATCTTTGAGCTCCTTCTTGCCGGAAGCCCTCAATAGTATCTTCTCGATAAGTGTCAATCCCATAATTATTAATTACTTCGTAAAATAAAGAAAATACGAAATCCGAATATCGAAATTTGAAATAAACCAAAGAGATTCAATTTCTCTATCCCGCCTCAAACTTCGAACTTTATCTTTATGCTTCTAGTTTCGGATTTCGTACTTCGAATTTATATATCTTGACGATTATTTGAACTCTTTCATTACCAAGCTTGCATTGTGCCCGCCAAAACCCAATGAATTTGACATCGCTATATTAATATCACGCTCTTTTGCCTTATTGGGGGTATAATCTAAATCACATTCGGGGTCAGGATTATCCAGATTTATGGTAGGAGGTACAATCTTATTTTTAACGGCTAAACAACAAGCTATGAATTCTATCGCTCCGGCGGCGCCAAGAGTATGGCCGGTCATTGATTTGGTAGAACTGATAGAAATATCTTTGGCGCGAATACCGAAAGCCCTCTTCATTGCTCTCGTTTCCATCTTATCATTAAGCTGCGTTGATGTACCATGGGCATTAACATAAATATCGCCATCTTGGACGCCCGCTTCTTTTAATGCCTGCCTCATAGCCAGCGCCGGAGTTTCGCCTTCAGGATCCGGAGCAGTAATATGATACGCGTCACATGTAGCGCCGTATCCCGCCAGCTCGCAATAAATATGTGCGCCTCTTTTCTTTGCGTGCTCAAGCTCTTCTAAAACTATGATTCCAGAGCCCTCAGCCATAATAAAACCATCTCTATCCCTATCGAAAGGCCGCGATGCGTGCGGAGGGTCATCATTTCTCCTGGAAAGCGCCTTAAGGGCGCAAAACCCGCCTACCCCCATGGGTGTTATCGCAGACTCTGTGCCTCCACAAAGCATAATGTCTGCTTTATCCTGCTGTATAATCCTGTAGGCCTCACCAACAGCGTGAGCGCCTGAAGCACAGGCAGTAACTGTACAAAAATTTATACCTTTAAGGCCAAAGGTTATCGCTACTACGCCTGCGGCTTCATTAGTAATAAGCATAGGAATAAGAAAAGGAGATATCCTCCTTGGCCCTTTCTCTAAAAATACCTTATGTTCTTTCTCTATTGCCTCCAGGCTTCCAATTCCTGAGCCAATCACAACTCCTGCCCTAAAAGGATCTTCTTTGCCAAAATCAAGGCTGCTTCCAAGAACGGCTTCTTTTGCGGAGAAAAGCGCGAATTGTACGAAACGAGCAGTTCTTTTAATTTCTTTGGGAGAAAGTATAGAGGAAGGGTCAAAATCTTTTACTTCTCCTGCAATCTGAGAATCAAACTTATCCGGCTCAAATTGAGTAATCCTCTCTACGCCATTTTTTCCGGAAATAATAGCTTTCCAGAAAGAATCTACTCCTATACCTACAGGAGAGACAACGCCACACCCTGTAACAACAACTCTTCTCATTATAAAAGAACCTTATTATGAAGATTTGTTCTTTGCTTTCTCTTCTATATATTTAATAGCATCCCCTACTGTTGTCATCTTTTCAGCATCTTCATCAGGAATTTCAATGCCAAATTCCTCCTCCAATGCCATAACTAACTCTACAGTATCTAAAGAATCAGCTCCTAAATCGTCAATGAAGGAGCTTTCTGGTTTTATTTCTTCTTTTTTTACGCCTAACTGCTCGGCAATTATGCTTTTTATCTTTTCTTCAGCACCCATTACTACCTCCTTTCAATATCATTTCCCTGTCAAACAATATCTTTCATAAATTCCTTACATCAATCCCCCGTCAACCACTAATACCTGGCCGTTTATATAACTGGCATCGTTTGAAGCCATAAACAAAACAGCGTTCGCAACATCTGAAGGCTTACCGAATCTTCTCAAAGGAATACGTGCGAACATTTCATTTTTAACCTTATCATCCAGCTTTTGAGTCATTGCCGTATCTATATAACCAGGGGCAATAGCATTAACGGTAATGTTTCTTGAGCCCAGCTCTTTCGAAAGTGTCCTGGTGATGCCTATGAGGGCGGCCTTGGAAGCTCCATAATTAACCTGGCCTGGATTGCCCATAATTCCTATTATGGAAGAAATATTGACAATTCTCCCATAACGCTGCTTTACCATAAACTTAACTGAGGCTTTTATGCAGTTAAAAGCTCCTTTTAAGTTTACAGCCAAAACCTTATCCCAGTCATTTTCAGAGAGCCTTAAAACCAGATTATCCCTGGTTATTCCTGCATTGTTAACTAATATATCAACTCTGGAAAACTTGTCAATAACTTTGTTTATGTTTTTTTCAACATCTTCAAGGCTTACTACATCCACAAGCAATCCCCTAACTTCGGAATAAGAATTCAGCTCTTTCTCTGCCCGGGCAAGAGACTCTTTATCAACGTCAAAAATAACAACCTTTGCTTTCTCCTCAGAAAACCCGAGCGCGATCTCCTTGCCTATGCCTTGAGCCCCGCCTGTAACAATAACCACCTTACCCTCAAAGCGCATATTTACCTCCTTTACGCTACGCGTAAACACAGATAATCACAGAAAAATATACAGATTAACACAGATAATTAGTACGTATCTCGTATTGCGTATCGCGCCGGGCGCATTAAGACTCATTTGATGCTTAAATAAATCCTTAATTCTGGTATTTCGTGACACTAATTCCCACTATCCGCTATTTAATACACCCTACACGCTACACCCTATTCTAAAACATCTATATCCTCTTTCTTCCCTATATTAACCACCTTTAACTGAGGATTTATCTTTCTAAGAATCCCCTTAAGTACACGGGAAGGGCCGACTTCAAAAAACGTATTTACCCCTTTATTGTTCATAAATTCAATGCAATCTTTCCATAGGACCGGGTGAGTAAGCTGATTTATAAGATTGTGCTTAATATCTTCCCTGTCTGTATGGGCCCTGGCCGTAAAATTACTTACTATAGGAACTTTTGCATCTAAGAAATTTAAAGATTCCATAACCTTTTTAAGCCGAACTCGGGCCGGTTCCATAAAGGTGGAATGAAATCCTCCGCTTACATCAAGCTCAACCACCCTGAAACCTGATTTTGTAAGTATTTCTTTAACAATGAGTTTTTTATTTTCAGCAAGAGATACCACTATCTGGGAAGGGGAATTAATATTGGCGATATAAAAGCTGTTATTCTGCTTTCCTTTTAAATCATCTTCCCTCGCGCCGATAACAGCAAACATACACGAAGGGTTCTCTTTAGCTGCCTCATCCATTGCCAGAGAGCGTTCTCTGATAAGGATAACTACGTCTTCAAGGGATAAGACTCCCGCCGGATAGAGACAACTGTATTCACCAAGGCTTAAGCCCGAGAAATAATCGATTTTAATGGGCTTCCCTCTGAATACTTCAAAAGCAGCAAGACTGACAGTCAAAATTGCCAGCTGCTGCAGTGACGTATCCTTTAACTCTTCTTCTGAAGCATAAAAACATTTCTCTGATAAGGGCATGCCCGCAGCTTTGTCAATACGAGAGAAGATATCCCGAACCTCAGGAAAATTATCATACAAATCCTTGCCCATACGAGGATATTGAGCTCCTTGGCCGGGAAAAATAACCGCATTCATAGTTACATATTTTTTATTACACAGATTAGCACAGATTAAGAACAGATGAACACAGATATTGTCTGTGGTCATCTGTATATCCTTCTGTGATCGTCTGTGTTATAGCGCGAAGCGCTATACCCACTTTATAACCAGTGAACCCCACACAAGACCTCCGCCAAAAGCATCAAGAACAACAATACTATCTTTCTTAATCTTTCCTTCTTCCCACGCTTCACAAAGAGCAACGGCACTGGAGGCAGAAGACATGTTGCCATATCTTCCTATATTAAGATAAACCTTATCTTCGGTGAGTTTAAGCCGGCTTGCCACAGCATTGATAATCCTGATATTAGCCTGATGAGGCGCTAAAATATCCACATCACTGCTTTTTAAGTGTGCTTTCTCAAGAGCGCTCTCTGCCGCATTGACCATAATCCTTACTGCCAGGCGAAAAAGCTCATTGCCTTTCATTTTAACAAAGTGAAGCTTATTTTTAACTGTTTCTTTGGAAGCTGGTATCCGCGAACCGCCCGCGGGCAAAAGAAGTAATTCACCATAAGAGCCATCTCCTCCCAAAGAAGAAGATAATAAACTTTTCTTCCTCCCCGATGTTAATACCGCAGCACCTGCTCCGTCGCCAAAGAGAACACACGTAGAGCGGTCATCCCAGTCAGTAATCTTTGTAAGAACTTCGCTGCCCACAACCAAAGCATTTTTAAAAATACCGCTTTCTATCAACCCTTGAGCAGCAACAAGAGCATATATGAAACCTGAACATGCGGCAGCGATATCAAAACAGGCAACAGTATCCGCCTTCAAATAATCCTGCAGATAACACGCGGTTGAGGGGAACTGGCGGTCAGGAGTGATTGTGGCAACAATTATTAAATCCAAATCTTTAGGCTTTAGCCCCGCCCGTTTTAATGCCAGTTTTGCTGCCGGAAGAGCAAGCGTCGAAGCACTGTCTTTTTTTGAAGCAATATGCCTTGTCTTTATACCCGTGCGCGTAGTAATCCACTCGTCCGATGTATCTACGATTTTCTCTAAGTCATGATTAGTCAGTATCTTAGGGGGTAAGTACTTCCCTAACCCTGCTATCTTTGCATACTTCATTTAACTTCCCTTTTATTGATTCAATTAAACCCCTGCTTAATTCCTGTATTGCGGCTCTTATAGCGTTTTTTACGGCATACCCTGAGGAACGTCCATGCCCAATAATAACAACACCGTTAACTCCTAAAAGAGGAGCTCCTCCGTACTCTGCGTAATCAACAACCCGCCTGAATTTATTCATAGCCCGGCGGATAAAAATTCCTCCTATTTTCGCAAAGAAATCGTTATTAATTGCGTCTTTGATAAGTTTGCCGGTCATCTCAGCAACTCCTTCAGAAACCTTAAGAGCGATGTTTCCAGCCATTCCGTCACACACAATACAGTTACATTCCCCGGAAAATATGTGTTTCGGCTCCACATTACCGGCAAAATTCCAAGAAGATGACGAAAAAAGCTTATGAACCACCTTGATAAAATCAGAACCTTTTCCTTCTTCTTCTCCTATATTAAGAAGGCCGATTGTAGGATTTGCTCTGTTAAAGACTACTTCGTAATACAAAGAAGCCATAACGCCATACTGAAGAAGATGCAGCGGCTTTGGATTTATATTCGCCCCTGCGTCAATAACCAAAGAAACATCTTTTAAGGTCGGGAAAAGAACAGCAATCCCCGGCCTCTCCACCCCCTCAATCAAGCCCACCATAAGAGTTGCCGCACTTACTACCGCGCCAGTATTGCCGCAGGAAACAAAAGCGTCTATTTCTTTTTCTTTCAATAATTTATTGCCTATAACAATCGATGACTTCCTTTTCCTCCTTATGGACATAGCCGCTTTATCTTCCATGCCGATTTTTTCGGGAGCATCTACTATTTTCAGACTATTTGGGTCGATATTATTCCTTTTAGCCTCTCTTACTATATCACTACGGGGGCCGATAAAAACTATATCGTGGGGAAACTCTTTAACAGCCGTAAACGCGCCTTTAAATATCTCCGAAGGGGCACGGTCCCCCCCTGATATGTCAACACCTATTCTATATCTGGATTTATTCACCTTTGTTTCTTTTTCTTCTTATCTTTAAACTCTACAGTAACTATCTCCTTACCTTTATAGTAACCGCAAAAAGGACAAACCATATGCGCGGGCTTAAGACGCCGGCACTCAGGGCAAATAACCAGTTTAGGTATAGAAATACTATCATGGGTACGCCTTTTGCGCGTACGGGAATGCGATTGTTTCCTTTTAGGATGCGCCATATAATTACCTCCTTATTCGCTTCGCTGCGCTACGCTTAACACAGATAATCACAGATTAAGAACAGATTAGCACAGATATAACCCCCGCCTATCTGTATATCCTTCTGCGGTAATCTGTGTATACGCGTAAGCGAATATCTGCGATCATCTGTGTTGCTGCTATTTCTTGCATCTGCACTCTTCAATATTAAGATTTACCCCGCAACGCGGGCATATACCACGGCAGTCAGGCTTACATAATACTTTCATTGGAAAATTAAGAAGCACCTCCTCCCGTAAATCACTATCAATTTCCAGATAATCGCTCCTCAATGAAACACGGTAGCTTAAGTTGAAATCCTGGCTCACTTCCTGCTCGTACTTTCCTAAACAACGGGAACATGTAATAAGACGGTGTGTTAATACGCTGCAATGCGCAAAAACATCTTTGCCTGAACGCCTAAATTTACAATCAATATGGATATTTTTAATAAACTTAACATCAAAGCTGTCTAAATCCCACTTTCCAGCGTCTATGTCTTCACTTGCCTCAAGCGGCTGCTCCGTCAGCCTTCCCAGTTCTATGCGCATTATTAAACACTTATTTATTTAGCCGTATTATAAACAATTATTCTTATTTTACCGCCTGCCTATCTTCTTATTTAAAGCACTGACACATACCCTGGGCAAAAAATCATCGAGATTACCCCCTAAAGAAGCTATCTCCTTTACCAGACGGGATGACAAGTATGAATAGCCGGCGTGGGGCATTAAGAAAATAGTCTCTATGCGGGAAGACAGTTTTCTATTGGTAAGGGCCATCTGAAACTCATACTCAAAGTCAGAAATCATACGCAGGCCTCTTATAATAACATTTATATTCTTCTTAACAGCGAAATCTACAACCAATCCTTCAAATCCCTCAACCTCTATCTTCTTTATGCCTTTTGTGGCCTTCTTTAGAAGATTTACTCTTTCTTCATACGAAAAAAGAGTATCTTTAAAAGAATTCTTTACTACCGCAACAATTATTTTGTCAAAAATAAGAGACGCCCTTTTTATAATATCTACGTGTCCAAATGTTATGGGGTCAAAAGTTCCGGGATAAATTGCTCTTTTCATTACGTAAAAACCTCGATGCCGATTAATCACACCTTCGCATATATTAATATCCTGCTTTGGCCATAAACCTTATCATAAACAATATTCCCGCGGCTGTAAATATCACTAAATTCATCGCTGCGGTAACACAAAATTACAAGATATCCAGAAGGGGTTAATATATCATACTCATCCAATGCTTTCAAGGTTTTTTTAACCATACCCTTATAATAAGGAGGGTCAATGAACACTATATCGAATGAGACATTTTTATAATTGAAACTCTTTATCGCCCCTAAACTGTCTTTGAAAAGTACACTACAATAAGGAAATTTTCTTATAGCGGATACATTCTTGATGATCGCATTAACACAAGCCTTACTAATATCTAGGAATACCGCCCTTTTAGCCCCTAACGATAGCGCTTCAACCCCTAAAGCGCCTGACCCGCCAAAAAGATCAAGAACAACCTTATCCTTTATTTCGCCCCTCAAGATGTCAAACACCGATTTTTTTATCCTGAAAGACGCGGGACGAATACCAGAAGGCACCCTCAACGTTCTTCCTTTAAACTCTCCCCCTATGATCTTCAATAAAATACCTCTTATGCCTTAACTCAAGTACTTACTCTTTATAAATGAATATTATAGACAAACTACTATCTGTTGATACGGTAATTTAAATATTCTCTTATGCAGCGGTGGCGGGATTCTTTTAAATAAGGGTCTTTTTTAATAACCCTATAAGCCATTAAACGAGCTTCTTTCAGCAGGGCAATATCCCTCAATGGGTTTGAAACTTTCATAGAAGGCAATCCTGCCTGCACAAAACCGAAAAAGTCTCCCGGCCCTCTTAGTTTAAGGTCCTCCTCGGCAATCTTAAATCCATCGTTTAATCTACTTATAATCTGGAGCCTCTTTTTGGCATTATCGCTTATATTGCGGCCGCTTATGATAATAAAATATGGTTTATACGTGGAGCGCCTTATTCTTCCCCGTAACTGATGAAGCTGGGCGAGGCCAAACCTCTCAGGATTTTCTACAGCCATAACCGTAGCATTCTCGATGTTAACCCCAACCTCTATTACTGTAGTGGAAACAAGTACATTAATTTTATTCTTTCTGAAATCTCTGACTACTCTTTCTTTATCGCGGGGCTTCATTCTACCGTGAAAAACTCCAACAGTATAAGGCGCGAACTCATCCTTAAGCGCATCATACATACGGCTGAGAGATTTTAAGTCTTCTATTCCGGACTCCTCAATTAAAGGATAGACAATATAAGCCTGCCTATGTTCTTTTAGCTTTTCTTTTAGAAAAGAATATACCCATTGCCTTTTTGTTTCATCTACCAACACAGTATCTGCCTCTTTTCTGCCCGGAGGCAGCTCTTTAATAACAGACATATCCAAATCTCCATACAAAGACAGTGCCAGGCTCCGTGGTATTGGAGTAGCACTCATTACAAGGCAATGCGCGGCATAACGGCCTGATTTCTTAGGCAATAACGCCCGCTGAGCCACGCCAAATTTATGCTGTTCATCGATGACAACCACACCGAGCTTCTTAAACTTGACTATATCTTCGATAAGGGAATGCGTACCTATAACAACATCTATCTTCGCTGTTTCTAACTCATGGTAAATATTTTCTTTTTCTTTAGAAGATAAGCTTGAAGTCAAAGTCTTTATACGAAAATCAAACCCTCTAAACACCTCTTTTAATGTCTCAAGGTGTTGATAAACAAGAACTTCCGTAGGCACCATAAAGGCGGACTGATAACCGTTTCTTGCTGCCGCTGCAATAGCGAAACAGGCAACAATAGTCTTGCCGCTGCCAACATCCCCCTGAAGAAGCCTGTGCATAGGATGAGGCTTGCCTAAATCGCTTATAATCTCTTCTATGGCTTTTTTTTGTGAAACGGTAAGCTCAAAAGATAAATTATTTTCTATGTCCAAAACTAATCTATTAAGTTTAGTAAAAGACGGGCTTTCCCTCATGCGATATTTGGCTTTTCTTATATATACAAGAACCTGCGAGAAAAAAAGTTCTTCGAATATAAAACGCCGGCGCGCATAGTGCGCTTCTTTCAACGAAGAAGGAAAATGGATGTTCATTAGACTCCGATAAATATTAAAAAGGCCGGCCTGCTTTCTTATATAGTAAGGAATGGCATCATCAATGCTCCTGGAAAAATTATCAATGCAATAGCTAATTATCCTCCTTAAGAATTTCTGCCTTAATCCTCTTGTCAGACGGTAAAACCCCACGATTCTGCCGACATTAAGAGAATTATCTTCTTGAGTATTTAAAACCTCAAACTCAGGAGACACAACATGGAAACTCCCCTTATAAATTTTAAACTTTCCATAAATAAACAGTTCGTCTCCTACTTTTATGTAATCCTTAAGATACCCCTGGTTAAACCACACACACTTGGCTATAGAGGTATTATCGCTCACCGCCGCTTCAAAGATACTGTTTTTAACAGCTCCCCTCCACCACTTTCTGTGCCTGAATGGCTTAAGATTCCTCGCAAGGACTTTTGCCTTCACAAGGGCAGTTTCGCCTTCCTTTATGTCTTTAATTTGTTTTAAGTCTCTTCTATCCTCGTAACGAAAAGGGAAATAGTAAAGAAGGTCTCTTACGGTATAGACACCAAGCCTGTTCAATGCTTTCTCTTTGGAAGGGCCGACTCCTTTAATATAGCGCACATTCATCATTTTTCTATAATACCAATATTTTACGGTATTATCAATGGAAGGAATAATATAGTCTGTGTCAAGTTTTAGCAGTTAGTTTTTTTCTGGCCTTAAAAAGTTAAGGTTAAAGCCATCCGCTTACCCTGTTATTACCTGAGTATTTTTATAACCCCATAATGGCAGAGAGCCCTGTTTTATAACGACTTTAGCTATATATCCTATCCTATTACGCGTATCTAAACCCTGCTTTTAGAATAACTGTCTTGCCCGACACAGCTTATGTAAAACACCTGCCCATGGTCTGCTCTCTTATCCGGCCCCCGGTAACAAGGCAGTTCCGCTTCAATTTACCCCTTATTTCAACACCACATCTTTTATAATCAAAAGGGCGGCAACCCCTAAAAGCACAAACCCAAAAACAAGTTTTACTGACCTTGATTTAAGTTTTGCTGCCATAACGCGCGAACCGAACTGCGAGCCTAAGAATACAGCAATAACGCAGAGTATCCAGACCATCCACTGAGGCCGCGCCGCTGTAAGAATATGGGAGAGAAAACTGGACGTTCCTGAAAACGTAACCACCATTGCTGACGTTGCTGCTGCGGCTTTAGGTACAAGGCCTGCTATGTAAAGTAAAGGCACAACAAAGCTGCCCCCGCCCCTTCCTATGAGCCCGGCAAAAAAACCTAAGGCGCCTCCGGCAGATATCCCCAGAATTAACCTCCCCTTTTTTGATAGTTTACCTGCCTTAGGCTTCCACCCCGAAAGCATAAGGAGGGCGGCCAAAGCTGTGAACACCGCGAATATCAGAATCACCGGTTTTGTGGGAAGGTTAATATTAACCAATGTTCCTAAAGGGGCAAATATTACCATCGTAATACCAAAAGGAATTGCCACCCGCCAGTCGACAAGTTTCTTCCCCGCATAGACAAAGGCTGCCGATGATGAATTTACCACATTAAGAAGCATACCCAAGGGGATGGCTTCAGTCTTAAAATCCATACCCAGCCAGAACAAAATCGGTATATAAAGCTGGGAACCGCCCATCCCTAACATCGAGAACACAAAAGCGATAAAAAAGAAAATCACCGGCGACCAATAAATTGGATTCATAATCTATCTCCTTTAGGAATTGCCTACTTAACTTTTCCCTGATTGGCAACACGTTCCGCGGCACGCTTAACTTCCTCAGGGTCACCTAAATAATAATGTTTAACCGGAACAAGCTCCTTGTTAAACTCATAAACAAGAGGAATACCGGTTGGGATATTCAATTTCGGAATTTCTTCATCGGAAATATTATCAAGATATTTAACCAGAGCACGCAGGCTGTTCCCATGAGCGGCAATAATAACGTTATCGTATTTAGCTAATACCGGAAGAATATCATTATGCCAATAAGGCATAAACCTTGCAACTGTGTCTTTAAGACACTCTGTAAGCGGCAGTTCCTCTTCCGCAAGCTCGCGGTAACGAGGGTCATTTCCGGGATAGCGCGCGTCGTCTTTGGTTAATTCCGGAGGCGGAACATCGTAGCTTCTTCTCCAGATGAAAACCTGCTCTTCGCCGTACTTAGCCGCCGTTTCTTTTTTATTCAGCCCCTGCAAAGCGCCGTAATGGCGCTCATTAAGACGCCAGGAGCGCACAACAGGTACCCACATTAAGTCCATTTTATCCATAACAATCCAAAGCGTCCTTATCGCCCTTTTTAAGACAGAAGTAAAAGCGTAATCAAACGTAAACCCTTCTTTTTTCAGATTATCTCCGGCGCGGTTTGCCTCATCCAACCCCCTTTCTGATAAATCCACATCGGTCCATCCGGTAAACTTATTTTCCTTATTCCAGATACTTTCCCCGTGCCTTAACAAAACTAACTTCTTCATTTCTTGGTCCTCCTATGTTAATTGTCAACAACCACTCTACTCTCAAAATGCCAAACCTTTAGATATTCCAAACTCTTGGAATTTTATTTGCGCTAATTATTTCTCATACTCCATACTCAGAACAAGGCAGACATACCTTCTTCCCCTCTTTTATCCTCATTTTATTCTCAGCTGTCATCTCGCCGCAAACTTCACATTTTACAATGTTAAAAGATGGCTTAGGAGCCGGGGAGAAATTATAGGTAAAGATTTTAGAAACTTCTAAAATTTCTTCATCCGGCCGGCTGATAGTCTTCTTAAAGCCTT
>Ga0164318_10005176_pt1 | contig 12613 bp, 11 predicted proteins | sample GuaBasSedimGuay9_FD_113734 | JGI IMG/M metagenome (GOLD analysis project Ga0164318, IMG submission 113734) | Subseafloor sediment microbial communities from Guaymas Basin, Gulf of California, Mexico - Guay9, Core 4571-4, 0-3 cm | ecosystem: Environmental > Aquatic > Marine > Hydrothermal vents... | reverse complement strand
TTATTATATTAATTTTCATAATAATATTGCTGATTAGGGGCTACTCGAAATGGGTTAATCGACAGTCTCCGGCATGGAGGGACGTTGTCCTCAAGGTCCTAACTTGCATAATATCAAACATTTCGACAATATGCGTTTGACAATTAGGTCGCCGGGGACGGCGACCCTCCAGCAATGGTTTTGCAAAAATGTGCATTAACTTTCAGATCAACAACCGATTTGGAGTCCAAACCGGCTACTTCATGGCAGAGCTTAAAAGTTTTCAACAAAAAATCCCCGAAAGTTTTGGCTCCCGGGGATCGTTTTTGGTTTTTTATCTTTTATTTACTGAACGGGCACGCGCCGGAAGACACTTTTGCCGGTTTTTCTTTAGCTGCTTCTCCTTTTAAGTAAGGACAATCTGCCGAGGTAATCACCTTTTTTGTTTTTGGACAGTAATAAGCCGCTTTTGCGTCTTTTGGAATTTTACAGCATCCCGGAGATCCTTTTACAAGACCGCATTTCCCACAAAGCTTTTGTCCGGGTTTACAACATTTTTCAGTTCCTTTAATCTGTCCGCATTTCAGACAAATTTTCTGACCTTTTACTTCAACAGCTTTTTCTGCTGTCTGTACAGCTGTTGCTTCTGCTTTTTCAACATTTGATTTAACATCAGCTTTGCATGATCCGCAATGAGCCGAAACCGTTTGTGCCGAGATTAAGAGAGCAGTTATTACAACTGCGATAAGAGATAGAGTTTTCATTTCGTTACCTTTTATTAGGTGGTTAAGTCTCTGCATTTATTTATTCTGGTACTACTATACCATATTATGATATGTTTGTCAAGCGGTAAATCCGTTTACATTTATGATAAAAAATTAAAATAAGTCCCGGTTTTAGAAAAAGTGTCAATTAAATCTTTTTTGATTATTTTACGCACTCAGCAAGCTTCTTAAAAAAATCCTTGAAAATAGGATCTCTGTGTACCATATATGCCGAGCGTATAAAATGCCTTGAATTATCAAAACTCCACGTCTTTTGATCGGTTACAATAGGACTATGAACAATTTCTGTTGGAACAAATGACGGGTCAATAAGATAAGCAATAGTTGATATATCCCAAATAACTTTTGACCAACCGCAATGTTCGGGTTTAAAATCACTGTATATTTCAAAAAGATAGTCCCCTATTGCCCCGCTGCCCTTAACATATTTTTCCAACTCCGGAACTGTGGTATGAAGATGAGAAGTTACCCCCATGCAAGGGATTTGAATTAAAGGAACACCACAGTCAAAAATAATTCTTGACGCAATCAAATCCTGTCCCAAGTTGAATTCAGCTGTATTCGGCCAATGAAACGCGTGGCCCCCCAGCCAAACGACAACAATTTTATTTATAATTTCAGGTTCTAATAGAATCGCTGACGCAATGTTTGTTATGGCACCAATTGCGACAACATACAGCGGGTCATCATCATCAAATTTCATTGCGCGTTCAACGAGGTCATTCACCGCGTCACTTTTGCATGGAGTTTCGGTATCTGATAAATATTCTGTGGAGCCTTTATAAGCAAAGTTTTCAGGAGAAATTTTAAGCCTTTCAAGCAATCGGAGAATTTCTTCATAACTTCTCTCCATTCCATCCCGCGGTCCGGAAGATCTTGTATTGAAAAATGGAGCGGCGTATATTGCCTCAACATCCAGTTTTTCCGGAGATATTAAAGAATAAACGACAGCGAACTGATCATCTATTTCATTGTATGTATCAGTATCGAGCACCATTCTGATTTTACCTGTTGGCTGTTTAAGTTTTTGAAGACGAACTGTTTCTGTAATTTCCGGGAATTTCATTTTATAGCTTTGGGGTTAAGTTTGTTTTCTTTTTTTATGCTAAATAGTCGTTCCTTAAAAAGTTAAATTTTCGGCGGAACAATTTCATGTTTCTAATTCTTTTCGATGCGGAATTGAATCCGATGCCCCTGATCTCGTAACACAAATCGCTGCCGCACGGCAACCAAGAGATAAAGCTTTGGCCGGATTACTACTCTGAATTAATTCAGCTAGAAAATATCCGATAAACGTGTCTCCTGCTGCAGTACTGTCAACGGCATTCACGGCAAATGCGGGTTGTTGAAGCATAGTAGTTGAATCGAAATACGCTGCCCCTTTACTTCCCAAGGTTAAAACGGTTGCGGATTGAGGAAATTGCTCGCACATAATCTCGCGAACATCTTCAGGTTCGGTCTCCCCTGTCAGACCCGCCGCCTCTGTCTCATTGAGAATAAAGATATCAACATCGTCAAGTGGATAATCGCGAACATTCCGGGTCATTGGAGCCGGATTAAATACGACCCGTAATTTACGTTCTTTACCTTTATGGATCGCATATGCTACCGAGCTTATTTCATTCTGAAGCAAGAGATAATCTCCTGGAGAAATAGTTTCCAAAGCTCGGGTAATGTTAGCTTCGCTAATGGTTTGGTTTGCTCCACCGTAAAGTACGATAGCATTCTCGCCGGATGGAATTACTTGAATAATGGCATGACCGGTCGGAATTTGTGATATTTTCACAAGGGTAATATCCACGCCTTCTTTTTCAAGGCGCTGAAGCAGCCATTCCGCATTCTTACCTATTTTTCCCGCGTGGCACACAACTGCTCCCGCGCGGGCGAGTGCGATTGACTGGTTAAAACCTTTACCGCCGGCAAAGATATCATATTTGTCGCTGGAAATAGTCTCCCCCGGCCGCACGAAATTGTTAACTGCATAGACATGATCAATATTAATAGACCCGAAGTTCAGAATTTGCATTTGTTTATAATTATTAATTTATACAATTTATCGGTTAGTGTCAATATAATAACAAAATCAACACCTAAAATCAATTGTTATAGACATGTCAAAGGGTTTTTGATAAACTATTTACAAATAACACACATAAATCATGTGATAAAATTAACAAATAATGAATAACTAATAAACATGCAAATTAAAAACCTGAAAACTGAGTATAAAATAAATCCTATCGGGATTGATGTAATTGTGCCGCGATTAAGTTGGCAAATTGTTTCCAATGAAAAAAATGTAATGCAAACGGCTTACAGAATTCATACCGCGGATTCATTGGAAAATCTCAACGCCGAAAAATTGATTTGGGATAGCGGGAAAATTTCTTCCGATAATCCTGAACATCCGGAACAATTAAATTCGATTAATATCAAATACGGGGGGCCGAAACCAAAATCATCTCAAAGATTTTATTGGAAAGTCTGCGTTTGGACCAATAAAAATAATTCATCGTGGAGTGAACCCGCTTTCTGGGAAATGGGACTTTTGGAAATTACGGACTGGAAAGCTGATTGGATTCATCCTCTTATTGACGAAGACATATCTAAAGCATGCCTGTGCCCAATTTTGCGAAAAGAATTTAATCTTAATAAGAGAATAAATTCCGCAAGAGTTTATGCTTCCGCTCTTGGTCTTTACGAACTTAAAATTAACGGTCAACATATAAGCAAAAATCTTTTTACTCCCGGATGGACTTCATATAACAAACGTATTCAATATCAAACTTATGATATTACAGACTTGTTAAAAAAAGGGGCAAATGCTGTCGGGGCAACTCTTGGAGACGGATGGTTTCGAGGCCATCTTGCCGGCTGGATAAAAGACAACCGGAATTTTTATGGTGAAAAACTTGCGCTTCTTATGCAAATAAATGTTGGATATGAAGACGGCACAACAGAAACGATTGTTACAGATTCTTCCTGGAAAAGTTCAACAGGACCAATACTTTCTTCTGATATTTATAACGGGGAAATTTATGATGCCCGACTTGAAAAGGACGGATGGTGCAATGTTAATTTTGATGACAGCGATTGGAACAAAGTTGAAACGCTCAACCATTCTAAAGATATTTTAATTGCACAGACGGGTCCGCCTGTTAAAAGGATTCAGGAAGTTAAGGCTATAGAAATTATAAAAACTCCGAAAGGAGAAACAGTTTTTGATTTCGGACAAAATATGGTCGGATGGATTAAATTTAAAGTGAAAGGAAAACCGGGCGATAAAGTTGTTCTGCGTCATGCCGAAATACTTGACCCTGAAGGCAACTTTTATATCGCAAACCTTAAAGGCGCGAAACAAACTATTGAATATACATTACAAAGTAACGAAGAAGAAGTTTTTGAACCACATTTCACTTTCCAGGGATTCCGGTATGTCGCTGTTGACGAATTCCCGGGTGAACCGATTTTAGAAAATTTTGTCGGAATTGTCGTGCATTCAGATATGGAAGTAACCGGTAGCTTTGAATGTTCAAATTCCCTTGTTAATAAATTACAACAAAATATCCTCTGGGGACAAAAAGATAACTTTCTCGATGTTCCTACTGATTGTCCTCAAAGATCCGAACGACTTGGCTGGACAGGAGACGCGCAGGTTTTTGCCGCAACAGCTTCTTTCAACATGGATGTATCGTCATTTTTTACAAAATGGCTTGGTGATTTGAAAGCCGATCAGCTCGATAATGGTTCAGTGGTACATATTGTTCCCTATATTCCGGTTCTCGGCGAAGGCGGAGCCGGCGGTGCAGCGTGGGCTGATTCGGCAGTTATCGTTCCATGGGTGATTTATCAAACTTATGACGATGTTCGTCTTCTTGAAAATCAATATCGAAGTATGAAATCCTGGGTTGACTTTATGAAAAAAGAAGCGGGCAGTTCATATCTATATACTTCAGGATTTCACTATGGCGACTGGCTGGCTTTTACAACTGATCGATCCGATTATCCCGGAGCAACGACCTGCAAGGAATTAATTTCGTCTGCATTTTTTGCATATTCGACTTCATTATTAATAAAAGTAGCAGAAGTATTAAATAAAAAAAATGATATCAAAATTTATGAAAAGCTTTATGATAATATTAAAAACGCATTTCAAAATGAATTTATAACTCCAAACGGACGCGTAACTTCAAATACACAAACTGCTTATCTGCTTGCATTAGCTTTTGATTTAGTTCCGGAAAATTTAAAAAAGAATACCGCGAAAAAACTCGCTGATGATGTCAGAAAGTTCGGCCACATTACCACCGGTTTTGTCGGGACGCCTTTTATTTGTCATGTTCTTACAAAATTCGGCTATAATGATTTAGCGTATATGCTTTTAAACAGAATTGAATATCCCTCATGGCTGTACCCTATCACAAAAGGCGCAACAACAATATGGGAACGCTGGGACGGAATAAAACCGGATGGCTCTATAAATACAAAAGCAGCTTTTTCAATTGATGAAGACGAAATGATGAATTCATTCAATCATTACGCTTATGGAGCAATCGGAGATTGGATGTACAAAACTATTGCCGGAATCAAACAGGATGAAACCAGCTCGGGTTATAAAAAAATCATTATTCAACCCCAACCGGGTGGCGGGCTGTCTTTTGCCAAAGCGGAATTTAAATCCATATATGGAAAAATATCTTCTGACTGGAAAATAGAAAACAAAAAGTTTGTTCTGGAAGTTGAAATACCACCGAATACTACAGCAAAAGTTTTTGTACCTGACAGCAACCAAGAATCGGGTTTCAAAAAGCACAACATTGGTTCGGGAAAATATAAATTCGAGTCAATTCTTTAACGCAAATATTTAGTAATAATGATAAAATTAACATATGCCAAAAATAAATGTTATAAATTGGGGATTAAAAAACTATTCCAAAGCTCACTGCGAACAAAAACGGCTCCGAGAACTGAGATCAGAAAATAAAATCATCGATACTCTTATCCTGACTCAACATCCGCCGGTAATGACAATCGGTCGAAGCGGCTCGGAAGAAAACATTAAAGTTTCCCGCGCTTATCTCACTAATAAAGACATTGATATTGTCGAGGTTGAACGCGGCGGAGATATAACTTACCACGGTCCCGGTCAATTAATCGCGTATCCGATATTTCACCTTCCGTCAGAAGTCCGTGATGTCAAAAGATTCATTCGCGCAATTGAACAGGTCGTTGTAAAAACATGCCGGGAATTCGGCGCTCCGGCCGTTACTATCGAAGGGCTAACTGGCGTGTGGATTAGCAATCAGGAAATCGAACCAACCCATTTTAAAGAATGGAACGGTGAGAAAAAAATATCTTCTATCGGCCTGGCATTTAAACGATGGACAAGTTATCATGGGGTTTCATTCAACATAAATCTTGATTTGACACCTTTTTCTTATATTCATCTATGCGGATTAAAAGGAAAACAAGCGACATCACTTTCAAAAGTTCTTGGTAAAGAAGTTAATTTTGAAAAAGTTGAATCTGTTTTTATTAAATATATGAATGAAATGTGGGAAGAATTTAACCACGGATGAACACTAATAAACACTAATTAATAAAAAAGAAATAAGAAAATTTATTCGTGGTAATTTGTGTAAATTCGTGTCTAAAAAAAGGAGATTATTATGGGAATTAATGGAGAAAAATTCGAGAAATTAATGGAAGTGATGAAAACTCTGCGCGATCCAGACGGCTGTCCGTGGGATAGAGAACAGTCTCACGAGTCTATTACAATGGGCTTTGTTGAAGAATTATATGAATTTATCGAAGCTGTCGAAGACAAAGATATAGAAACAATGAAAGAAGAGCTGGGCGATCTTTGCCTTCATATTGTTTTTCAAGTTCAAATTGCAAAAGAAAATAATGAATTTGAAATGGCAGAAGTTCTGGACAGCATTATCGAAAAATTAATCCGAAGACATCCTCACGTGTTTAGTGATACAAAAGTTAAAAATTCGGACGAGGTGGTCGCTAATTGGGATGATATTAAAAAAACGGAAAAAGAAAAGCAACACAGAAAATCTGTCGTTGACGGCATCCCGCGTCATTTACCCGCATTGAGTAAAGCCAGAAAAGTACAAATTAAAGCAAAAAAAGTCGGCTTTGATTGGGATAAAGTTGAAGATGTTATCCTTAAAATTAAAGAGGAATTTAATGAATTGTACGAGGCAATAGAAGAAAAAAATCAGGAGCATATTAGTGAAGAACTTGGAGATGTTCTTTTTTCTATCGTTAATCTTTCTCGATTCTTAAACGTTGAACCCGAACGCGCGCTGCATAATACTGTAAGAAAATTCATGAACAGGTTTCGTGCAATTGAAACAGCTCTCGAAAAAAAAGGAAAAACAGTCCAAGAAGCCTCTTTTGATGAAATGGACACGTTATGGGATGAGGTTAAAGAAAAAGAATAAATCGGTAAATTCCGCTGGCGCGTAATTCACACTTAAAGCGCGACAATCGGCCGACTGTCAAGCGCGAATACCTGTCCTGAAACATTTCTCATTTTTGTAAGTGATAAAATAAACTCAGCAACTTCTTTTGTATTGGTGCCTCTTCTCAACAAATTTTCTGACACATTTTTTTTGAAATCTGTGGCACTCATGCGGCGAGTCATTTCCGTTTCCAGCCATCCCGGCAAAACAACATTTACAAAAATATTTTTACCGGCCAATTTTTTTGCCGCGTCAAATGCGAAGCCGATCAAAGCTCCTTTCGCAGCTGAATAAGCTGCGAGTCCTGTTTTTCCTTTTAAACCGGTATGAGAGCCGATAATTATGACATGACAATTTTCCGCGAGCAATTGATCGGCAAGATTTCCAAGAATTTTCGCGGGAGTTTTATAATTAATCCGCATAATTCGCTCCCACTCATTTTCTGATGTTTTCAAAAGTATATTTTCACTTACCGCACCGGCGTTAATTATCAAAACATCAATTTTTTGTTTTTGCGAATTAATTTTATCAATAAAAGTTTTTACATTAAACTTTTCTGAAAAATCAGCTCGAATTAAATATGAATTGGCATTTTTGTGTGTGATTTGTCGGGAAAGTTCATAAACAACTTTTTCATTTTTTGAATAATGAAGACCTATTAAAACATTTGCCCGGGCAAACGCGAGAGCTATTTCTTTTCCAAGTCCGCCACTCGCTCCGGTAATAACGATGTGAGGTGAAAAATTGTTCACTTTGTTCATTTAAGGTTATTCGCTATACGAATCTAAGGTCGCCCACGTTGCTCGCTTAAGGTTAAAAGTTGCTAAACCAATCTTTTAACTTTAAGTGCTTTAGCATAATCTTAATCCCGAGCGCGCAAGTGTCTCGGGAAACCTTGCAACCTTAAGACCGCTTTAGCGGGCAACCCTCAATCCAAGATCTTTAATCATTTGTAAATCCTGCTTTGCTCCTCTGCCTTTCGTGGTAAGATAATCGCCAATCATAAGCGATGTCGCTCCTGCTGCAAAAATCCATGATTGCATATCACGTAAATTCACCTCCCTCCCTCCGGCGATTTTGATTTCCGCAGTAGGCAGAACAAATCGGAACAACGCGATAATTCTTAAAATATCGCGCGGCAGGATTGGTTCAGCATTTTCCAAAGGCGTTCCCTCCACAGGATTAAGAAAATTTAGCGGAACAGATTTTATTTCCAATTGCTGTAATTGCAACGCGAGATCAATCCTGTCTTCCCAGCTTTCTCCGAGGCCGAATAGTCCACCCGAGCAAACATTAAAGCCGTATTTTTTCGCGCGTTTAATGTTTTCAATTCGTTCTTGATAAGAATGAGATGTACAAATTTTCGGGAAGAAATTTTCTGACGTTTCAAGATTATGATGAATTCTTGTTACACCATATTCCTTCAAAATCTTTAAAAACTCATCGTCGATACCGCCAATGCTTACACAAAGGCTTGCCGCGGCATCGCCGTCCATTTTTTTCAAAGCATCAATTAATTTTTCCTTTTCAATTTTTTTCCCGCCTGCTTCGTTTCTTCCGCTTGTAACAATACCAAAATGTGATATTGGGAATTTATCAGCTGAATTGAATGCGGCAACAATTTTATCCGGAGATATCATATCAAAAGAATCAATTTTCGCTGAATTGTGTACCGACTGGGCACAAAACTTACAGTTTTCCGAACATTTACCCGATCGGGCATTTACTATCGAACAGACGGAAACTTCGTTGCCGTGATGCCGATTCCTAATTCGATTCGACTCAAACATCAATTGATTAAAATCCGCAGCAATAATCGATAACGATTGCTCCCGATTTATTGATATATTGTTGAGCGCGAGTGTTGAAGCAAGTCTGAATGTTTTCATATTGTTGATTTGTAGAGACACAGAATGCTATGTCTTTACTCTGTAAGTGTGCCTTTAGTACTTGGAATATCAGAACGACGAGCGTCAATCGATGTCGCTGCGTCAAGCGCGCGGGCAACCGCTTTAAATATAGCTTCGCAAACGTGATGCGCGTCTTTGCCTGATTTAACATTAATATGAAGATTCGCAAAGGCGCGTGTGCCGAATCCTCTCCAGAATTCTTCAACGAGAGAAGTATCAAAAGTTTTAATTTTTTCCTGGTGCCATTCAGCATTAAAAACAACAAAAGGCCTACCTGATAAATCTATTGCCACTTCCGCGAGCGCTTCATCCATGGGCAGTAAGAAAAAACCGTATCTGCGAATGCCTGTTTTATCGCCAAGAGCGTTATTAACTGCCTCGCCAAGGCACATGCCAATATCTTCAACTGTATGATGATCATCAACATCTGTATCCCCGCTTGCTGTTATTTTAAGGTCAAAAAGACCGTGTTTAGCAAATAACTCAAGCATATGATCAAGAAAAGGGATTCCGGTAGTAATGCTGTAAATCCCTTTTCCATCTATATTAACTTCCAGGGAAATTTGTGTTTCTTTTGTTTGTCTTTCTACTAAAGAATTTCTGCTCATTATTTTAATTGGTTGACTTTAACGTTTTATTTGTTGCTTCAACATCATTAGTTGTGAGAGTTTTTACAATATTAATTTCGGGAACTGAATTTGAAGAAGAAATTTCCTCATTCTTGTTAACATCGCCCGATACAATAATTTCTGTTACCGCGAGAGTTTGTGTTATGTTTGTGGAAGAACTCTCCTCCGCTTTTACTTCGTTAATTTTGTTATTCAAACCATCAAGAATGTCAAGCACCAGTTCATTGGTTTCAGGAATATAAATATCATTGACAGGCGGCTTTGATTGATTTAATTCATCAAGATTGATAATCGAAGATTTATTGAACGCAAGCCGCTTAAGCGAAATGGCAATTGGATTAAACCATGAGAATTCAACACGTTCACCTTCAGAGCTGAGAATATCATATTGACTTGAAACAAAGTATTTTCCCGGTTTAATTGTTTTTCCTTTAAAAATATAATTACCGTTTTCATCTGTGGTAACCTGATCTAAAATCATTTCAATTAAAAGGTTATCGGATTTACTTAAAATTGCTTGGTATTTTTGTTGAAGGTCTTTTCTTAAATCTATCACGGCTTTTATAACATCATTTGTTGAAATATTAAAATTGGACAGAATTACCGATGTATCAATTTCTTTTTCTTTCTTGACAACCACTTCTTCATCGTTTGTTTCCCCTAACGCTGCTTTAATTTCCCGGAGTGTTAAATTAGTAACTACAACTGCTTTAACAACTTGTATAGGCTCATGGCCTAGTCCTCCATCAACCCATGTAGTAATATAATTCGTAGTAATTTCATCAAAAACAATACGTTTATTCTTTACTAAATTATCTGCTTTGCTTTCCCAAAAAAAAGAACCTTTTTCATAAAATATCGCTCCAATAGGACATTCAATCGCCTGATCCCGGCAATAAGTGGAATTCTGATAATATTTTGAAACTAAAGTGGTTACCTGTTCTCGCTCTTTATCATCAAGTTTTGATAAATTTATTTTAATTTTCCCGGTTGCTCCGGTTTCTAATGAAGTGCCGGTTATAGAAGACAGCACGCTTGTTATCGTTTCTTTAGACCGGGCTGCTTGGGCATTTTGTGAAGAATTTGTTGTTTTGGGATTCATTTGCTCAAATATTGCTTCTATAGTCTTTTCTTTTCTAAAATCCCTGTAACTTTCATATTCCTTAACAAGCATATTTAATTGGTCTTCAACAGAGCCAAGAATTAATTTTACATCAACATTTCTCGCCGGATTTATATAAGTTCCGGTATCAACCTGGATATGTCCTTTGATTGAATAATTTGCTTTTGACAATAGAAAAAGCGATATACAAATTGCAATTACAGCAATTGCGCCAAATATTTTTCCGATGAGTGATGGAGAAATTTTCATTGTGTTTCCTCTTTTCGGTTTAAGTTATGACTTTCAGCAAGTTTTTCATTTGCTCGTCGGTACCGATAGATATTCTAAGTTTATTTTTTAGACGCGGCGTATTAAAATGTCTTATTAAAATTCCCGCCGCTTCGAGTTTTTCTTTAACTGCTTCAGGTGAATCTTTAACAGGTTCCACAAGAATAAAATTCGCGGCGGAAGGCGTTACTTTCCACCCTAAATCTGATAAAGATTTAGAAAACCATTCTCGCGTCTCTATTATTTTACCAATATTCCAATTAAATTGCTTACGGTCAATAATCGCTTCCGCGGCGATCAACTGACTAACAGCATTTACATTATACGAATCTTTAACTTTCATCATCGCGGAAATGAAGTTCTTATTACTTATGCCAAAGCCAACACGAATACCGGCGAGAGAATATGATTTCGAAACAGTTCGCAAAACAATCAGGTTATCATATTTCTTTATAAGAGGAATTGATGATACTCCTGAAAAATCCGTATAAGCTTCATCAATAACAACAACACTATTATTATTGCCGCACAAGCGCTCAATTTGTTCGGTTGGGAAAAGTGTTCCGGTCTGAGCGTTTGGGTTTGGAAGAAAAATTACTTTGCACTCTGTTTGAAAAAATGAATCGGGAAGCGAATAATCATTGTTAAGAGGATAAATTTCAGTTCTGGCACCCTGAATTTCTGCAAGCGTTTCGTATAAAGTGTATGTCGGGTCAACTACTGATATCGAATCTCCAACATCCAGAAAAGTTCTGATTATCATTGTCAAAACATCATCACTGCCATTCCCTATTACTATTTGATCATCGTCAACATCAAAAATATTTGCAGCGACTTTTCGCAGATTTACCGCAATCGCATCGGGATAAAGCCTGAGATTATCCGTATTAATTTCCGATAATACGGCAATTGCGCCAAGAGACGGTGGATAGGGATTTTCATTAGCGTTAAGTTTAACAACCTTTCCGGTAACTTGTTTACCCGGAATATAAGGATGCAGATTATTGATTTGCGGACGAACCCATTTCATATTTATTAATAAATAGTTTTAAAGCAATTAAGATTTAAGTAATTAAGCAAAGATTTTAAATCTTAAATCTATATTTATATTATACTCAAAACCGGAAAAATAGCAATACTTCAAAACAATAAAATTAGAAAATCAGGAGATATACTATTTCTGAGATGGCGGCTGCAAATTTATGCATTTAATATTTTAAACTACATCTTAACTGGAAGGGCGCCGTCCCCGGCAACCTGTATTTGCGTAAATTAGGATGCTGAGGACGGCGTTCCTCCATTTAATAATCCCGAAAATTTCCATGCCCCCCTGATCCCACTTCCAGCGACTAATCACAAAGTATCGATTACAAGGCTTGAAGGGCGCAGACGTGTTATTACACTTCAAGCCTTTTATAACGCCGGAAGCGATGCTTTGTGAATA
>Ga0164318_10005175_pt1 | contig 12613 bp, 15 predicted proteins | sample GuaBasSedimGuay9_FD_113734 | JGI IMG/M metagenome (GOLD analysis project Ga0164318, IMG submission 113734) | Subseafloor sediment microbial communities from Guaymas Basin, Gulf of California, Mexico - Guay9, Core 4571-4, 0-3 cm | ecosystem: Environmental > Aquatic > Marine > Hydrothermal vents... | reverse complement strand
GATTAAAATAAGGATACAGGTATTTTTATACAAAGTTAAACATATGAACAAAACAACAAGACCTCGTAAAACTGAGGCACAAAGAAAAGTAGCCCACAAAAAGAAATTCGGGAATACAAATGTTCCAACTAGACGAAATAAGAACAGAGTTTAATTCTTGCAACGAAATAGGCATGCAAAAGCTATTTGTATTGTTTTAGCTTTTTAAATAATGCTTACCTCACTATAATAATTAATCCCCTAATTATGAAAAATACAATAGGAATAGATATAGGACTAAGTGGAGCATTGTCATTGGTTAATAAAGAATTCATAGAATATTTTCCTATGCCTACTATAGACGTCAAGGTAGGTAAGAAAATAAGGAAGCAATACGATATTCATATAATTGCTGAAATAATATCGAATTGGTTATCAGTTAATAAAATAGACGCTATAGTTTTCGAAAGATTAAGAGGTATTCCGAACCAAGCTTCACAAACAGCATTCTCGATGGGAGGAGGTTCGATGTTATTTAAAACAATATCAACTTTATATAATACATTGTATCAAGAAATAGAACCTAGAACATGGCAAAAAAAGATATTTGGTGACCTAGGAATACAATATGACAAAAAAACAACAAAGAAAGCATCAATTCAAGCCGCTAAAAGACTATTTCCAACGTATAATTTTTTGGCAACAGAAAGAAGCAGAGTTCCAAGCGACGGAATAACAGATGCATTATTAATAGGATATTATTATAATAACTTAAATAATTAAAAACAAAAAAACCATGCTTAATTTAAAATGTATTGATTGCGATGTAATTTTTACTACTACAGTCAGAGGTAAATCCTCTTTAGAAAGGGGGAACGGAATATTGTGCAAAAAGTGTAGGCTTAGAAGAACAGAGAATATAAGAAGAATGAGGAAAATAGACAAAAAACGTAAAGAAGAAATATTAAGGTTATATGGTGAAAAGTTCAAAGATAGGTATAAAAAGAAAACAGGTAGAGAATTAAAAATAATAAAATAATATGACTAAAAAAGAATTTGATGAATTTTCATTCAAAACAACAACAAAGGTAAAAATCAACGAAACTTGGTTTTATTTGAAAGCAGTATTTTTAGAATCAAGAATAGTTGGAACAAACAAAGGATATTTCAAGTATGACAAGATACAGGATATAAAATAATAGTGTACTTTATTTCACTGACAGTTTATGATATAACCATAATCATGGAAATATATAGAATTGCCTTTGGAGGAAAGCAATTAGACAAAAAGGCGATTCGCATAGAATTGTCTTTTATTTTACTTCCGATATTTATGCCGGTTTTGCTTGGGTATAAGTATTGAGGGATATTTTAGGGAATAATTTTAATTTATTCTTAACCCCATTGCGGGGTAAAGTAAACGACTAAAAAACATTAAATTTATGACAAAAAAGAAGAAAGCATTAAAACCTATAAAAAAGACTAAAGAAAAGAGGGTAACAAAACTCTCTATGATGTCTTTGAAATTTTGTCATGAATATATCCAGAATAACGGACACGGTGTATATGCCGCTGCTAAAGCATTCAATATTACCAATAAAGATTTAGTATTTATACCTAATAGTTCATTATCGAAGGAAATGGTTAAAAAAAAGATGGCGGCATACTATACAGCGAATGCAATGGCACACAAGGCTTTTCAGAATAATTTAATCAGGTCTAAGATAGATGAATTACTAGATGAAGTATACTTTAATGATATAGCGGTTAAACGCACACACTTCAGAATAATCAACTCTAAAGATGATTCAACAGCGGCTAAAGGGGTTGATATGTATTATAAACTAAAAGGAAAAAATGCACCAAGTGAAGTTAAGGTATTTAATATGGATAAGTTTATAGATTCATTAGAAGATGAACCAGATGAAAGCGAAGAATAAGTTAAAAGATAAAAATTGGAGGTTATCACATTTATATAAGATAAAAGATAAGAATAGTTCTTTAATAACATTTAAACCTAATAAAGCCCAAGAACATTTTAATGCTAATAAGCATACCAGAAACGTTATATTAAAATCAAGGCAATTAGGATTTACTACATTAGAGGTTATTGACCAATTAGATGATGTTTTATGGACACCTAATTTTGATTGTTTGTTTTTAAGTTATGATAAAGAAAGTGCCTTAGATATATTTGATAATAAAGTATCACTAGCTTGGGAAAACTATCCTGAAGAATTGGTACATTTATATAAACTAGATACTGATAGGTCAAACAAATTAAAGTTTGGTTTTGGTAATAATAAGTATAGTTCCATATCGGTTAAGTCTAGGGGACGTTCTGGAACATTTAGACGGTTACATATATCGGAACTAGGTAAAACTGCAAAAGAAAGACCTAGAGTAGCAAAAGAGATTGTTTCAGGAACAATTCCTTCAATTCCAATAGATGGTAGAATAGATATAGAATCTACCGCGGAAGGGGAATTTGGTTACTTTCATGATATCTTTTGGGACGCTTGGTTAAGAGGTAACCCTAGAAGCGATATAGAATTTAAAGCACATTTTTACAATTGGACCTGGGACGAAGATGAAATGAGCAAAGCTATAGTAATTGATAAAGAAATGATGGACAAAGAGGATTATTTCACTAAATATCAGGAAAAACATAATCTTTCAGATGTAGAAATATCTTACTACTATAATAAATGGGTAAGTTTATTTAAGGATTTTAATCTATTAAGACAAGAATATCCTACAACACCAGAAGAAGCCTTTATTTCATCAGGTAGGAAATTATTTGATTCAGAGGCGGTATTACAACATCAAAAAGACTATGGTAGAGACCCTATTGAGGAAAAAGATGGAATAGTTATATTTGACAATTACATTAAAGGACATTTATACGGATTAGGAGTTGATGTCTCAGAAGGTATTGGTCAAGATGCATCAGCAATTGTAGTTTGGGACTTTACATACCGACCTAAAGTTGTTGCAAGGTATAAAAGTGATAAGATAAGCCCTGATAATCTTGCTTATATGATAAAAATGATTGGCAAAAGATACGGAACATGTTTAGCCGCCGTTGAAAGAAACAATCATGGACATGCAACTTTGGTCAAACTAAAAGAAATATACCCATTAGATAAAATATACAAAGAAGAAAGAAGAGATAAAGAAACAGATGAAACAACATTAAAGCTTGGTTGGCATACTAATTTAGCAACTAAACCTAAAATGTTATATGATATAGCAACCGCATTAAACTCCAACTGGGTAGAAATTCCCGATAAATCATTATTATTGGAGATGAGAACATATGACCAAGAAGATTTAAATAAAATAAAAGCATTAGAAGAAGACATTAAACATTGGGACACATTAATAGCCGCGACGATAGGTTTTCAATTAAAATCACATATTGATATAGTAGGCAAAGGCAATACTGAAACATACGAAACATTTGAAAACTTATATGAAGGTTTATAAAATATGAAATATTCACCAGAACAAATAAAAGAGTTAGAAAAAAAACAAGGTAAATTCTATTCCAGTGAGGAATTAAAGAGATTTTCGTTTTATTTAACACGATTCGAATCAGCTAAAGACCAAAGAGGTATTGCTAGAAAAGAATTTGATGATAAAACATACGAACAAGATTATAAAGAAAACAAATTAGCTTATTCTTCATATAGAAGAAAAAAGAAGAATGATAATGAAATAAGAGTAACAGGTCCAACAACTGAAAAGAAAATGGAAGTAGTTATTAATGAACTGCTTTCTTCTGAATTTGCAACAGAACTTCATGCTTATGACCAAGATGATACAGAATTAGAAGAATTAGGTAAAGCAATGACAGACGTTGTTAAAAGAACTAATGAAATAGAACAAGATGACGATTTAAAGATTGACATACTTCAGGAAACATTAGGGCAAAGAGCTTTATTTGTTGAAGAGGTATTCGAAATAAAGACGGTAGTTGATAAAAGAAGGATTGAAAGTTCTTTATTAGGTATAGAAACATTAAAAGGAGGATACAAAAAAGAAGAATACATTATAAGAAGACCTAAAAAGAATATCTTAAGTGGTCTTCAAATATATCTAGGTAATATTAATCTTCCTGCTAGTAAATTTCAAGAACAACCATTTTTGTTAAAGTATGAAAAAATATCATATTCTGAAGCCGCATTATTATATGGAACATGGAAGAATTGGAAATATGTAACACCTGGTTCATCAGGAGGTAAACAACATTTTGAAGGTGCATTTGATTATAGATTCGGTATTGATATTGATGGAGATGAAGTTGAAATATTACATTATATGTGTTTCCCCGATGATGAATATCAGATAATGATTAATGGAACGATGATGTTAGAACCTCAAACTCCGCTACCTTGGGAGAAAGCTGGTTATAATATTGAAATGATTATAACTAAGCCAATGCATAGATATTTTGCATACGGAAGTTCTATCGTGGCACAATCAAAAACTTTTCAAGCACTTGATGATGAAGCCATAAGAATGTCAATAAGAAAGTTTAAACAATCTATGGAGCCACCATTATTAGTGAAGACAGATAAAACATTAAGTAAAAAAATGTTTGACCCTGCAGCTATTACATACGGGGTTAGTAAAGACCACATTGCACCAGTTATTGACCATAATGGGGTTAATGCTAACGATATGAATTTCGTTAACTTCATAAACGAACAAGTTAAAGAATTTATTGGTCAAGATAACGGAAGCCAAGGTATTGGAAGTAAAGGAAACCCTACTGCCACTGAGGTAGTTCAATTAAGAACACAAGCATTAAAAATGTTGGGATTATCGGTATTTGCAATAATGAATTATCATAAGAAAACAACTTTCTTAAGATTATTCAATATATTAGAGAATATGACTACTCCTGTAGATAAGAAATACGACCCTGTAACAGAAAAAGCAATTGATATATTTAATAAGTTCACTTTAAACAATTCAGAGCTAGGCGAAGGTAAAAATGGAAAGAAAGTAATACAATTTATTGATAGAGATTTAAGGTCAGAAGAAGAAGGAATGATTTACGATTTCGAAAGGGAACAAGAAAATAGAGGTAAGCATGTAAGAATTCAATATGTAAATGTTAAAAAGATAAGGGCATTAAGATTAGTATGGTATGCAGTAGTTACCCAGAAGTTTAAAGATAGCAGTGCTTTAAAACAAGCAATGTTTAATGATAAAATAGTTCAAGCTGTTAACATAATGAAAGTTACTGGAACTCCTATCAATGGAGCAAAAGTAGTTGAAGACTTTGAAAAACTGTGGGATGCTAAAGATTTCTTCCAAAAAGGAGGCCCTAGTCAAGCACAGGAACAAGGAGGAGGTGGGGAAATGGAAAACTTGTTAAGTAATATAGACGATTTAGAAAAAGAGCAACCAGGACAGGATTTGAAACCAAGCCAAGAACAAAAACCATCAGTTAATTCATTATTAGGTAAATCAAAATAATGTTTGAATATATAAAACTTAAAAACAAATTAACATTACTGGAAGTAGAAAACAGGGAACTTAAAGATATCTTAAAGGAATCAACCCCGAAACAAGTAGTATTTAATATAATGGATAAAGGATTGACATATGTAGAATATGAGAAATTGAATAAAGCAGAAAGAATTGCTTATTATAAGACAGTTAGAGAGTTTTTAGATAATAAGGTTATTACTAATGAAAAGAATAAGATTATTTCAAGCCTAGTAGAAGACATCGCTTATAGAAGTGGTGATTTTGAATCAGTTGAGAAATTAAGGATGACAATTAATGGTATTGAATTATTCTTTGAAAGATTATTAGAAATATCACCTACCGAAAATGAAGAAGAAAGTTTAGAAGAGCCTTTTTTAGGAATATAATATAGGCTGAATTTAATAAACCCAACCAGCCACCTCCAAGCTAGAAAAAATGGAGCGTAGGGAATTAAACAAAACTTTATGCCAGAGAAAATCAAACTGGAAGACGGAAGTGAGAGGGAAGTACTCACTGACGAAGAAGTAAAAGAACTTCAAGACAAAGCTAAGAAATCCGAAGAATTCACCTCTAAATTGGATGAATTGGAAAAAGAGAATGAATCTTTGAAGCAAGACCCAACAGTTTCAGGTTTTGTAGAGTTAAGGAAAGCTAATACGGCTTTAAAGAAAGCTTTAAAAGAAAGCGGTAAAGAAATTGATGATGATGGTAATGTTAAGGAAGAAAACATTACAATGACTCCCGAAGACTTTGAAAAGCTTGCTGAAAAGAAAGCAAATGAAGCTTTGCTTAAACAGCACATTAACAATTCACTTAAAAATGTTGATGAAGACAAAAGAGAATTAATAACTAAAAACTATGAAAAGGTAATAGCCGGTGAAGAAGTAGATTTATCTAATGTAGATACATTCCTTGGACAGGCTACTAAAATTTCAGGAGTTGAAGTTGCATCAAATCCTTTAATGGGAGCTATAGTCGGTAGCCAAACCAGAGAGGTTGGTAGTGATGGAGGAGAAAAGAAGTTCTCTGACACTGAAGCTGGAACAAGCTTAGCAAGTTCTTTAAATTTAGATATTAAAGACGAAGAAAATAAATAATTAACATTTTTATATGAGTAAAGATAATTCAAATGATACACTTGATAAAAACACAAAAGTTGTTATCGAAAAAGCTAAGTTAGATGGTATATTGAAAAGACTATCTACACTTGAACAAGATAATCAAGGAGTTAAAGAACTTAAACAGGTTAAAAAGCATACTGCAAGAATAAGGTATTTAAATGATAAATTAGTAATAGGATTCAAAGAAAGGAATTATATTGTTTATGATGAAAAAAGAAGAACTGATGAACTATGGTGTAATTTGATTTTAACCGATGGTAAAAAAGAAAGCAATTTTAAGATGCCATTTAAGGAATTCCAAGTGACAGCTAAAGTTGAGGAAGTGGAAATTATTAAAGAAGATGTAAAGCTAAACGAAGAAACATTAGGAACTGTTGAAGCTAGACAAATTCAAGACTTCACAATGGAAGGTGACGGAACAGAGGTTCCAGTAGTAATTGTTACTCCTGAAGTCACGGTTACAATCAAAGCACCTAAAATTGGTGAAATACAAGTTTCTAATAATATCCTTAATATTTAATATATGTTTAATCAATTAAAAAAAGAAGAAAAAAAGAGTGTAGAAAACTTAACTAAAGCTAGAGACGAACGTTGCATCCCCATTGCGAAGAAAGTTTTAAATATAATAACAGAATCTAACCCCCTAATAGGTTCTAAGAAAAGTAAAGAAGTAGCTGAAAGTTATACACCAATAGCAGAGAAAATTCTTAGATTAGGATTAGAAGAGAATGTAGTAGTAGATGATTTAAGCTATATTTTCAGATTAGTTTTAGAAGCCGTTGATATGACACAACAATTTGTTAGTGAATCAATGGGAAAAAGTGTAGATAATGCACAAACAATTCTTTGGGGTAAAGAAGAAGGCAAAGTTACATTCAAAGATTTGAACAAAGTTTTAATAGAAGGAGAAAAATAAAATCAGTCAATGCGGTTAAAAAGTTTAACCGTATTAATCTGGTCATATTACTACCAAGAAATTAAAGTAATAATCGGGATATAATCCTAGTAGTTTCAGGGCACTATAAAGCTCTAGTCTAATTAACTAAATTTTATTAGACTTATGTTTAAAAGAATTACAGGCGAACCTTGCATCGAATGGTATCCAAAGAAAGCTTCTCAAGCTTTTTCTAATGGAGCATTAGTTTATGCAGACGGTTCAGGAGCAATTCAACCTGCTGACGCGACATCTGGTGACCATATTGGAATCATCATGAAAGATATTGTTTCAACAGATGATGATTATGCTTCAACAACAATGGTTCCAGTAGACGTTGCCCAAGACGGTGACGAATTTGAAGTTGACACTGATAGCACTGCAACAGCAGCATTGGTGGGAACATACATCGATTTAGCAGATTCTTTAACTGCTGATGAAGATGCCTCAGCTAAAGACGTTTTATTAGTTACTAGATTTATTTCTGCTAGCAAACTTGCTGTAAAGATTAATTCTATGGGAGCCAATAAAAACGTTGTTACCTCTTAATTAACTAATCAGTAATTATATGCAAACAACATTACTAAATACAGTAACATTGTCTGAGTTCACTGACTTAGTTGAAAAAAGTTTTATTACTTACAACAAGAAGGTAACTCCAGCTTCACAGGAGCTCTTTATCAATCAAGATATGGCGGCTCATACTGGTGAAAGCAAAAGATTTGACGAAGTTGACACTGAAACTTTCGGTAAATTGAAAAGACAGGGTATGAAAGCCCAAAAAGCAAACGTCGGTGTAGGTTATAATAAAACTATGACTGTAAAGCGTATCGCTCGTGAGATTGATATTACTTTCGAACATAGACGTTATAACAAATTTCCTGAAGTAACTGGACTTTTGACTTCTTTGAATGAGTTTGGTCCACAACGTGCTGAATTAGACAGAACTCACAGATTCACATTTGCGGGTGCAAGTTCTATGGTAGACATGGATGGAGATACAGTTGATTTGACAGCTGGTGATAGTTTACCAATCGTGTATGCTACTCACACACTTAAATTTTCAAGTTCTACTTGGAGAAATAGAGTATCATCTGACCCTGATTTTGGAAAAGCAGCATTAGAATCTGCTGAAGGATTATTCAATACTGACATTTTGAGTAATTTCGGAGAAAGACGTGTTATGACTCCAAACGTTATCATTACTGGTGACGACCCTAACACAGTTAATGATGTTAAACAGTTCTTAAATTCTACTACTGAAGTTGGACAATCTAACTCTGGTGTAATTAATGTTTATAAGAGTAAATATCGCCATATTCAACTTCCTTATTTAGCAACTACTGCTTTGGGTGCAAATGATTCAAGCAAAGCTAAATATTGGTTCCTAGCTTCAATTGGTCAATCTGTTAATGGTCTTCAAGCATATTATGGTGTTTGGGAACCTGCACACATGCAGTCTCCACCAAATGAAGGAAATAATGGAGAAGATAGAAGCACTGATAATTGGACTTACGGTACTCGTATGTCTTACGGAATGTGTTTCGTATCAGCTAGAGGTTTAGTTGGTTCATTAGCTTCTTAATTGTTTTACTTAACCCCTTGCAAAATAGAGGGGGTTAAGATAAGATAATTAATAATAATATTATGGGTAAAACAAATAAAGCAGATACTAAGGTAGATGCTAAGGAGGAAGTAAAAAAAGAAGCAAAAGAGATTAAAAATGAAGAACCAAAAACAAAAAAGGTTGATTCACTAGTAGGTAAAAAATACAAAAATAAAGAAATCATTGGAGTAAAAGAAGTTATCATTAATGGAATTAAAAGAAAACAGTTAAACCTTAATGATGAAATCGTTACTTTATCTGATGATGTAAAAATTAATTAATTATAAATATTATGAGAAACGTTAAAGAGCCAAAGACTATATTAGAAGCAGTAGCCGCTACTGGAGCTGGTGATGCTATATTAGTTGCTGACTATAGACATAAAAATATTACAATTGCTACTGATGGAATGGGTTCTGGCGATACTATTGTAATCAAAGTTCAAGGTTCATCTTCAAAAGAGGTCCCTAATTTTGATGGAGCTAAAACCTACGATAATGATTGGGATTATATTCAAGTCGTTGATTTAGAAGATGGCTCAACAATCGATGGTGATACTGGTATATCATTTGCCGATAGTGATGATTTAAGAAAATTTGCAGTTAATATAGATGGATTAAGATGGTTAACTGTTAATGTTACAACAATAAGCGATGCAGTCAATACTACTGTTTCATCTAGAGTTAATTTATTTAATGACTAAAAATATGGATATTGACAAGGAAATAAAAGCAAAAAAACTTAAATTGTCAAGAATAGAAAGTGCTATTAATAGTAGCAAACTAAATATTGGCGAATTTGAGGCAAAAGCTAAAGAAAGTTCAGCTTTGCTTTCTAATATCAATAAAGATATTTTAAAAGCTGAAAAAACACGTGATTTTTTAGAAAAAGATATATTAAAAGTAGAAGATGAAAGAAATGAAATCAAACTAAGCTTAACAAAAGATATCGATGATTTAAAGGTAGCTAAGAAGGAATATGAAATCTTTTTAAGTGATATTAAAGCTTTATCTAAAAAAGAGCTTAAAAGTAAGACCAAGGAACTAGGAATCGTTGTGGAACAGAAAAAAACAGTAGAAAAGGAATTAATATCATTAAGAGACCAAATTATTGAAACTAATCATTTCGTAAAGAAAGTTGTCGACGATAGGAATTTTGTTAAGCAATCTATCAAGGTTGAAAAAGAAGACTTAAAAGAAATAAAAACTAAGGTAAAAATTAACAATTCTTTATTAGATGAACTTGAATCTAAAATAAGTAAAAAGCTTGGTGCTATAAAAAGTATTGAAAAAGATGTAGATGATGTTAAAGATAATTTTGAAAAAGCTTTAACTGATTTTGCAGAAATAGAAAAGAATAAAGTTAACATTGAAAAAGAAAGAAATGAAAAAGAAAAAGAATCCAAAAAGGTAGCCAAGGAATTAGACGATATGAAAAGATATCGATTCAATTTAGTTAGAAAAGGTGAAGAACTTATTAATTTATATGATACTATAAAAGAAGCTTATAAACAAGCTAACATTGCTTTTCCAATGAAAAGCTTCGATTTAGAGATTCCTAAAAAATATGAAAAAAAATAAAAAGGTAATTTTTTCATCTATTATTAATAAATTCTTAGATAGAAAGGCTATTGGAGCTAGAACCAATAGCTTGTGGCAAAATAAAGGTAGCTATATTCAGCCAAACGGCAGTAAAGATTTATTGATGTCTGATGGAAGCTATATTAATTTCGGTTTGCCAAATGGAGAGACTGGAATTGGATTTAGAGATAATGGAGGGGTAATTGAATATAAAAATGACGGAGGTGCTTGGGCTGGAGTTGGTGGAGGAGGAGCAGGAAGCGGAGATGTGGTCGGTCCTACAGGAGCAGTTGATGACAATATTGCTACATTTAATACAACTACAGGAAAATTAATTCAAGATGGCGGTAAAAAAGTTTCTGAAGTTTTAGATAGAGCAAATCACACAGGAACACAAGAAGCTTCAACAATATCTGATTTTGATGTAGAAGTTGGCAATAATGCTTCAGTCGCTGCTAATACTGGTCACAGAGGAACTACTTCGGGTAATCCTCATAATGTAACATTATCAGATGTTGGTGGAACTACAAACCATACAGCTTTGAGTAATATAGGAACTAAAACGCATGCTGAAATAGATTCGCACATTGCAGATACTGATAATCCTCACGATGTAGTAGCCGACCAAGTAGATATTGCAGATGCAGAAGATTATTATTCTGGAGCTGAAAGTGAAACAGTGTTGCAAGAAGTAGGTAAGAAAATTCAATATACTAAGGGTTACGACAGAAATGAACCAACTACAATGCCAGACATAGCATCTTCTAACACTAGTAGGTTGGTAGAAGTTTCAGTTAAAAGTGGAAGTTCTAATTTTAGTTTTTATGCAGGAGGTAAACTATTTACAAAAACAACAACACAAAGTGTTACAATACCAGATGTTACTGGAAGTTATTTTATATATTTTGATACAAGCGGTGTACTACAATACGTTAATCAAGCTTCAATTCCATCTAACGCATTCACTTCATTAGGTTTAACAGCTTTAAAGAGATGGAATAGCGTACAAGGTTCTGGCGGGTTAGGAGACGAAAGACATGGTTATAATATACCTGGAATAGTCCATGAATATTTACATAAAAACTTTGGCGCTACATACGAAAGAGGTTTTGATATTAACGGTTTAACAAGTGGAGGAACAACATTCTCAAGTATAGATAGCGGAATATTTTGGGATGAGGATATTGACCATAATATGAATTCAGTAACTTCAGTTCCTACATTATATCAAATAGATAAAGGCGAATGGTACTCTGCGGCAGCGATGAATGATGTAGGTTATAAAGTAAGCGGAGATACTTATTATAGCTATAATCCATGGAACGAAACAACTGAAAAATTTGAATTAAAAGAGGGGACATCATCTACAGACTATTATATAATATTTTTAGCACAACTACCTTCAATAGACGGTAATGGTGGTGTTAGATTTTTAAGCCAAAATGCTTATTCAAGCAGAAGCAAAGCTAGAGATGCTATTAATAGTGAAATTAATAAACTTAAATTAGATGGGTTACCAAGTCCTGAAATTAGATTTACACACGCAGTTATTATTAAAAGAGATGGTGAAGTTCAAACCTTAGATGATGGCACATTATTTGTAGACCGTAGAAAACTTAACACAGGTGGTTCTGGAGGTTTAAGCGGAGATAGTAAATATGCCGCTGATGTTTTTACAGATACATCTAATTTTGATGAAATATTGAGTTCAAGTGATTCTGATGTTCAAACAGCATTAGAAACATTAAATGGGGAAAGAAGTTCATCAGCAACTTTAACTAACAAAAGAATAAATGTTAGAGAAGAAACTATAACTAGTTCAGCAACACCTACCCCAAATATAGCAAATGGGGATATCTATACAATAACAGCTTTAGCCGCTGATGCT
>Ga0164318_10005174_pt1 | contig 12614 bp, 16 predicted proteins | sample GuaBasSedimGuay9_FD_113734 | JGI IMG/M metagenome (GOLD analysis project Ga0164318, IMG submission 113734) | Subseafloor sediment microbial communities from Guaymas Basin, Gulf of California, Mexico - Guay9, Core 4571-4, 0-3 cm | ecosystem: Environmental > Aquatic > Marine > Hydrothermal vents... | reverse complement strand
GAGAAGCTTATACAACTTGGTAAAATGTCCAGTTCGATTAGAATTAAGTTCCTTGGATTCCTCGTAATTCTAGGTGCAAGCTTAGTTACAACCACACCAGTTCCAATATTTCTCCAACTAGGTATTTTCATAGTTATACCGCTGGTATTCGTAGTGATAATACCTTACATTGTTTCTAAAGTCCTAAGTATCTTAGGGTTCAGAAAAAGAGTTACAGAGAGAATAAAGTAAGTTAGCAAAACTATCCACTTTTATTTTTAAGAGTTTTTACTGCCAGTTCAGGGTTATTTGTTACGATAACGTCAACTCCCATTTTTGCAAATTTAACCATGTCTTTTGGTTCGTCAATGGTCCAAACTGCCACTTTCAGGTTGCTTTGATGCATTCTTTTTACAATTTCAGAGGTTACAAGTGTGTATCGTGGAACTGCGAAATTTGCCCCTAGTTTAAGTGATGCTTCCAACATATCTCCTTTAAAATTTTTGCCAAAAATAGCTCCTATCGCGATATCTGGATTTAATTTCTTAACTCTCTTTATAATTTCAAAATTAAACGATGTTATTATCGACGTGTTGACCATTTTCTTTTCTTCTAGCATTCTTATAACTTTGTCTTCAAAACCTTCCTCTTTAATTTCTACGATGATTTTTCCTTTCATTTTCTTAACTACTTCTAAAACTTCCTCTAAGGTTGGTATTTTTTCTCCTTTTCCGAAATCCAACATTTTAAGTTGTTTAAGCGTCATTTCACGTACATAGCCATGTCCATTTGAAGTTCTATCAACAGTCTCATAGTGAATGATCACTGGCACGTTGTCTTTCGATAATCTTACATCAACTTCAACAAAGTCCGCTCCAACCCTAAGGGCTCGGACAATGCTCCTAATCGTATTTTCAGGTTCATGTGCAGGGTCTCCTCTATGACCTACGATAATTACCATGATAAACACCCGGCCTAGATTTGCGGTTTCGGTTATTCTAAAAGTTTTCTAATGGGATCTTTTGGTTCGAACTTCGTTGTTTCATAGACCATTAAGGTTTCTGTTTTCTTCACTGCTGGTAAATTTTGAATTCTTCTTAACACATCCCTTAGTTCGTCAACATCTCTTACCAAAACTTCTACTATTATGTCGAATCTTCCTAGGAGATAATGAATTTGGGAAATTTCTCTGAACGTTTTAATTATTTTGTCTGTTTCTCTTCTAAATTTTGCCTGCGGCTCTGCAGTAATGAGGATATAAGCTCTTAATTTGAGTCCTAGCGATCTGGGGTCAACATCTACTGTGAATTTTATACCTTTTCTCCTAAGTTCTTTGAGCCTAGAATGTACACTTTGTCTTGTCATTCCACATTTTTTAGCTAATTCGGTAACTGGCTGCCTACTATCGTTCAATAACTCTTTTAGTAACTTTTTATCCTTGGCGTCAAACATGCTAAAAATGACATCTTAATCATATATTAAATTTACCATATTGTTACTAATTTTTATGATTCTGAGACATAATGTCTATTTTTTAAGATAAAATCTTATATTTTTGTTTTGCCATGAATGAAGAGGGTTTCATGACAAGGGTCATGTCGAATGACTATGTTATAAAAAGAAAGCCGAGAATAATTATTTACTTGTTTCAAGCCAAAGAAATTGTCTTCTTTAAGATTTTTCCTTTTAAAGAGTTTAAATCTAGAAACAAGGAGGAAAGAGGAAATTGCGTATAATGATCAACGCAAATCAGATAATACGAAAAGATGGCTATCTAGGTTCGAATTTTCATGAGGAGTTCTTTAATTCAAAGATTTCTAGCAATTTTCAAACACTTTTAGGATGGGTGTCTTAAATGAAGGATTTAAGAAATAAATTTGTAAAAAATAGCTTTGAAAAACTTATGAGAATAAAGAATCCTTATCTTCACTCTTTTGTGGAAAAATATGTGAAGCTTTGTAACCCCGCTAAGATTTTTGTGAATTCAGGTAGCTCCGAAGATCTAGAATACATTAGAGAAGCCGCGATTAAATATGGGGGAGAAATAAAACTTAAGGTAGAAGGACATACAGTTCATTTTGATGGCTACTACGACCAAGCAAGAGATAAGGAAAACACCAAAATCCTCTTACCAAAAGGAAACAACTGTAGTAGACATATCAACTGGATAGAGAGAGAAAAGGGACTTAAAGAAATCCACGAAATTTTAAAAGATATTATGAAAGGAAAAGAACTTTTCATATGTTTTTACACATTGGGGCCCGAAAATTCGGAGTTTGCAATTCCATGCGTGCAGTTAACTGATTCAGCCTATGTTGCTCACTCAGAAAACATTCTTTTTAGGCAAGGTTACAAAGAATTTTTGAGAAGAGGCTCTGACCCTTCCTTTTTTAAGTTTGTTCACAGCGCTGGAGAGCTCGATGAAAGGAAAAATTCTAAAAACATAGATAAAAGAAGAGTTTACATCGATCTTGAAAACGAAACAGTTTACAGTGTAAACACTCAGTACGGAGGAAACACTATAGGTCCAAAAAAGCTTGCACTAAGGCTTGCAGTAAATAGAGCTTCAAAGGAAGGTTGGCTTGCAGAACACATGTTCATAGTTGGAATACGTGGCCCCAATGGAAGAGTTACCTACTTTACTGGTGCTTTTCCTTCTCTCTGTGGAAAAACGTCCACAGTTATGATTCCCGGTGAAAGGCTGATAGGTGATGATATAGCATATTTAAGGAAAAGAAATGGGAAAGTCTATGCTGTAAACGCTGAAAAAGGTATTTTCGGAATCATAGCGGGTATAAATTCCAAGGACGATCCTTTACTTTTCAAAGCGCTACACTCTCCTGGCGAAATCATATTTTCTAATGTTCTCGTTACTGAAGATGGAGAAGTTTACTGGAATGGAAAGAACAGTCCAATGCCGGAGAAAGGCATAAACCACTCAGGGAAATGGTACAAAGGTAAGAGAGATGCTGAAGGTAATCTGATTCCTCCTTCTCATCCTAATGCAAGATTTACGTTGAGCCTTGATTTGCTTGAGAATTTTGACCCTAGGTTAAACGATCCTATGGGGGTTGAAATAAAAGGAATTATTTATGGAGGTAGAGATTCAGACACATGGGTTCCTGTGGAGCAGTCTTTTGACTGGGTTCATGGAGTGGTTACGAAAGGTGCTTCTCTTGAATCGGAAACAACTGCTGCAACCCTCGGAAAAGTGGGAGAAAGGAAATTTAACCCAATGGCGAACCTCGATTTTCTTCCTATAAGTATAGGTAAATATGTAAGGATGCACCTGGAATTCGGTAAAGATCTTGAAAATCCGCCCAAGATTTTCTCAGTAAACTATTTTCTTAAAGATAAGAATGGTAAGTTTCTTACCGAGAAAAGTGATAAAAGAGTTTGGCTTAAGTGGATGGAATTAAGAGTTCATAACGAAGTAGATGCAATTAAAACTCCCACCGGATATATTCCGACATATGAAGATTTGAAAAGGCTTTTTAAAGAAGTTTTAAACAAGGACTATGGAGAGGAAGATTACATAAAGCAATTCACATTAAGAATTCCTGAAAACCTTGCCAAAATAGATAGAATACTTAAAATATATAGAGAAATATCAGACACCCCTAGTGTGGTGTTTCGTGTCCTTAAAGAACAAAAGAAAAGACTTTTAGAAACAAAGAAAAAATTGGGTGAATACATCTCACCATATGACCTCTACACGTAATTTACGTAATATTCATTGTAAATCGTTTACTAAATACATGCGATCTAAACTAATTATCCCACACGACAAAAGTCTAGTTAGATCTAATTAACCTATTAATGCATGTTAAATTTAAAATAGTTCTTCCTAAATTTTGATAAAACCGTTTAATGTTTTGCAAATTTGCACAAGATTTCTGCGGAGGTCAAGCATCTAAATATATAACGATAATTTTGCTGAAAAACGTTTGTATATACGTAAAATGAAACCTTTAAAAACCTTAAGTCTTTACAGTAACAAACAAAACCAGATAAAGAGGTTTGACATTGGGGAAAAGAAGTTCCCTTAAAGAGTTGTATAAACTTACGATGAAACTTCAGGTTCCCCGAGAAATCCTATATCAAAAGGCCAAACAATTTTTTATAGGCAAAGGATATTTAATTGAAAGAGAAAGAACACCAACATTTCTATTTTTTATGGGAGAAGAAGGAAAGTGGAGAATACAACTAAGGGAAGGAAAAAGAGCGACTAAAATAGAATTAACATTTGAAACCTTCTTTTCTCGCCTAAAAAAAGAGCAAGAAGAAAAAATACAAAAAGACCTAGCGAACTTCATCGCGTTTATCCAGAATTTGTACAATAACAATTAGTTTTATTTTAAATTATTCTTCTTAGAAACTACTTTAAAACAGTCTCTAAGCAATGGAAAGAAACATACATAGGTGAACTATGGGAAGTAAAGGGGAGGAGTACAGCCGTTCTGACTCTCCGCTACTTTCATAACTTTGATGTATGTGTAGTGGGAGGTCTTTCCGTCTCGGGGTTCATTGGGAGGCTTTCGCGGGGAATGGGGCTCCGCACATCTATCTGTCTTCTGGCTTCGCCTTTTCGGGCTTTCCCTCCCTCTTACCGCCCTTCCCACATTCCGAGCGGAGCCCATTTAACATGACAGAACCTCCCTTTAAAAGGTTCTGAGCCCACAAAATTATCATATGCTACAAATACAACACTCCACGTTTCAGCCCCTAGGGGTTAAATTACAAGTTGTAATATACTGTAAAATTATTGGTTCTCTAAAGATATTTGAAGATTAATCATGTTACCATAAGTATGTATATTCCGATGATAATAAGCATTATACCTGTTATACGTGGTTTATCGAGCTTTTCTTTTAGTATTGTTGCTCCGAGGACTGTTGAAAATAGTGGAGAACTGGAAGCTATTATTGTTGTTCTTGCTGCACCTATCAAATTCATTGCAAAAAGAAATAATAGTGTTCCGAGGCCTATTGCAAAAAATCCTCCAATTGAAAGAATAACTAAGGTTTTCTTATTTATACTTCTAAGTTCGCTCCTTTTCATATTATTGACTGATATAAGCATCCATATAATTATGTTAAGAACTAGGAGCCTTATTAGATTTAAAAGAATTGGAGGTACGCTTAAAAGGATAATTTTGAGGATGGTCATACTTATGCTCCAAGAAAAAGAGGCTAATACAGCTGCTACTAGCCCTTTAACCATGTGTTTGCTTTCACTTTTCTCAGCTTTAAAGAATAGTAGAAATACACCTAATATGACAAAGATGGCGCTTATAAAAGTCCATACGTTAACTGGTTCTTGCAAAAAGAAGTATGCGAAAACAACGACAAAGAGAGAATATGTATAGGATACTGGATGTCCTACTGCTACTCCAGCATCTCTTATAGCGACAAGGAACAATGTGTCTCCAAGGAAAATGCCAAACAAAACATCTACTATTATAAGGACAATAACCCATATAGACAATTTATTAATTTGATTTATTTCACTTACAATAACTGCTACAATGAACATAAATATTAAGCTGGGAATGGTTCTAACGCCGTTTGCAACTATTACATCTATATTTTCTCTTTTTAACCCGACTTTATAAAGAACTGTCGCCAATGACCAAGAAATTGCTGTTAAGATACTTAGTATTATTCCAATTTCTTCCACGTACAGAAGTGGCGCCCTCCACCAAAATTTTGATGATTAATGTACTTCAGTGATTAAGTGAAGCTTTAATATAAATTTTCTGGACTTAATCTTAAATTTGCAAGGCCGATTTTAATCAAAAGCCAACTTAATTTTTCTAACCTCTTTTTCGTCGCTAATTTTATAAGTTTGTATTGCAATATTTTTGTGGTGTTCTTAATGGAGATTAAGATTGGCGAACTATTCAGAGAGGCTTTGGAAAACCCCTCGAAGGAATCTATTATTATGATGTCTGAAGGACTGGAGAAATTTGTTTTAATGGTAATTAATGCTCTTGGAATTTTAGAGGAAAAGATTATCAGCTTAGAAAACGACATTAAGTCTTTAAAGCAAATTGTAGAATCTAAGTTAAAGGAAGAAAAGGTAAAAACACCATCGATTGAACCAGTTAAACCTCCTACGCCAAAGCTTCCTCCAGCTGTTCCACCAGTAGCTGTTAAACCTTCTAAAAAAAGAGAAGAACCACCTCAAAAACCTAAGATTGAAACAAGTGTTCCTAGAACTGTTAAACCCGGAGAAGAGGAAATTGAAGCTTTTAGGAAAAGGTTGCTGAAGCCTGCCCCAAAGCATGAAGAAAAACAGAAGAAACCTGTTTCACTTAGAGACGCACTTATGCAAGAGTTAAAAAGCTATTTTAGCACTGCTATGAAAAAAATGCATAAAGATGAAACGGAAAGTTAGGACATTGCTTCTAAAATTTTCTCCTTTACTTCTTGAAGAGATGAAAGAAGACTTCCCAGTTTAAAGTTTCTTTCTTTTAATATTAAGAACATGGCTATTTCATCGCTAACGTTATAAACTGCTACGTATTCTTTTGCTATGTGCCAAAGTGCAAGGTCAGCTGTATCGAAAGTTATGTATCCACTTTTACGTAGTTTTTCGAACATTTTTTTAGCCATATTTATAGGCTCTATTAAGGATTTTGCAGACACATATTTAAGTTTTTTCGGATTTATAAGCTCTTTGCTTATTGCCGAAGCTATTTCCAAGCCATCCGCTTTATTTAAAACAAAGGAAGCTAAAGCTTTTTGTTTTTTGTTAAATTTCGCCAAAATTTTATGGATTTTTTCAGCTGTTTTTATCGCTTCCTTTGAAAGAACACTATCTAAAAGCTTGCAGACAACGGGTCTAGCTGTCCCTTCGGGTATTGAGATAGGTTCAACAAGTACATTGCTGTTTCCAAATTTTTTCCTTATTTCCTCTATTGAGACCTTCTTTACGTCGTATTTGCTAGCTAAAACAAATATTTTTGCATTTGGAGAGTATTTTTTGAGGTATTCTAGGGCTTTACGATATTCTTGTTCTGCTTCGTCAAGTGTTTCTTTATTTGAAGAATCTACTACAAAGAAAAAGGCTTTTACATTTGAAAATATTTTTCCTGACCATTGATCTGTGAAGTATTTGTATATGAACTGTTTTTGCCCGCCTGCGTCAAAAGTCGTAACTTCTAGTAGTCCTCTATACTTGTAGGTTTTTGTGCTTACAAATTCTGTTGGTTCAAGGTTTTTTACGTCGTCCCATTCTTTTCCTTCAAAAACATGTTTTACTAGAGATGTTTTTCCAGCTGCTCTTAACCCCATTATTAAAATTTTCATCTTAAACAACCTTTAGCGTTACTTCTAGACTTGAATTTATTCTATTTTACTTCAACATTAGGTATATATTTTTTCGTTTCGAAATACTCTATTACAATTGAAAATAAGCATTAATTACGCTTTACTTAGAATGCGACGGTGTAATTGATGAAAATTAAAAAAATATTAAGTAATACGTAAAGGAGGAATAGAAATATTCCGCGTTTGTTCACCGATTTTTCCTTCGACAGTCCTAAGTATATTAGAATACCTGAAAGAAAGCTTAACGTCGCGTAGTGAAATTCTGATGATTCGGGAAACTTTGGGTAGAAGAATTCTGGAACAATTACGGTTGGCAGATTCAAAACTTTGAGTAGTAGGAGTAAAAGTTCTATGAATATTAGAGTAAGACATGTTTTCGATAGTTTTTCTCTAACTGTTATCAACGAGCAGATTAGAAGCGAAGAAGTTAACATTAATGTTAATGTAAAAAGATTGTAACCTATGTAGATTAAATACGTTACCAGACATAGAGTTATTACAATTGCAAGATCTCTAAATGGTAAATTTATTTCCCGGATGTCTTGTTCAGATTTTCCTCTCAAAATTCCCATGGAAATAAGAAAGCCTGAAAGCAGTGCTAAAAATAGATAAACGTAGAAATCTAAGGTTATTTTTTGAGGATAAAGCTGTAAAGCGATATTGAAAGTTAATCTAAATAGTTTTGAAGCTATTGATTGGAAAGAGACTAAAGTAAGCTCAATTGTGATCAAGATGTATGTAAAGTATAGGGGCCAGTCTCTTCTGGCATACAAATTAAAGAGAACTGCTCCCCATGTTGCGTAAAAAATTACCGTAGAAATCCCACCCATAGCAGTTGAAAGTGTGAACAATGCAAGTCCTAAAACAAAAATAACACCTCTCGTTGGTAAAGGTGATTCAGAAAGTTCTAAAAACTTTCTATCTATTTTTTCAACAAAAGCAGGTCTTTTTACTAATCGAAACCGATTAATTTGTTTTTCATCTTCTATTTTTTGTTTTGACTGTTTTACCGGTGATTTAAGTTTTCTGTAGAGAGATTTTAGCTCACCTTTATAGTTTGTCCAGTTTTCTTTAATTCTTGAGATGGCATTTGATAGTTTTTTCTTTGTTTCTTCTGTGTCTTCAATTTCATCTGCTATTATAGCTAAGGCATATATTTCTTTGCCCCCTCGAGCCTCCTCAGATTCGATGTAAAATCTTTTTGCAAAACACTTAGTTCCTGAAATTGAAAATAGTGTGTATTCAAGTTCTTCTCCCATTCCAATAGCATTTTTAGCTACTTTTTCAAGAATTTCAGGTTCTTTATCAAAAAGCTTTTTTGGATATTTATCTACGGCTATGAACCCTTTAATTTCATCGAACTTACATAAAACTATACCCTTTAACCTATATTTCCTTTTTGCTAGTTCCTTTTCTTCTTCCAGATTACTATGCTTTATTTTTTTACTTCTAGACAACTTGAACGCTATCCTCCTAGCGTATATTCACAAGTTGTAACAAGAAAATACTTACACTATCTTGGAATTATAATATTTTAGACTCTATTTTAATATGGAAACTTAAAGGATTTTCCCCCGCAGTTGAAAAATCATATGTCGACCAGAGAACATTAAATTTCTTTGTATAAAATTAGAAGGTATCTTTAGGAACATTGTAAAACATTATTTTGCTTAGTAACTCGTTTTTCTTTTAGAAAATAATAAGAATTAATTTCAAAATAGTGTTTTAACAGGTTTTCTTTTCTTCTAGGTTTTATCATCTTAATTTTGAGGAGTTATGTGCTAAGGGCTTTTACAATGACTTCTAAAATGTCTAATACTTTTATTTCATGCTATAGTGCGTTAAAGAAAATATTGCGGTTACATGTTGGACATGCGGTTACTATGGCATCTGCCCCCATCTTTTTTGCCTCTTCACAGATTCTTTCACTCATCTTCCATGCAAGATGTCTAAAAAGCTCTCTAATAGGTCCACCACAGCAAAAGCTTAACTCTCTATTCATGCCCTATATTTCCATTAGTTTTAAGCCAGGTATAGCTTCTAAAATCTTTCAGAGTTCACTAAATATTCCCATGTGTCTTCCAAGGTGGCATGGATCATGATAAACACATTTAATTGAGAATTCTTCCGAAAAACTCAGTTTGCTGTCCTCTAAAAGTTCCCATAAAATCTGAACTATGTGTTTTACTTCAATACTTTTATTTGTCACCTCTGCATAGTCTTGTTTCAAAGTTTTGCGCAGAGAGGACAAATGGTTACAATTTCATTTATTCCCTCCTTTCAAACTTCTCTACATTTTTTTGTGCAAGTTGTTTAAATTCCTCCGTAATCCCAGTAGTTTTAAGAATCCACCACAGCAGTTTTCGTTAGTAAGTATTTTGAAATCCAAACCTACCGCATTCATTATCTTGGTGGCAATATCAAGCAGGCTGCTTAGTTGACTTGAGGCTACACATCCTGCAAATAGAAGTCGTTCAGATGTAGGATTTCCCTTTTTTATAATTTCAATTGGAAGGTAACTAAACAATCTACCTTTCTCAGACAGTTCTGCCACCATTTCTCGAAATTTCTGCGATATGGAAACACCCTTATCTAATAGTTGTTCTCTTAGGTACGTGACAAGTTCCGAGACTTTAATGGATGTTGGACAAGTATATTCGTATGCTTGGCAGTTTGTGCGTGAAAAAACTGCATCTAGTATTTCTCCTTCCACATGTATTATTTCTTTTAACAGTAAGTCTGTGTAGACCATTTTAGGTCGACAAGAACATTAATTATCATATCTAGTTTAGTTTTTCTTACTGCTTCTTCGGCGTCAAGCTCAGAATATTTTTGTCGTTTATTCAACCATAGGCTAGTTTACAACTGGGATATAGTTTTCTGTGTTCAGATACCCTTGAAAAACCTCCTAGATCGCCATGATTATAAGTTATACTCCTAATACCCGCAACTCCTGGCACAATGATTTTTGCTCCTCCACTGTAACCGAAATGAGGATGAGGTAACATACAACCCACCGCTATTTTTAAATTGCACATCATAACTTCCGCGTTAATCTCTAAGGGTGTTCCATAGCTCGTGTGACCCAAATAAACTAGGTTACTATAGGGATTATGATTAAAAACAGCGTAGTTCTCAACTATTTCTTCTCCAAGCTTTTTAGCGAAATCCATCCTATTGAAAGTTCCATGCGCACCATTTGCACATATAAAACTGACGTCTCCATCCTTAATTCCTGCTTTTTCTTATTTCATCTATCATATAAGGTACTATTTCAAATGCTCTTGTTGGACGTGTTAAATCGTCGAAAATTATAACTACTCCTCTTTTATTTTCTGCAAGTTTCCTTAAAGGTTTAGCACCGATAGGGTTTCTTAAGGAATACATTATTTTTCCCGTGTTATGGGAGGCTTTCCTTCTCCCTTCATAATTTGTACATGAACATCCCATTCGTCAGGGACATCTATTTTAATCTCTTCATCGCCAAACCAAGCAAATTGCGGTAAAACAACTTGCTGCATTTTGTCTCTCCCCAATTAAAAATTAGAAAAATACTAAAATAAATTTCATGCAAAATCAATCATATAAGAATAAAAAGTTATCTTTAGCTGTTAGTGGGCAATAAACAGTAAAGTGTCTTAATAATTTGCGTGTGATGTTTGCCTTGACGAAACAAAAAAGTTTAGAAGATTATTTGAGAAGAATATTAGAAAACGAAGGGAAGTACGTTGCTAATATGAAAAATGCAGCTGTTCTTGTTCCTCTAAGCCTGCATAAAAACTTGTACATTACATTTATAAAAAGATCTAAAAGACTAAGATTCCATAGAGGAGAAATAGCTTTCCCCGGAGGTTTACAGGAAGACGATGAGAACCCGGTAGAAACAGCGCTCAGAGAAGCATGGGAAGAACTTAAAATACAGAAAAACGATGTAGTTATCCTTGGATTTCTCCCTCCAACGAAAACCCTTACAACAAACATTCACATTATCCCCGTAGTTGGTTTAATACCATTTAACTACCCGTTTAAACCAAACACCAACGAAATAGAAAGGGTACTACAGATTCCAGTCAAGGACCTCTACAAAAACGTGTACGAAGACCTTTTCGGTAAATATTATCTATATAGAGGTTATAGAATTTGGGGTGCAACTGCAAGAATTCTAACAAATCTCCTAAGTAGATTAAAGAAAATCATTAATAATTCCCCACACGGCTATTTCATCTAATTATCTAATATTCGTAAATATTAGTGACTTTGAAATTCCATCCAAAAATTCAAGGAAACCTTTTTGAAAATAACAAACATAACTAAAATATTTCTTGCTTAGATAAAGAATTTTAACTAGCAAGAATTAAATTCAACAATTCACAAGAAAGTACTAACTACATAATTCCAATGGGCGATGCCTATGCTACCATTGGACTATATTGTTAAAGTCGTAGTTATTACTTCCTCCGGCACATTGTCTCCAGGGCCTATGACAGCATCTACGATCGCTATTGGCTCAAATGACGGTTGGAAAAACGGATTTAAGATTAGCATAGGACACATGATAGTAGAATTTCCCCTCGTGTTATTAATAGCTTTGGGCATCACAACTCTACTAACAATTCGCATCGTTGAAAAAGTGATAAGTTTTACTGGAGGAACTATTCTAATTCTACTAGGCATTTTAATGTTTAAAGACACATTTAGAAAGAAAGTCGACGATACAAATTCTTCTAGCAATGCTACACAGTCACCAATTATGATTGGTATATTGCTTTCACTTTTGAACCCATACTTTTTAGTTTGGTGGATACTTGTGGGAGGATCTTTAATTATTGAAGCTGTTGCGCTTGCCGGCTTAATGGGTGTGGGTTTAATGTTTATTGCACATATCTGGATGGACTACGCATGGCTAATGCTAATCGCCGAACTTTCTAGGCGAGGGAAACAAATTCTCAAAACAAAAGGATACAAAGTACTGTTAGCTGGAATCTCACTTGCACTAATATTCTTCGGACTCGACTTCATCTCCCTATCAATATTTGGTTCAGGATTACTCTTATAAAGAAAATTCATAAAAACATTCTGTAAATATTAATTCTTAACAGCAAATTTTTATTTTAGTTTCGAATTTAGGATAATTAAATTTGAAAGGTAGAGTTTGCAAATAGTTGGGGGAATTTGACAACATGAATTATGTTGTCGAAACTAATCATTTAACGAAGAGATACGGGAAAATTATAGCTGTTGATAATGTTTCTTTGAGGATAGGAAAAGAGGTTTTTGGTTTAGTTGGTCCTAATGGTGCAG
>Ga0164318_10005173_pt1 | contig 12614 bp, 11 predicted proteins | sample GuaBasSedimGuay9_FD_113734 | JGI IMG/M metagenome (GOLD analysis project Ga0164318, IMG submission 113734) | Subseafloor sediment microbial communities from Guaymas Basin, Gulf of California, Mexico - Guay9, Core 4571-4, 0-3 cm | ecosystem: Environmental > Aquatic > Marine > Hydrothermal vents... | reverse complement strand
TTCTCCCAGAAGGGCCAGTTTAAAGGGAACTTTCCTCCGGGAGAGTTTCTCTAAAACCCTGAAGGCCATCTGGGGGTTTTTATCGTGTTCATGGCGATGATTCCAGATTATCAGAGGAACTATTCCTTTTTCGATAGGGTTGGGAAGCTTCCGAGTGATAGCTCCGATATCAATTCCCGGATAAATAACTTCAGATTTTCCAAGGGCTTTATCGACGGCATTCAAGGGAATCGCATCCGGCAGCCGCCGGAACAACCCCCTGCATTCTTTAAAAAAGGTTTCCCGGTTGAAAAATGAGTTAAACACCGCAGTTTCGGCGGCAAGCACGTTTACAAGATCGGTTAATCCATACCTGAAGTCGCGTTTTTCCCCGGCCTGCAGGGGATAGGCGAACTGATTTTCATGGAAGTACAGCATGGAAGGGGGTAGATCGGGACGGAGGACTTTCAGGTGGCCGATATCGATCATCCCGCTGATTACAACGGCATCGAACTTTTTTTCTTCAGGCTGTGGGATATTTTCCGCCAGATAAAGAGCCGAGCCGGCCTGACGCCACTTCCAGAATCTGGGCGGTAGGGTCTGCAGATGGTAATTATGAGCGGAATGGGAAATCCACTGATCGGCGAAGCTCTTGTGGGAACCGCCGTAAAAAGTCTCGATGAACAGTACTTCCATATATTTACCATAATAGCCCTTCACCTTGTTACCCGATACACATCATGGATAGACTGCTTTCAGGAGAATATTTGTGAATTATAATCTGATTGTTTTCGATCTTGATGGAACTCTGGTGGATTCCATTCCTGATATTGCGGATATCTACAACTCAAGACTGAGGATGGAAGGCTACCCTGAACATCCGGTTGAGAATTACAGGGGATATGTCGGCTGGGGACTTGAGAAAGCTCTGAAACTTGTTCTTCCCGAGGGAGTTTCCGACGGTGAAGTACAGAGAATCTTAACTGAAATTGCAGATGAATATGCCAAAAGGCCTGCAAAACTCTCTCTTGTTTATCCTGGAATCCTTGAGCTGCTGAAATACCTCGGCAGTGTTTCTGTACCCATGATTGTATTTACCAACAAGCCTGAAGCCTTGGCTCAGTCGGTGGTGGAGGAACTTTTTCCCCACGGAATATTTGATGAGGTTCTGGGTTATACCCCGAGATTTCCCCATAAACCGGATCCTTCAGCGTTGAACGAATATATTCTGGGCAAAAACTATCCGCTTTCTTCTATACTTATGGCAGGGGATACTCCTGTTGACCTCGAGACGGCCCGCAATGCAGCTGTTTCTTTTGCCGGAGCATCCTGGGGTTTCAGGTCTGAAGAGGTTCTCAAAGAAGCCGGTTCGGATTTGAATTTCCCCCGGCCGGCGGATTTACATCACTGGCTGATGAAATAAAAAGGATTGATGCGATGACAAACGAAGAAATCAGATCGGCGGCGGAACTTTATCTCTCAGAAGAAGAACATGATGATTTCAAAGTCGAAATCAGAGATTTACTGGAGGCTGAAAACTGGGAAGGCCTTTCCGACAGATTCTGGCGGGAACTTGATTTCGGTACCGGCGGATTGCGGGGAGTGATAGGCGGGGGAATCAACAGAATCAATCCAACCGTTGTCCGGAGGACCACCCAGGGACTGGCAAATTACATCCTTTCCCATGTCAGTGAATCCGAGAGGTCGGTGGCCATTGCCTACGATAGCCGTCATTACTCCCGTCTTTTTGCCGAAGAAATTGCCAGGGTAATGGCTGAAAACGGCATTCGAACCTGGTTTTTTTCATCTCTTAGACCGGTTCCTGTACTCTCATACGCCGTCAGGTATAAGTCCGCCTGTGCCGGGGTGATGGTTACCGCCAGTCATAACCCAGCCGCCTATAACGGATATAAAGTGTTCTGGTCGGACGGAGCTCAGGTGGTTCCTCCTCACGACAACGGTATTATCGGAGAGGTGCGAAAAGTAAAGGGATCTGTTCCCGCTATGAGTTTTAAAAAAGCTGTCGATGATGGCCTTGTCACCATGGTTGATGAGGAAATTGATAATAGCTACAGGAAGATGGTTGTTGAACAGTCATTGAACTCCGTATTGGTAAAAGAGCGGGGATCGGGTTTGAAGGTGATTTATACGCCCCTCCACGGCACTGGTCTTGTTCCCGTTGAATCGGTACTTTCCGATCTGGGAATAAAAATCATTACCGTACCCGAGCAGCGGGAGCCCGATGGGGATTTTCCCACAGTGGAGTTCCCCAATCCTGAAATTGCACCGGCCTTGAAGCTGGCGCTGGAACTGGCGGCAAAGGAAAACGCCGATCTGGTAATGGCCACCGACCCTGATGCCGACCGCCTGGGTATTGCTGTTCCTGTAAACGGAGAATGGGTACTGATTACCGGAAACCAGTTAGGGGCCTTACTGGCGGATTATATCTTCAGAAGTAGAAAAGAGCAGGGATCTCTTCCGGTGAATCCTGCCTTTGTGAACACCATCGTAACCTCGGAGTTTCAGAATAAAATTGCCGAAGCCTACGGGGCGGTGAGTTTCAGGGTACTCACAGGATTTAAATTCATCGGTGAAAAAATTCGGCAATTTGAATCAGACAGCAGTTACAACTACGTGTTCGGCGGTGAGGAAAGCTACGGATACCTCGTTGGAACCTCGGTTCGGGACAAGGATGCCGTTTCCGCCGCCTCCATGACGGCTGAGCTGGCACTTTGGAATCAGTCCCGGGGATTCACCGTTATGGACCACCTCAAAGAACTCTGGGCCCGCTTCGGCTACTGGCAGGAAATGCTTATCAGCCGATATCTTGAAGGGGAAAAAGGGGAAGCTGTCATGGTTGAGCTGATGAAGTCCCTCCGGGATAATCCCCCGGTGTCCATCTCATCAAAGGCCATCACGGCAGTCAGGGATTACAAAGACGGTACCACGAAGAACCCCGCAGACGGATCTACGGTGCAGGATATTCATCTTCCCTCTTCCAATGTGCTTCAGTTTGTTCTTGAAGACGGCAGCCTTGTAACTGCCAGACCTTCGGGTACCGAACCCAAGATTAAATTTTATGCATCCTGCAGGTCGGCTATGGGGGATAATCCTGAGGCTGCCGAGGCGGAGCTGGAGGGCGTTTTCAAAGGGATTGAATCCTGGGTAAGCGAGAGGATTAAAGCTGTCGGCGGTTGATTTTATCCAGAACCATCTGTGATAACTCATCCCGCAGGTGTCCCTCGTCCAGAATGGCCCGGTTCAGGCGGTCTCCCCTGTCCCGGGTCCAGCGTTCTTCCATATCGTAAAGTTCATCCCCGGTATTTCCGGACCAGAGCTTCCGGGTAAGACCTTCAGATCCTTCATTTTCCAGATTGTGGACTATTGATTCGGTAATCCTGAGGCAGAGCGACCATCGTATGTCATCGGTGGCCAGATTGTATTCGTCGAGAAGCTCGTGTATGGTCATGTGGATGACAATATGCCGGTACATCACTAAAAATGCAATGAGGTAAATAATGCCCGAGAAATTGGTTATATATACAGACGGCGGTTGTACCGGGAATCCCGGGGCCGGCGGCTGGGCTGCGGTTATTCTCAACGATCCTGATAATCCTCAGGAACTTTCCGGTTTTGACAGGTCGACAACCAACAACCGAATGGAGCTGACAGCTGTTATCAGCGCTTTGGAATCAGTACAGAAGAATACTGCCCCGGGTCAATTAATAGAAATCAATACCGACTCCCAATATGTCCAAAAGGGCATCAGCCTGTGGATGAAGGGCTGGGTGGCCAGAGGCTGGAAAACAGCGGCGGGAAAACCGGTTAAGAATAAAGACCTCTGGCTGCAGCTCAAGGCTCTTGACGACTCCATGAATGTGGAATGGAAGTGGGTTAAGGGGCATGCAGGCAACATCTGGAATGAACGCTGCGACGAACTTGTGGCCCGGGAAAGATCTCTTTTTAACTAACCCTTCAAGCAGATTGAAGTTTTACCCCGTCAAAGAGTACGGGGTGTATATGAAAATATTTGCTTACGCGCCGTCGGGCTATGCCGGAGCTCTGGTTTCAGTCGAGGTCGATATACGCAGGGGAATCCCGGGTCTGGATATAGTCGGACTTCCGGATAATGCCGTCAGAGAGTCCCGGGAAAGGGTGAGAGTGGCCCTCAAACGAAGCGGATTCAACTTTCCTCAGGATAGAATCCTGGTTAATCTTTCACCTGCTGGATTGAAAAAAGAAGGTGCCTCCTACGATCTTCCCATTGCCGTGGGTATACTGTCGGCCACCGGGCAGATTCCGGATTCTGAAATCACCTCGGTACTCTGCGCCGGGGAACTGCTGCTGGACGGTACCGTCCGTCCGGTAAACGCTGTGCTTCCCGCTGTTGCTGCGGCAATGGCCGGGGATATCAACCGATTCATCGTTCCAGATGCAAACCTCTCCGAGGCTCTGGCCATACCAGGAGCCATTCCGGTGGGTATCGGCAATCTTCGGACGCTTCCCGGGCTGCTGGAGGGTGAATGGACCGCTTTTTCGCATTTTGATAAGCCTTATTACACCCAGGCACCGAAGCAGGATTTATCGGATCTGAAGGGACAGCCGGTACTCCGGCGGGCTTTGGAAATCGCCGCTGCAGGGGGACATCACATTCTTCTGTTCGGCCCTCCGGGGAGCGGAAAAACAATGGCCGCAAGGGCTCTGGCTGGTCTGCTGCCGGATCTTGATTCCGATAAAAGTCTGGAAGTTTCCCGAATATGGTCTCAGGCGGGGAAACTCAGGGTGGAAGAGGGACTGATAACAAGGCCGCCTTTCCGGGAACCCCATCACACCTCTTCGGCCGAGGGTTTGATCGGAGGGGGATCGGGGATGTACCCCGGGGAAGTTTCTCTCTCCCATGGCGGAGTTCTTTTTCTCGATGAAGCGCCGGAATACGGAAGCAGGGTGCTGCAGACACTGCGGGAGCCTTTAGAATCCGGAAGGGTGGACATGGCCCGGGCCGGTAAAACCTGGTGGTATCCGGCGGACTTTCAGCTACAGATGACCATGAATCCCTGCCCCTGCGGCAATCTCGGCCGGGAAGAGGCTACCTGCCTCTGCACCACTCCTGAAATAAGCCGGTATTGGAGACATCTGGGCGGGGCTCTTCTGGACAGGGTAGATCTCAGAGTGCCGGTGCCCATGGTGAAACCTGAAGATTTACTGGAACCTGCCGGTGAGGATAGCTTCACCGTCAGAGCCCGGGTGGAAGATTCCAGAGAACGGCAGTTTAAACGCTACAGAGAGAGTTTCTGGAATATAAATGCGGATATTCCCCCGGGTGAAATACAGAGATTCATCGTATTGGATGAAGCCTCATCATCTTATTTGAAGAAAGCTGTGGTTCAGCTGGGGCTTTCATCCAGAGCGGCCCATGGAGTTCTGAAAGTGGCCAGAACCCTGGCGGATATGGCTTCAAGAGATGAGGTTTCTGAAAAGGATGTACTGGAATCCATTCAACATCGGCGTTACGGGGACAGGGATATTTTCTGGAGAACCCTGTAGTCTCTTCAATATGGATTGTTTGCTTCAAAGCTGTGAGTATAGAATACTGCCGTGATTGGAAATTTGAACAACAGCTATTATCTGATGCGCCACGGCCGTTCTCTGGCCAACAATGCGGGTATTATCATCAGCAGCCTGGAGGACGGCAGCGGCGGCTGGGGCCTGGCTGAGGGCTCACTTCCGGATATCAGAGCCGCCCTGAAAGGGAGCGGATTGTCCCGGGATACGGTTTTTTTCTCTTCCCCGTTCAAGAGAGCCCTTGAAACCGCCTGGTGTGCCGCTGATTATCTTTCCGCGGAAGAAGTCAGAATTGACAAGGATCTGAGGGAGCGTTTTTTTGGAGATTTCGAGGGAACTGACGATAAAAACTATCACCGGGTCTGGCAGGATGATGGCAAGAATCCGGATAACGGTAATCACGGGGTTGAAAGCCCCCGGGATGTTCTTTACAGGCTGAAAAATTTTATCCATAGGGTGGACATGTTTTACTCCCATAGAACCATATGCCTTGTATCTCATGGTGATCCCCTGAACATACTGCTCACCCATACCGCCGGCCTGGGAGTGGAGGAGCACAGAAATATCGTATCCATGAAAACATCAGAACTTCGGCCTCTGTTTCCCTGAAGATGCTTCCTGTTGGTGCTGAGTAAAACTATACTGTGAGAATGAAGATCCGTAACCGTAACAATTTGTTTTTCACATTGATAATTCTGATACTCTTTATTTTTATTCTCTTTATGGGATTCGGCATTATCGATTTTCATCTCGGAGGGACTCGAAGCAGAGCAGAGGTCAAAGTAATTGCCGTTTCAGAAAGTCAGGAGAGTTCTTCCTTCAGTTATCAGCATAATGATAATCCCTCTTATACCAGTTTCTCGAAAGAGGGATACGATGAAGGAGAGCTGGAAAATATCAATGTGTACGACCGATTCAATAAAGCTGTTGTAAATATTACCACCGAGGTTGTGGGGTACAACTGGTTTCTTGAGCCGGTTCCCCAAAAGGGTTCTTCAGGATCCGGATCTATTTTTGACAGCCGTGGTTATATCCTTACCAACTATCATGTTGTTGAAAAGGCGTACAAGGTGAATGTCACACTGTCCGACGGTACCCTCTACGAAGGAGAGGTAATAGGCACGGATCAGGAGAACGATCTGGCCGTGGTTAAAATTGACCCCGGGAAAAAATCACTGACAACCATTTCTTTCGGTGAGTCCGGGGGGTTGAAAGTGGGGCAGAAGGTTCTGGCTATCGGGAATCCATTCGCCTTTGAGCGTACCCTGACCACCGGTATTATTTCAGGCCTGGGACGGCCGTTGAAAAATGACAAAGGAATCGTTATACGGGATCTGATTCAGACTGATGCATCTATAAACCCCGGGAACTCCGGGGGACCCCTTCTGAATACCATAGGGGAAATCATCGGTGTGAATACGATGATCTACTCCCCGTCCGGTGGTTCTGTGGGAATCGGATTTGCCGTTCCCGTTGATACAGCCAGACGTGTTGTTCCCGATCTGATTGAGTACGGATTTGTTCAGAGAGGCTGGATTGATATTGAGCCGGTTCAGCTCTTCCCCTCACTGGTTCGATATGCCGGCTTGCCGATTTCTCATGGGATTCTGGTCTCCAGAGTTAAAAACGGTGGAAATGCCGAAGATGCCGGTATTCGGGGCGGATCTCAGGATAAGGCGGTGAGAACCGGGAATTCGGTTATCTACCTCGGCGGAGATATTATTACCGGTATCAACGGTGATTCCATCAGCTCCTTAAGTGACTTTTATGCCGCCCTTGAACGTACACACCCCGGGGATGTTATTACTGTCATTGTACAGCGCGGACGGCGGGAACTGAGTATTGAACTCACTCTGACAACCCGGACCGGGGGTGATGATTGAGCCGTAAGTTCAGAGTTTCAGCCCCTTATGAGCCTGCAGGGGATCAGCCGGAGGCCATCGAGGCCCTGACAAAAGGCTTGAACGATCACCTTAAGTATCAAACCCTTCTGGGAGTTACCGGGTCGGGCAAAACCTTCACCATGGCAAAAACAATTGAGCGAATGCAGATGCCGGCTTTGATTATCAGTCATAATAAAACCCTGGCGGCTCAGCTCTACCGTGAGTTTACAGAGTATTTTCCGGATAACGCGGTAGAGTATTTTGTTTCCTACTTTGATTACTATCAGCCTGAAGCCTACGTTCCCTCCCGGGATTTGTATATTGAGAAAGATTCCAGCGTCAATAAAGAGATTGAACGCATGCGGCTTTCAGCAACCATGAGTCTCATGGAACGCCGGGATGTGATTATTGTGGCAACCGTATCCTGCATCTACGGCCTGGGGAGCACTGAAACCTACAGGGACATGAAACTGCAGATTCATCTCGGCGATGAAATAAACCTCCATAAACTGAGACTTGAGCTGGTAAGTATGCAGTACCAGCGAAATGATGCAATTCTGGAACGTGGGAAATTCCGTATTCGGGGTGACGTTCTGGAAATATTTCCTGCTTATCTTACGGATATCGCCTATAGAATCAGCCTGGATTTTGACATAGTGGAGAGTATCGATCGCATACATTCTCTTACCGGTGAGGTCCTGGAAAAACTGGAAACAACGACGATATACGCAGCTAAGCATTTTGTTATGCCCGAGGAGCGGGTTCGTCTTGCCTGTAAAACAGTGCAGGAAGAATTGACAGAGCAGTTGGAGAATCTCGAGGCAGCGGGAAAGATTGTTGAAGCCCAGAGGCTTAAAATCCGTACCGAATACGATCTTGAAATGCTTGGAGAGATGGGATACTGCCCGGGGATAGAGAATTACAGCCGTCATCTGACAGGCCGGCAGCCCGGGGAACGTCCAGAGGTGCTTCTTGATTACTTCCCCGAGGAGTTTATCACTTTTGTGGATGAATCACATGTCGCCTTATCTCAGGTAAGAGCCATGTACGAAGGGGACAGATCCAGAAAATTGAATCTTGTGAATTACGGTTTCCGCCTCCCTTCGGCGCTTGATAACCGGCCCCTGGTATACGATGAGTTTGAAAGCCGCCTGGACCGGATTGTCTACGTATCGGCCACCCCCGGTAAAGAGGAAAAGCTGAAAACCAAAGCGGTTGTGGAACAGCTTATCCGGCCTACCGGCCTTCTGGATCCGCCTATTGAAATCAGGGCCACCGAGGGTCAGATTGAGAACCTGTACACCGAGATTAATAAAAGGGCCCAGGCTGATGAGCGCGTGCTTGTAACTACTCTGACAAAAAAGATGTCGGAAGATCTTACCGACTATCTGGTTGGATTGGGTGTGAAAGCCCGGTATCTTCACAGTGAAATTGAAACGATTGAAAGAGTTGAACTTATACGGGATTTACGAAAAGGCGACTATGATGTTCTTGTGGGCATCAACCTGCTCAGAGAAGGACTTGATATCCCGGAAGTTTCGCTGACGGTTATAATGGATGCCGATAAAATCGGATTTTTAAGAAGTGAAACAAGTCTGATTCAGACCATTGGAAGGACATCAAGGAATATCAACGGGCAGGTTATCATGTATGCCGATGGAATCAGTAAAGCCATGTCGGCTGCCATAGCGGAAACCGACCGCCGCCGGGCTGTTCAGCAGGAATATAATCAGAAACATGAAATTACTCCGGAATCTATAAAGAAGGAAATCAAAGACATACTGGTCCGCCGGAGCGATGAAAAGAAAGCTGCCGAAAAAATGAGTATCGATGTAATGAAGAAGTCTGCTAACCTTCTGGATCCGAAGCAGAAAAAGAGACTTCTCAAAGCTCTGGAAAATGAAATGCTTGAAAGGGCAAAGAATATGGAATACGAGGAAGCTGCTGTGCTGCGTGATGAGATTAACAATTTGAAAAAAGGTGATGCATGAGGTTCTTTTTTCCCGCCATGCTGCTTGTTGTTTTACTGATTACCGTATCATGCCGGCCTGAGGAGGAGCTTCTTTCTCCCGATCTTCCGCCGACACCTGTTCTTACTTCCGACAGCCTGTGGGGTGTGGCAGGCAGACCTTATCAGAAGATTCTCTCTGAACCCCGGGGGGATGCCGAAGTAAATGGCCTGCTGCGCCAGGGGGATATTGTTGAGATTTTATCCAAGATAAGTGCGGATGACAGCCGCTCCTACTGGCTGGAGGTAAAATCCTCCGCTGACAATACCCGGGGATGGGTTCCTGACAGCAGTCTGAACGTCTACGATTCTCCTGCTCAGGCCCGAACGGCCAGGTCGGGTCTGGAAGAGGGCAATTAACTGATTCCCAAGCGAATGCCGGGATCGTTCATTACTCCAGGTAAAATCCTGACAGACCCCGGCTGGTGCATCAGTGTAACAGATTCTCCAATCGATGGTGGTGCTGCACCCGGGCAGTTGAACTCAATCAGATCGGAACTATCCCCTGGTACCGACAGATATATTTTCCACTGGTCTCCTGTGTATTCTGCCTCTTTTACCGTTCCTCTGATGTCACCTGAGCCCGAAACTCTGAGATTTTCCGGTCTGATTATCAGAGTGGCCGGTAAATCAGGGATAGTACCTTTATGCTCAACCCTGATGGATCCTGCTGCTGTCTCCACTGTATAAAGATTGTCTTTAAGTGAAGATATTTTTCGAATCTTCAGACGGGTACTGCGGCCGATAAACAGGGCGGTAAACAGATTCTCGGGAAACGTCCATAAATCTGCGGGACTACCCATCTGTGTTATTTCGCCATCCTTCATAACCGCCAGAAAATCGGCCAGGGAGAGGGCCTCCTCCTGGTCGTGGGTAACCAGAACGGCTGTTATTCCTGTTTCTCTCTGAATATTTCGCACTTCATTTCTCATATCCCTCCGTAAAGATGCATCAAGGGAACTGAATGGTTCATCCAGGAGAAGTATCTTCGGTTTGATGGCCAGAGCCCGGGCCAGTGATACCCGTTGTTTCTCACCCCCAGACAGGGATGAGGGTTTCTTTTTCGCATATCGGGATATCCGGGTCATTTCCAGATATCTGTCGGCAGCCATACCAGCCTGTCTTCTTCCCATTCCCCTGGCTCTCGGTCCATAAGCTACATTGTCTCTAACGCTTAAGTGGGGGAAAAGTGCGTGGTCCTGAAAAACCACACCCACCTGGCGTTTTTCCGGGGACAGCATTGTAACATCCAGGTTCCCCTCCATGATGCTTCCCTTATCCGGCTTGAGAAAACCTGCCGCCAGATCGAGAAGCGTGGTTTTTCCGCTTCCGCTGGGTCCAAGAATGACGGTGAGTTTTCCGGCTGGGAAAGTATTATCAGCCTTGAGAAAAAATTCCTCCCGCCTGAATTCAACGCCGTTAAAAATAAGTGCAGAGGTTTTCACAGAGTCTGTTCTCCATATTTATCAAGGGTGAGAAAACTGATAATGCTGATTACAATCAGAACTGTGCCCAGGGCACAGGCACCGAAAAGATCGTAAGAACCTATCAATCTGTAAATGGCAAGGGTAATGGTGGTGAAATCAGGGGGTGCCAGGATTATTGTTGCATTAAGTTCTCCGGCGGATATAGCCAGTGAAAAAACTGCCGCTGTAACTAAAGCCCCCCTGGCCAGTGGCAGCTCTACTGTAAAAAAGGATTTAAGAGGGCTGGCACCCGAAACCCGGGCCGCCTGAGGTATACGCCGGGAAATCAGTTTCAGCCGCCCTGAAATGATACGGTAGGCAAAGGGGAGTGCTATTATTGTGTGAGATGCAGCGAGAGCTGCCAGCCTGAGGGCTTTACCTCCGGGAATACTGTTTGTAAGAATAAGGTATCCCAGGCCGAGCATCACAGTACTGACACCCATGGGAATAAAGAGCATAAACTCAATAATTTTCACTAGAAAGCCTTTTCTATGTGCCGTGTACCACCCCGCTAGAGCAGCAGTAACGGTTGTTATTCCGGCAACTGCAATACCCAGACTGAAGGTTCTTATTACGGAGTTCAGGGGTACCGAAGCTCCGACTCTTCCGCTGCCGAATAAACTTTTCCAGTGAGAGAAGGATAAGTGCAGGCTTGCCGCTCTGGTTGCTCGAGTGAGGAAACTGTAAATCATAATTGATATAAGTGGTGCGAAAATTAAAAAAAGTGCCGGTATCAGATAAAGAAATGCCGGCAGCATTTTCCATCCGGTAATTCTTCCTGGTGTTCTGATTTTTACCGCATCATCATCATCGACAGTCCGCCTTCTGAGTACAGTGTCAAGACTTGCATAAACGGCAAGAAGGCCGAGGGCTGCGATTGATTCGATAATGGCAAGACCACTGCCCCGGCTGAAATCCAGCTGGTATTTGATTAATCTGTAAATCTCCACTTCGAGAGTGGTGAACTGAGGTCCGCCGCCGAGTACAAGAATAATTGCAAAGCTCAGAAAACAGTAGAGAAAGGTAATTACCGCCGATGTCAGTATTGCCGGGGCTAACCTTGGAAAATCAACGGTGAAAAAGGCTTTTATCGGCCCGGCACCCAGGGAACGGGCGGCATTGTATTTTGATTGGGGAAGTGAGTACCAGGCATCTCCGACAATACGGAGTGTGAGTGGAAAATTGTAGAACATGTGGGCCAGAATTATGGCCCGAAGGGAGTAGAGCATCTTCCATGGTTCTTTGTCACCAATTAAAGTCGTTTGACGTATAGAGTTAATGAGCCCTGAGTTACCGAAAACCAATATGAATCCGAGAACAGCCAGTATCGAAGGGAGTACAAAGGGCACCGTGGAGATGGATCTTAAAAGTTTTCTTCCGGGAAAATGGTGTCTTCCGACGAAATACGCACCGGGAAGTCCAAGAAGAACCGAGAACACAGTACTGAGTGCGGCCTGTTTGAGGGAAAATCCCATTACCCCCCTGTAGTAGGGTGACTGGATTACACCGGTTAATTCAGCCACCGAGCCGGCCGCTTTTAAAGCCACAGAAATCAGGGGAAGGGCGAAAGCTGTAATCCAGAAAAGAACGGGCCAGAGAAGAACACCGGTTCCGTTTAATCTTCCGCTGAAATATCTCAACGGCTGAACACCTCAGTCCAACGGTTGATTAATTCATTCAGATCATCGCTTGTTTCAGTTATCTGAATACTCTTCT
>Ga0164318_10005172_pt1 | contig 12614 bp, 15 predicted proteins | sample GuaBasSedimGuay9_FD_113734 | JGI IMG/M metagenome (GOLD analysis project Ga0164318, IMG submission 113734) | Subseafloor sediment microbial communities from Guaymas Basin, Gulf of California, Mexico - Guay9, Core 4571-4, 0-3 cm | ecosystem: Environmental > Aquatic > Marine > Hydrothermal vents... | reverse complement strand
ATTATTGAAATTCAAAAACAAAATCCAAAAACAGATACAGGGGAGTTGGAAAAAAGATTGATGGGATGGTTTATGAGCTTTATAATTTAACGGAGGAAGAGATTGGGATTGTGGAGAAAATTAGCAAATAAGATAAAAAGCAATTTTTTTACAAAGGCTAAAATTTGCAAAAATGTCAGAAAGCATTTATACTAATTAAATAATAAATAATTTTAATTTTATAAGATAATTTACTATGGCAAAAAGAAGAACCGGTGTTGGCAAGAAGAGAAAGACGCATTCTCACAAAACCGTAAAACGGCTTGAGATCAAACGACTTATGCTTGAAGAAAAGGCTAACAAAAAAAAGCGTAAATAGAAATTATGATAAGTTTTTAAACAACCCACTTTTTTGTGAGTTGTTTTTTTTGTGAGGTTTGAGTGAGATTGGAAATTTAAATTTTAAAGTTAATAAAAAAGTATAATGATAAACAAAAATTCTTATAAATTTTGAAAGTACGAGAATCAGCAATAAAATAATATATATTCAATGAGATATAAAAAACCAATCACCGAAAAATTAAAAAACAACCGAGACTATGGAACCAACGAAATAACAGACATTACAAAACAGTTTTTGATGTTTCCCAAGAAAATAATATTTATGAATTTTCAAAACAAAGAGAACCGGTTATAAACTAGTTCTCGCGGTAGTTAAAGTAATTAATTTTAAAAAATAAAATAAAATAAAATAAAATAAATCTATAACAGCTATTTTGCTAGCACATATCTCATTCCTCCAACATTTCTAACTTTGCCTTTTATCTCCATAAGCGTTAATAAGCTGGAAAGGGCGGATGTGTTTATTTTGATAATCTTTGCCAGTTTATCAATTTGAATCGGTTCGTCAGCGGATAAATTTTCCAGAATAAGTTTTTCTTTTTCGTTGTCTGGGATTATTTCCCGTGCTTTTTTTATTTCTGCCACAGATTCCAAGTTCAGCTCTTCCAAAATATCTTCAGATCTGGTCACAGGTTTCGCTCCCAGCTTGATCAAATTATTCGTGCCGATGGAATTGTTTGAAAAAACACTTCCCGGAACTGCAAATACTTCACGATTTTGTTCCAGCGCAAATCTGGCAGTGATCAGCGCGCCTGATCTTTCAGATGCTTCAATAACCAGAATGCCCAGAGATAATCCGCTAATGATTCTGTTTCTGGTCGGGAAGTGCTGTTTTAACGGGGGAGTGCCGATCGGATATTCACTGATTATCGTTCCTCCGCTGGAAATAATATTCTCAGCTATTTGACAATTGCTTGATGGATAAATGCTTGCGGTATCAATTCCTCCTCCAAGAACAGCAATGGTTTTATTTTCTAGTTTTACACATTCATTGTGCGCGATAGTGTCAACGCCAAGCGCCATTCCGCTGACAATAGCCATTCCTGTTCCGGAAAGTTCGCTGGCAAGTTTGGATGCAACCTGTTTACCATAAATTGAGACTTTTCGCGATCCGACGATTGCAATAGCCAGATCGTCTTTTTCTATCTTCCCTTTGAAATATAAAACGGCTGGAGCGCTACATGTTTCTTTCAAAAGTTTTGGATATGAACTTTCGTCTATTGTTACCATTTTGATATTTTCTTTTTCAAGTTTTTCAAATTCTTGATCCACAAAAATATTTTTTTTGCTTTCCAGAATTTTTTCCACAATATCTTGCTCAATTCCCGCTTCGTAAAATTCAAATGCTCTGGCATTCCACGCGTTCTCCATTGATTCAAAATGATTGATCAATTTTCTAAATCTAACAGGTCCTATTTGTGGGATGAAATTAAAAGCGTTGTAATATTTTTTGTCGTTATCCATTTATTTTTTTAATAAACTAAAAATAACTTACTGTTTTAAGACTTTCTCACTTTTTCTGCCCCGTCGCAGTCTCTCAGCAGAGGACTGCGAAGAGCAAGCGTGCAATTTACCGGAGTTCTCTGCTAAGAGACTCCAGCGAGGCAAGAGCGAGAAAGTCCTACATTTAAAATACCATAAAAAAGATATGGAATCAACGGTTATTTACTATCTGAATATTCGTTGTGACAAATTTAAATTTTGGTGTATAATATAAATAGTTCTTTTCTGGTAAGAAAAGTAAAAAACGGAAAAGTAGAACTGTAAATAATAAAATTCTATGCTTGCAACAGAAGAAAGATTTAAAATAACCCCTGCTGTTTATTTGGTTTTGAAAAAGAACGGGAAAATGTTGTTGTCGCGTCGGTATAACACCGGGCACGAAGACGGAAATTATAGTTTAGTTGCCGGACATCTTGAGGGAAATGAATCGTTTCGGCAAGCGATGACCAGAGAAGCCAAAGAAGAGGCTGATATTATTTTGAATCCTGACGATCTAAAAGTTGTGCATATTACGCACAAAAGAAAAATGGCTGGCGATGACAGTGAAAGAATAGATATTTTTTTGACAACAGATAGATGGAAGGGAGAACCAAAAAATATAGAACCGGACAAATGCGATGATCTAAAATGGTTTTCAATAAATGATTTTCCGGAAAATATGGTTTCCTATGTCAGGCATGCTCTGAAACAGATTGAGGAAAATAGATTCTATAGTGAACTGAGATTTTAAATAAACAAAATAAGAATTAATTTATGAAACTTGTTTTTGACATTGAAACAATCGGGGAAGATTTTGACACTCTTGATGAAACGACTCAAGGGGTTTTGACGCACTGGATTAAGAAAGATTCGTCAAATGAAAAAGAATATCAAATAGCGTTGGAAGATCTTAAAAACGGTTTGGGATTTTCTCCGCTGACGGGCGAGATAGTTGCAATTGGTGTTTTGGATTGCGATGAAGATAAAGGAGCGGTTTATTATCAGTCGCCTGATAAAAAGGAAGAAGATTTTGAAGAAAAGGGGATTAAATTCAAAGCAATGACGGAAAAAGAAATGCTGGAAAGTTTTTGGAAAATCGCTGAGAAATATCAGGATTTTATTAGTTTCAACGGTCGCGCTTTTGATGTTCCTTTTATGGTGATTAGATCAGCCATTCACGGAATTAAGCCAAGTAAAAATCTAATGTCAAACAGATATTTAAACAGCCAGATATTTAATGCCAAGCACATTGACCTGCTTGATCAGCTGACTTTTTACGGAGCGGTTTATAGAAGAAAAGGCGGATTGCATCTTTGGTGCCGCGCCTTTGGAATAAAAAGCCCCAAAGCGGACGGAGTGACCGGTGATGATGTCGGAAAGCTTTTCAAAGAAAAAAAGTTTCTTGATATCGCAAAATATAATGTCGGCGATTTGCAGGCGACGAAAGCGCTTTATAAATATTGGGAGAAGTATGTGAAATAAATTGCTAAATTGTTGTATCGTTAAATTGTTAGCTTGTCATTCTGAACTTGTTTCAGAATCTGTCATTTATTACATCTAACCGAATCTATAAATCGCTAGACTTTTGAATGAGTTGAAAATGCAATAATTGTGCAAATAAAAGATAACTGTGTTTGTGTCGTAGACGAAAATATAATGAAAATAGTATAAATCAAAATGAAATGTACAAAAGATTTTGAAACAAGTTCAAAATGACATTAAATTTTAATTTAAAAATATGATTATCACAACAACGGACAAGATCCCGGGTAAAAATATTATTCAGACGCTTGGACTTGTCAAAGGAAATACTGCCAGAGCAAGAAATGTTGGCAGGGACATTTTTGCTTTTGCCAAAAATATTGTCGGAGGCGAAGTTATGGAATACACGAAACTGATTGCGGAATCAAGAGAACAGGCGATAGACAGAATGAAAGAAGAAGCGGAAAAAATGGGCGCGAATGCGATTGTTTGTCTCAGGTTTTCCAGCACGACTATTAGTGGCGGAGTTTCAGAGGTTCTGGTATATGGGACAGCGGTAAAAATTGAATAAACCAAATGAAGGTTTGTAAACAATAAAACTATGGAAGAAAGTATGCCATTTTTTGTAAAATTTATTTTGCTGATAGAAGCAGGGCTGTTTTTGTTTTTTATTTTTGCTCTCACTGTAAAAGTCCTTGAAAGAATAAAAGAAGCAAAAAAAGATAAATATAAAGATATTAAAAAATAGCAAAGAATTAAGATATTGATTAGGTCTTGATAAATTATTTTTTCTGTGCTAGTCTTTTTAACAGTTATGCAGATAACGGTTAATTTATTAATTTATTAATTTATGTCACAAGATAGTATGATTAAATTGCGCTGTAGTGAGTGCAAACAGATTAATTATCATTCAACAAAGAACAAGAAAACGATTAAAGAAAAAATTAAACTGAGAAAGCATTGTCCTTTTTGCAAAAAGCATACGGAACATACTGAGATGAAAGGGAAGTAATATTGGAAATTAATGAGAGTTTGCTTTGCATAATTTATTGTCATTGCGAGAAATGAAGTAGAACGATAATAAAACGAAATGCCGAAACAATCCCGTAACTACGCACAAAGAATTTAATTACGGGATTACTTCGTCGCCTTCTCGTGAATTACATTCATTCGGGTTTCTTGCAATGACAGTGAAGTTTATGTATTTTGTGATTTAAGAATTTATTTATATTAATTATTATGAATCTAATCCCAACAGTAATTGAAAAATCAAATTATGGCGAGAGGGCTTATGATATTTATTCACGTCTTTTGAAAGAGAGGATTGTCTTTTTGAGTGGTCCTGTCGATAATGATTTGGCGAATACGATTATTGCCCAGCTTTTATTTTTGGAAAAACAGGACGAAAAAGCTGATGTAATGCTTTATGTAAATTCTCCGGGCGGAGTGGTTACTTCCGCGCTGGCAATTTATGATACGATGAATTATGTGAAGTGTGATATCTCAACTGTCTGTATAGGAATGGCCGCTTCTGCCGCTTCGCTTTTATTATCAAGCGGCGCGAAAGGCAAAAGGCTAATTTTACCAAACGCGGAGGTTTTGATTCATCAGGTGATGGGTGGAGCGGAAGGACAAGCGAGTGATATTGATATTTCGGCAAAGCATATTTTGAAAGTGAAAGATCGTCTCAATAAAATTCTTGCTAAAAACACCAGCCAGCCGTTAGTAAAAATTGAAAAAGATTCCGACCGTGATTATTATATGAGCGCGGAGGAGGCAAAGAAGTATGGGATTGTGGATAAGATTGTGAAGTAGGAGTATTTAATAATACATCTTTTATTTTTTATAGATCGTTAATTTCAGCGGTCCGTTTTTTTATTTTCTATTTGCCGTTATTTGCAAAGTTTGGTAAGATTTAGATACTGATTAAATATTTTGTTTTGGAGCCCTGACGAAAGTCAGGCAGTGAAGCAGAGAATATTTTTTTATTTTCTATTCTATGATATTTCTTTCTCACTTTCGTGAGGGCTCCAAAAATACGACAATTTAACAATATGACTACATCTCTCAAAACTTCAATTGAAAAACTTTTTAATATCGGTCCTGCTTATTTGAGTAAACTGCGCAAAGTCGGAATAAAAACAGTGGGGGATATGCTTTTTTATTTTCCATTTCGGTATGATGATTTTTCTGAAATGAAGAAAATAAGCGAAGTTGAACTTGGTGAAAAAGTCAGTATAATCGGAAAAATAGTTGATATTCAGAATATTAGGACATGGAAAAGGAAAATGAATATCACGGAAGCGTTGATAGAAGATGACTCGGGCGCGATCAAAGCAATTTGGTTCAATCAGCCATTTTTAATCCGCAATTTGAAAGTTGGTGCTAACGTGAGTTTGAGCGGGAAGATCGCTTATGCGCAGGAAGGTCTGCAACTTTCCAATCCCGCCTATGAGCTTCTGGGAAAAGGACAAGTTCTGCACACAGCACGATTAGTGCCTGTTTATCATGAAACGGAAGGACTTTCTTCAAAATGGCTACGAGCGCATATTAAGCCGATTTTGAAATTGGCAAACGAAGTGGAAGAGTATTTACCTTATGAAATTATAGAAAACCAAAGACTTTTCGGACTTACGGAAGCAATTAGACAGATTCATTTTCCGGCGAATGAAGACAAAGCGGAAATTGCCAAAAGACGGCTGGCATTTGACGAGTTGTTTTTAATCCAGCTTTATATGCTTCTCCAGAGAGAAAAGTGGAAAAAAAACAATGCTGTAATAATAAAATTTGACAAAAAACTTGAAAAAGAAATTAAAGATTTTATTGATAGTTTACCATTTAAACTTACGAACGCGCAAAAGATCTCTTCATGGAAAATTATAAAGAATTTTGAGAAGGGGATGCCGATGAATAGATTATTGGAAGGGGATGTTGGATCAGGAAAAACGCTTGTCGCTTTGATCGCGGCGCTTGTTGTCATAAGATCCGGTTACCAAGTCGCTTTAATGGCGCCGACAGAAATTTTGGCAAGGCAGCATTTTGAAGAGGCAATAAAGAGGTTTGGTGAAAAACACACCTCTAACCCCTCTCAAGAGGGGAATAAAAATAATCCTCTCTTAAGAGAGGTAATTCGCGAAGCGGATAGGGTGTGTAAAATTGCTCTTTTAACAGGCAGCGAGAATAAAATTTATGAAAATAAAAAAACAGAAAAAATAAGCAAAAAGAAATTATTGGAAAAAATAGAAAATGGGGAAATCAATTTTATAATCGGCACTCATTCTCTGATACAAGAAAAAGTTGTGTTTAAAAATTTGGTATTCTCAATAGTTGATGAACAGCACCGGTTTGGTATTGACCAGCGGGCAAAAATACAGAATGAAGTTTTAGGTATAAAAGACGGACTGAAAACAGTTCCACACCTTCTTTCTATGACAGCGACTCCAATCCCGCGAACTTTGGCATTGGCGGTTTATGGTGATCTGGATCTGTCACTTTTGGACGAAATGCCGAAAGGTCGTCAAAAAATCATTACAAAACTGGTAGCGCCGGCAAATCGTGAGTTGTCCTATAAGTTTATTTATGACCAGATAAAAAAAGGTCGGCAGGTTTTCGTGATTTGTCCTTTGATTGAAGAATCAGATGTTTTGGAAGTAAAGTCCGCGACACAGGAATATGAAAAACTTAAGAATGAAATATATTCTGATTTGAAAATAGGACTCTTGCACGGAAAGATGAAACCGAAAGAAAAGGAAGAAGTGATGCGGGAATTTTCCGATGGCAAAATTAATATTCTGGTTTCAACTTCTGTTATAGAGGTGGGGATTAACATTCCCAATGCGGCAGTGATGGTTATTGAAGGCGCGGATCGGTTTGGACTGGCTCAGCTCCATCAGTTCAGAGGACGAGTCGGTCGCGGTAAATATCAATCGTTTTGTTTTTTGTTTACGGATTCAAGCTCTGCGACAACCGCCAAACGCTTGAAGGCATTGATCACAAGTTCTAACGGATTTGAATTGGCGGAGCAGGATCTGAAAATAAGAGGACCGGGAGAATTGGTTGGTATCCGCCAGTCCGGACTTCCTGATCTTGCAATGGCGTCACTCACTGATTTTGAATTAATAAAAAATGCCCGCGCGGAGGCGGAAGCGTTGATTGAAGAAGATGCTAAATTGCTGAAATATCCAAAGTTGGCGGAGAAATTGAAAAGATTTACGAAGAAGGTGCATTTTGAATAGAGATAAGTTGCGTTATAATAAAAACAAGTAATAAATATACCACTCGTTAAAGATTTTTAGCGGTTGCGGAAATTGTACTGCAATCTTTTTTCTATATATGTTTGCAATGTAAATATTGCTTCACATACATTCCTGTTTTTCATAACATAATTTGCGTTCCGAATCATCTAGCCACGCCTTTATGACTTTATTAGGATTTTTTGCAAAATCAAAAATGGTAAATTCTTCAATTTCTTTTCCGCGCAAATCGCTGCAAACACCAAGATGTCCATCCGGAAATATTCTTAGGATCGGACAACCCTCAAATCCACTGCAAGTACAACTGTTACGACCGCTGCGACAGGCGTGTTCTTCTATCAATTCCAGATATTCCACAGGAACCCCGATTTTATAATCAGAGTCTTTCAACTCAATCAATTTTTTAACTAACTGAGTTAAACGAGACTGGTGTTCAGGACGAAGAACATATTGGCTGACTGTTTCTGTTGGCGGTCTGTAAATAAAAAAGGTTTTCACCGTTTTCATCAATCTACCTGTTGCATCTTCCAAAATAGGGTGTCTATCTAGTTCTTTAATTACCATTTTTATTCCTCCTCTAGTTTTCAAAGATCAAACTCCTTATCTTGAAGAATTATAATTCAAAATGAATAAAAAATCAAATTGCGTGGTGTCATTTTAAATGATTTGATGCGGGGGGGGGTTGAATTATGTTTGATTTTATGCTATAATTTAATTGTGTAAAGGGTGAAAAGTATCCTTTTTTTTATTTATGTAATATATGTTTTTATCTAAAGTTTTAAAAATTTCTGTTTATTTGTTTGCGATAGCACTGTCTTTTTTGGTGGTAGGTGTTAGCGTAGTCGCCGGAGTTATGAATTACTCTGGTATTTATTCCCTTGACGCGAAATTGCAAAACGCGAATGAAATAAATATTGATGATAATATAGAAATAACTTTTAATCAGCCGATTGTTTTCTTGAATTCTAAAAACATAATTATTACTCCTCGCGCTGATCTTAATTTTGATCTAACAAATGATGGCAGGTCTCTGATTATAAAACACAGTGAACCGTTTTTTTCGGAAAAAAAATATGCGCTTATGCTGAGAAATATAAGAGGAGCAAGCGGGATGCTTCTTAAAAACAAGAAATTTATTTTTTACACTCATTCCAGTCCGGACAGTGGTTTTAAAATTACAGACGATAATAAAAAATATCCGTTCACTCAACTTGGATTATCTAAAGATAAATATATGCCTCCCGAATCGTCAATTCCAAAAGACGGAATAGAAATAGAGCCAAAAATAAAAGAGGGAAAATATATAGATGTCAGTATTTCCAATCAAGTAATGACTCTCTTTGAGGATGGGATTGAAGACAATAGTTTTCTGGTTTCAACTGGAACACGCAGGATGCCAACTCCGCTTGGAACATTCAGCGTGAGAAGCAAAAGAATAAATGTTTGGTCTTCCTACGGGCTGTGGATGCCATACAGTATGAATTTTTACGGCGGTTATTTTATACACGAACTTCCTTATTGGCCGAACGGATATCGAGAAGGAGCCAATCATCTTGGAATACGAGTTTCGCACGGATGCATCCGGCTTGGTATCGGTCCGGCGGAATATGTCTATAATTGGTCAAAGGTTGGTACGCCGATCTATATCCATTGGTGAGATTAATGAAAATTCTATTATAATTCAAAAACAGTTTCCGAAAAACTGTTTTTTTATAGCTTATTCTTTTACTAAATCATTATAATCTTTCTCCTACAACACGAATTGCTTCCTCAATAGTTGTAACTCCGTCAAAAACTTTTTGAATAGCAGCTTCCTGCAATGTTTTCACTTCTTTTTTTTGCAAAGCATCACGCAATCCAGATGGGGATTCTTGACTGATGATATAATCTTTGATGTCTTTGTCAAAATAGGAAATTTCAAAGATTCCCACTTGCCCGGAATAGCCACTGCCGTGGCAATAGTCACATCCTCTTCCTTTTTGAAAATCACACTCCTTGTTTTTATCTCCCAAAAATTTCTTTTCATAATCAGTTAATTGATAAGGAGTTTTGCAACGATCGCAAATTTTTCTCATCAGTCTTGAAGAAACTATTCCTGTCAGTGCTTGCGCTACCACTGAACGTGGTATTCTCATTTCAATGAAACGCGTAACGAGAGCCGGCACATCCAGAGTATGAAATGTTGAAAATACCAAAATCCCCGTAAGTGATGCCTGAACTGCCATTTGAGCTGTTTCGGAATCACGAATCTCTCCAACCATGATTACGTCAGGATCTTGACGGAGAATAGCTCTCAAGCCCTTTGAAAATCCAAGACCTATTTTTTCGTTAATTTGCGATTGGCGGATATTCGGCAACTGAAACTCAATCGGATCTTCAAGTGTTATGATATTATTTCCTTTATTATTAATCTTGCTAAGAATTGAATATAACAGTGTCGTCTTTCCGGAACCGCACGGACCTGTAATAAGAACCATACCATAAGGATTATTTATCAATTTGTTCATCGTTTCCAGCTGGTCTTTATAAAATCCCAATGTTTCAAGTTCAATTAGAATATCTTCTCTGTCAAGAATACGAAGAACTATGGTTTCTCCGTATGATGTTTGGAATGTGGAAACTCTTATATTATAGACTTTATTGTTGTGAACAAATTCAAAATGTCCATCTTGAGGAAGTTGGTGTTCTGTAATATTTATTTCCGATAACACTTTTATTCTTGAAGCTATCATATTCTGAGAATCTTTCGGCAAACTCTCAGCTTTATACAGAACCCCGTCTATCCTGAAGCGAACACCAATATTATTACGTTCCGGTTCAAAATGCACATCGCTTGCTTTGTTGTCTATGGCATTGTGCAGGATAATGTCTATTGCTTCTTTTATTTCCATAATTTTATTTTAATTTATGATTTCTAATATGAATATTTCTATTTATATTATATACCAGAATTTAGATTTATCATAATTAATATGGTTTTTTAGGATAGAATTTAAACAATGCTCTGGTTGATTTCAGGGTAATTTTGTGATAGGGTGGAGGTAGTTCAAGCGAAAAATAAAAATGATTATATCCCAAATCCCAATCGCAAAAAATCAAGCATTCAAAAAGCGCACATCTTTGGCGCGGAGTATTTTAAACTCAAATATATGAAAGAAGCTTATTTGTATAAAAAACTAAACAGCAAAAAAGTTCAATGTCGCGCTTGCGCTCATTATTGCGTTTTGGCTCCGGGAAAAAGGGGGATTTGCGGAGTGAGGGAAAATATTGGCGGGAAATTGTATGCCTTGAACTATGGAAAAGTAATTGCCGTTAGCGTTGACCCGATTGAGAAGAAACCGTTCTTCCATTTTTTACCGGGGAGCTATTCTTTGTCAATTGCCACTGTCGGCTGCAATTTCTGCTGCAAAAATTGCCAGAACTGGGACATCTCCCAGGGACCAAAACCTGACAAACCGGTCCGGGGTGAGAATTTGTCGCCGGAAGAAGTTGTTCAAATGGCTTTGGAAAATAATTTGCCGAGCATTTCTTATACTTATGTGGAGCCAACGATCTTTTTGGAATACGCTTTGGATATAATGAAACTGGCAAAGAAAGCCGGATTGAAAAATAATTTTATTTCCAACGGTTTTATGTCAAAGGAATCGGCAAAATTAATCATTCCTTATCTTGATGCTAACAGTATTGATATTAAAGGTTTTTCCGATGAATTTTATAGGGAGAATTGCGGAGGAAGATTGAAGCCGGTTTTGGAAACTGCTCAGCTGATGAAAGAGTCGGGAGTTTGGGTTGAGATCACAACTTTGGCGATTCCAACCTTGAGCGATTCGGAAGAAATGTTTAAAAAGATCTCCGAATTTATCTATAAGGAATTAGGTTCGGAAACTCCTTGGCATATTTCCCGATTTTCCGGCGCCATTTCCTGGAAACTTCAAAATTTACCCGATACCCCGATTGAAACTTTACAAAAAGCTTGGCAGATTGGTGAAGAAGCCGGCTTAAAATATATTTACATCGGCAATGTTCCCGATCTTTCTTCGGAGGATACTTTTTGTCCCCAATGCGGAACATTGGTGATCAAGCGGACAAATTATATTATCCGCCGCCACGACATAGCCGGCAAATGTCCAAAATGCGGCGAAGATCTAAATTTAATCTTAAACCCTTAACTTAAAAATAATGTCTATTGTTTTTGCTTCAATCTCTCCTCATCCGCCGATAATTTTGCCTTCTGTCGGGTCGTCTGAAGACCGGGCTCTGGTCAAAGATACAATTTCGGCTTTGGAAAGATCGGAGAAAAGAATAAAAGAAAAAAGTCCGGAGAAAATTATAATTTCCGCCCCTCATCCGGATTGGGGGTTTGAAGTGCCGTTGCATTTTTTGAATGCGAGATTGCAATTCAAAATTCAAAATTATCAAAGCCCTGCCGATATTGTCATTGAAGAGCCAGATGATTTTGTGGCCCATTCTTTCTTAACCACTTTTGATTCTCCTGAGCAACATTTTGAGTGGGGTAGGGAGGATTATTTAAAAATTAAAAATTCAGAACTAAAGATCGCGCTTATTGCCAGCGGAGATCTATCGCATTGTTTGAAAAAAGAAGGACCTTATGGATTTCACCCCGACGGTCCGAAATTTGACCGGGCTCTGATTGAAGCTTTGGAAAAAAAAGATATTGAAACGATTTTGAGGCTGGACGATCTATATCCCAAAGCCAGTGAATGTGGCTTGCGTTCTTTTTGTTTTATGCTTGGAATTCTTGAGGAGGCGGGGATCAACTGGCAAATTGAAATTCTTTCCTACGAAGGACCTTTCGGTGTAGGATATTTGGTGGCGGATTTTAAGTTATGAGAAAATCATTATTAATAATCTTAAATTACGAAACTCAATATTTCACTGTCATTGCGAGAAATGGAGTGGAGCGATAGCGGAACGGAATGCCGAAGCAATCTCGTAGCTACGCGCGAAGAGTTTAATTACAGGATTGTGGAGTTTATCCCGTACTTGATACGGGAT
>Ga0164318_10005171_pt1 | contig 12615 bp, 14 predicted proteins | sample GuaBasSedimGuay9_FD_113734 | JGI IMG/M metagenome (GOLD analysis project Ga0164318, IMG submission 113734) | Subseafloor sediment microbial communities from Guaymas Basin, Gulf of California, Mexico - Guay9, Core 4571-4, 0-3 cm | ecosystem: Environmental > Aquatic > Marine > Hydrothermal vents... | reverse complement strand
TTGCAGACTGGCCCCGCCGACAAGCGCTCCGTCTACGTCGGCTAAAGCCATCAGTTCGGATACATTGTCCGGTTTGACGCTACCTCCATACAGGATTCGAACGGCTTTTGCAAGCATGTTCCCAAAATTTTTTTCAATCAGACCCCTTAAATACGAATGAACCTCCTGAACCTGATCAGGGGTTGCTGTTTTACCGGTACCAATGGCCCAGACCGGTTCATATGCAAGCACAAGCGGACTGTGTTCATCCAAAGTTAGCCCTTCTAACCCATTTTCAATCTGTTTGTCAAGCACTGAAAATGTTTTTTCCTCATTTCGTTCAGCACCTGTTTCCCCGACACAGACAATCGGAATTAAACCGGATTTGATCGCGGCGAAAATTTTTTTATTTACCGTATCATTTGTTTCTCCAAAATATTGCCGTCGTTCAGAGTGACCTATAATCACGTACTGACAGCCTGCGGACACCAGCATGGGGCCGGAAATTTCACCCGTAAACGCGCCTTCTTTTTCCCAATATATATTCTGAGCGCCCAGGGCAATTTTTGAATTTGCGATTATATTAGAAACCTGCGCCAGTGAAGTAAATGTCGGGGCGATCATGATATCCGTGGTTTCAACATCGCTGACCAGTTCAAGCAGTTTTTCGGCAGTTTCAACAGCTTCATTACCGGTTTTATACATTTTCCAGTTTCCCGCGATTAACGGGGTACGGTCTGTCATGTAAATATCTCCTTTTATAATTTAGCACCTATCATTTCAGCCAGATCCACCATCCTTTCGGAGTACCCGGCTTCATTGTCATACCAGGATAAAACCTTAACCATATTTTCAATGACGTAAGTATTGGGGGCGTCTATAATTGAGGAGAAGGTAGAACCATTAAAATCATGGGAAACCAGCGGGAGTTCATTATAGCCGAGAATCCCTTTCAGTGAGTTTTCAGAAGCGTCTTTAAGTGCCCCATTGATATCTGCTATGGTTACACCGGTTTTTTTGATAGTGGCAACCAGATCCACGATAGACACATTTGGTGTTGGGACGCGAATGGAAAGGCCGTTTAATTTTCCATTCAACTCCGGGAGCACCAGGCCTACGGCTTTGGCCGCCCCGGTCGTTGTGGGAATCATTGAGACAGCAGCGGATCTTGCCCTGCGAAGATCTTTGTGGGGCGCGTCCAGCAGTCTCTGATCACCGGTATAGGAATGTGTGGTTGTCATCAATCCGCATGAAATACCGAATTGGTCATGAATGACTTTGGCAAGGGGCGCCAGACAATTGGTCGTACAGGATGCATTGGATATGATGTGATGGCTGGATGCATCATATTTATCAGAATTGACGCCCAATACGATTGTAATATCCGGATCTTTTGCCGGTGCGGATATAATGACTTTTTTTGCACCAGCATTCAAATGCTTGCCAGCGCTGACTTTATCCCTGAAAAGGCCGGTACATTCAGCGGCAATGTCAACCCCATAGTCTTTCCAGGGAAGGTTTGCCGGATCCCTTTCAGAAAAAACACTGATGGACTTTCCATTGATTTCGATTGCATTTTCTTTTGCAAGGATGTTGGCATCCAGTTTTTCATGAACGGAATCATAGGTTAAGAGGTGTGCAATCGATTCAGGCTCCATGAGATCATTGACCGCAACGATTTCTATATCCGAGCGTTTCAATGCAGCGCGAAACACAAGCCTTCCGATTCTTCCCAATCCATTAATTGCAAGTTTAATAGTCATTCATATCCCTCCTTTTAAAGTTTTTCCCATGAGAATTGCATCTTCCCCGGTATCTGAATAATAATTGGGCTGTCGCCCGACAATGTGAAATCCTGTTTTTTTGTAAAGACCAATGCCGGCTTTATTGGATTGCCGGACTTCAAGTACAGCCGTCATGTCCTGATGCCTGGAAACCAAATCAAGGCAACGGGTTAAAAAATTTGCGGCAATACCTTTATGTTGTTTTTCTTTTTTGACAGCAATTTTTAAGATGTGAATTTCATCAACAATTTTATGAAGACATAGATACGCGACAATTTGAATGTTTTTCATCGCATATTCATGCTTTAACACAAAATTATAAGAATATATGTTTGATAATTCTTTTAAAAACGCTGATTTGCTCCATGGATTTAAAAATGATGCCCGTTCCATGGCAAAAACTGTGTCAATATCATTTTCCGTCATGGCGGAAATGGTCATTCTTGCCATTTCTCAGCTTCGTTTGTTCCCTTTCAAGATATCGCTGGCAAGGGAAATGCTTTTTTTTCCATAATGCTCTATGGTTTTGGCCATTTCATGCAGATCATCGCTTTTTTTACGAAGATTAATGGCTTTAATCATTACCGGCAGGTTGACGCCTGATATAACCTCTATTTTTCCTTCTTCAAGAAAAGAATAGCTCAAATTGGACGGGGTGCCGCCAAACATATCCGTTAAAATCAGTATCCCTTTGTTTTTATTAACAGATTTTATGCTATCTTTGATTTTTTTTCTTAATTTTTCAACATTTTCTTTTAAATCAATGGAGACGGCGATAATCGTTTCAGGGTTTTTATTAAATATTATTTGGGCTGTTTCAATCAATGTATGACCAAGTTGCCCATGAGTTACGATGACGATGCCAACCATAAATTATCCCGAGTTTAGTTTCAGTGTTTAATTTTTAATGTCAATATCCCGATGCGTAATTTTAATCAGACGCCCCGGTTTTTGAATATGATTATATACGGAGTCCGCAATTACCACGGAACGATGCTGACCCCCCGTACAACCAAAGGCAATCGTAAAATAAGATTTGCCTTCCTTTTCATATAAAGGGAGCAAAAAATCAATAAGATCTTTAAACTTTTGTAAAAATATCTGAGTCGACGGGTTGTTTAAAACAAAATTTTTAACCGCTTTGTTTTTTCCGTTATGAGATTTCAGATCGGCAATAAAATACGGATTTGCCAGGAACCTCACATCGATTATTAAATCAGCATCGTGCGGGACGCCATGCTTGAAACCAAAAGAAGTAATATGCATTCTCATCGGAATTGATTCAATACTGTTTTGTGCGAGATTGAAAATAACCGATTTTAAATCGTGGATATTATAGTCAGATGTGTCAACAATTCTCGATGCAGAATCCTTTAACGGTTCCAGTAGTTTTATTTCTTCTCTTATTCCCTCAAGGAGTGTTTTGTCCTGTGTGAGGGGATGATGTCTGCGTGTCTGGCTGTAACGTTTAAGCAGGGCTGTTTCATCTGCTTCAAGAAACAGAATTTCAAAAAGATAGCCCTTTTGTCGCAGTTCCTCAAAAACAACCGGACATGCCGTCAGGAAGCTTTTTTCCCTCAGATCCATGACAAATGCAAGACCTTTGATTTCAGTATCGTCCTGGATCGGCATCTCAAGGAATTTGGGAAGCAACTCAACCGGCATGTTATCGACACAGTAAAATCCGGCGTCTTCCAGGGCTCCCATGGCCGTACTTTTGCCTGATCCCGAGAGCCCTGTAATAATGATTAATTTAAGCTTTTTTGTCAGTTTCACGATTAAAAAGTATTTAAAATTCTTCGTCAACCCCCTGGATCAAGTTAATAACTTCCTCCTTATCCGCTGCCTGCTGAATTTTTTGCGTAAATGATTCCCCTTTTAAAATTTTAGATATTCTGGCAAGGAGTTTTAAATGAAGATCCGTGGAACTTTCCGGCGTTAGAAGCAGAAAAAAAATGTGGGTCGGTTTACCGTCCATGGCATCAAAATCCACGCCCTTTCGGCTCAGGCCAAACCCGAGAACCAGGGATTCCAAACCTTTTAATTTGCCGTGGGGAATCCCTATGCCTTTTCCAATGCCCGTGCTCCCGAGGCGCTCCCTTTCAATAAGAACTCTGACAAGCTCTTTATGATCTGTCCCCGTAATTTGGGACACCGGCAGGGTTAATTCTTCAAGCACCCCTTTTTTATCAGTGGCTTTGAGTTCCGTAATGATCGTTTTTTGATTTAAAAAGTCGAGTATTTTCATTTTAATCACGTTAGCGGTTGGATTAACCCTAACTCTCCGTCTTTTCTTTTATACAAAACATTTACTTTATTTGTTCGTGCGTTGGTAAACACAATAAAATTGTCGGAAACAAGATTTATTTGCATGCTTGCTTCTTCGATATCCATGGGTTTAAAATCAATATTCCGGACTCTGATGCCCGGTTCGATATTCTCATCAAAAGGTGTTTGCGCCATTGCCCCTGCCGCCGATTGTTTTTCTTTAAACTCTGATCGTGCACCCTGGCGATGACTCTTTATTTTTTGTTTGCTTTTTTTGATTTGCTTTTCAAGTTTGTTAAGGGCCATATCAATGGATGAATACATGTCGTTTGTTTTTTCCCGGCAGTTGATATTAAGCCTGTCACCGGTTACTTTGATTTCTGCAATATGTCGTATTTTTTCTACAGAAAGAACAACATTGGCCTCAGCCGGATTGTCAAGCAGCTTGTCGAGTTTGTTCAGTTTATTTGAGACATAAGATTTAAGGTTGTCGGAGGGATCTAAATTTTTAAATGTTACGGATGTCTGCATAAATTTTGCCTCCTTAAAATTTTTTTCGTTTGCTTGAAGGTAGAATTCCCAACATTTCCCTGTATTTTGCCACAGTGCGTCGTGCAAGATAAATGTCATTTTCTTCTAAAAGTTTGGAAATTTTTTTATCACTATACGGTTTTTTCGGAGTTTCATTTTCAATAAGCTTTCGTATTTTTTCCTTCACGCTGGCGGATGCAATGGTTCCACCATTGGATCGATTGATTGAGCTGTTGAAGAAAAATTTTAATTCAAAAATTCCATGGGGCGTATACGCATATTTATTGGTGGTCACCCTGCTGATTGTTGATTCATGCATCTCAATATCATCGGCAACATCACGAAGCACCATGGGTTTTAAATGTGCAATGCCGTTATCAAAAAAATCGCGTTGAAATTTAATAATGCTTTCCATGACGTTATATATGGTTTTTTTACGGTGTTGAATGCTTTTAATCAGCCATTCTGCAGATCGAAGACGATCTTTCAGATACGCTTTTGTGTCAGGGGCAATTTTCTCTCCCCGTTGAACCGCTTTTTTGTAATATGAATTAATATGCAGTTTCGGCATATCATCATCATCTAAAAAAATTAAATACTCATCCCCTTCTTTGTATACATAAACATCCGGGGTAATGTAGCGGAGTTCCTCATCACTGAATTTGTCGCCGGGTTTAGGATCAAGGTTTTTGATGAAATCTACCGCTAAAATTACATGATCGATATCAGTTTTCAGTGCCTTTGCAATATTTTTATATCGTTTTGACTCAAGATCTTTCAGGTGATGATGGATAATATCTGTTATGAGTGCATCTTCAATACCCAGTTGTTTTGTTTGTATTAAAAGACATTCCTTTAGATCCGACGCGCAAATGCCGGGTGGATCAAATGACTGCATCAGGGAAAGAACCTGGCGAATTTTTTCGGGCTTAGCGTTGCTGATCTGGCCAATTTCATCAACAGAGATGTCTAAATACCCGTCCTTATCAGTATTGCCGATAATCAGGCTTCCGATCTCTTCTTCTTCTAAAGTGGGTTGGGTCATTAAAAGTTGCCATCGGAGATGATCAGCCAGGGATGTTCTGTTTGCCGTAAATGCTTCAAAATTTAAAGCATCCTTTTTTTCGCCTTCGAAATGGATTTTTCCGGTGGAATTATATTCATCTATATAGTGATGCCAGTCCAGATAACTCTCAAATTTTTCATCAATGGAAACTTCCTTTGTCGTGCCCACTTCTTTATCTGTTGTTTCGTTTTCTTTTTCCGAAGACGTTTCCTGTTCTGAGGAAGTTTCCCGGGAATCTTCAAGGGTTGGATTGTTTTCAAGCTCCATCTGGATCATTTCAACCAGTTCCAGTTTTGAAAGCTGCAGAAGCTTGATGGCCATCTGAAGCTGGGGGGTCATGATCAGCTGTTGTTGAAGGCGAAGATTTTGTTGAAGTTCGAATGCCATTTTTATAATTTAAATTGAGACCCTAGATATATTTGTCGTGCTGTTGGGCTTGCTGCAATTGTTGCCGGATCGCCGGATTCAATAAGCTGTCCATTGTTTAATATATAAGCATTATCGCATACTCCGAGTGTCTCACGGACGTTATGATCTGATATTACAACCCCGATCCCCCGTTTTGCCAGGTGTTTGATAATATTTTGAATGTCAATGACGGCCAGGGGATCAACGCCCGCAAACGGTTCATCGAGCAATATAAATGAGGGGTCCGTTGCAAGGGCACGGGTAATTTCAAGCCGGCGTCTTTCACCCCCGGAAAGGACGGAGGCTTTCTGATCGGAAAGATGTTTAATGCCAAGCTCTTCTAAAAGGGCGTCTGCTTTTTTTAACTGATCGGTTTTTGAAATGGATAAGGATTCAAGTATCGCCATTAAATTGTTTTTTACCGTCAGTTTTTTAAAAACAGATGGTTCCTGCGGCAAATAACCGACTCCTTTTCGCGCTCTTTTAAACATGGGAAAGTCGGTTATCTCCTCGCTATCAAGATAAACACTGCCACTATCCGGCTTAATCATGCCGATTGTCATATAAAAGGTGGTGGTTTTACCGGCGCCGTTGGGGCCAAGAAGGCCGACAACCTCTCCGCTGTTAATGTTAAGGTTAACAGCGTCCACAACCCGCCTGCCATTATATGTTTTTACAAGATTTTTTAAAATCAGCGTTGTCATTTCAAATCAAAAAATTGCGTATCAGTTTCCGGATGAAATATCGCATTGACCCGTGTGTCGGAATTTCCGTCAACAATAATTTGCCCGGTGTCCTGATGAATTATTATTTTTTTACCTGTTATATAGTTTTTTTCTTTTCGTATCCGGGTGTTTTTACCCGTTAATGTAATAGTTTTTGTTTTTATCAGATATTCCGCCCGATCACATTCTGCAGTGCCGTCTTGCAATTCTATGGTCACATTTCCTGTTGCAACGATTTTTTTGATATTTTCCTTGTCAGGAGTTTTTTTACCGTCGTCATCTTTTCTGTAGAAAATTTTCAGGTTATCGGAGTTGAGCGTTGTTGTGCCATAAATCGCTATAACATGTCCGATGAAAGTAATATATAGCTCATTTTGGTTGGATACAAGCTTATCTGACGTAATATCCAGTTTTTTATTTGCTGTTTCAGAAGGGACTTCTCCTCCGATTCCCCCAAAACCCTTGATCGGAACTAATATTACGCTGATCATTAAAATAACAAAACCCGCAATAGTAATACTGGTTGATTTTTGTTTACCATGCAAAATTTTCAAGAAATGTTCCTTTCACGTTTCCAATGCATTTTAAAACACCGGATTTCATTTTATACGACATGGTGTCTGCCGTCAGCGTTATAGACGAACTGGTGATCTTGACGGGAGAATTAATATTTATTATATGCGAGTGATGATGATAATTCAAGCTTTCGGTTTTAAGCGTGTATTGCGGCATGGTGACGACAACATTTCCGCTTATCGTCATATCATTGGTTTTCGTGTTTAACTGCCCCTTGTCTGCGCGTAAAAAAATATTTTGATCGTCCTCTAAGTAAAATGTAACAGAAATATCCGTTAAACGGGCCATATTTTTTTCAGCAAAAAATTGTGCTGAATCTGCTTCAAGAAACCATTGTTTGTTTCCGTTTTTGGTGGCGGTATGATGGAATTTTTTAATGGAAAGGGTTGCTTCAGTGTTTTCCGGCGGCAGGGGGGTGGTGGTATTTTTTGAAATCATTTTATGCCGGATAAAAACGGCAAGGATCAGACTGATAAGCAATATAATGACGGAGTATAAGAAGACGTTTACTTTGCGAGGCGTATGTGATTGTTTTATATGCAATTTTCTATGATATTATCCCATAAGCCATTGTCTTTCAGTATCATTTCGCATAACTCTCTTACAGCACCGTTTCCGCCTTTATTATGCGTTATAATATCAACTGATTTTTTTACATTTTCATGGGCGTCGGCCACTGCAACGCTGACCCCGACTTTTTTCAATAAGGAAATATCCGGCAGATCGTCTCCCATAAATGCCACTTGCTTTGCCAAAAGGCCGGTCCGGGCAAGGATGGTATCCAGGACAGCTCCTTTTTCCTTGATGCCATCAAATATCAGTGTGATGCCAAGGTCATTGCACCTCTGAAGCAGCGCTTCAGATTTTCTGCCCGTAACAATACCGATGTCAATGCCTGCATTTATTAATAATTTTATGCCAAGGCCGTCTTTGACATGAAATGCTTTTGTTTCCATACCGGCATTGGAATAGATAATATGTCCGCTGGTCAGAACGCCATCCACATCAAGGAGCAAAAGCTTTATTTGGTTTAGTTTTAAAGATGTCATTGTCTAATTTAACGCTTTAAATAATTTGCATAATTTATTGAAATGTATAGTTTTACTGTAATGCTTTTTCAATGGCTTTTAATTGAATCAGGAGATTTTCTAAGTCTTCAAGTTTTATGGAATTCGGGCCGTCTGAAAGTGCCTTATCCGGATCTTTATGAGTTTCAATAAATATGCCGTCAGCTCCGGCCGCGATGGCGGCCCTGGCCAGTACTGGTGCAAATTCACGTTGTCCGGCGGAACTTGATCCTGCACCACCTGGGAGCTGAACACTGTGGGTGGCGTCAAATATCACCGGATAGCCGGTTTCCTGCATAATTTTGATACTTCTAAAGTCAGAAACCAGATTATTATACCCAAAGGAAACACCGCGTTCGGTAATCATGATTTTGGTGTTCCCGGCGGATGAAATTTTTTCCACCACATTTTTCATGTCCCAGGGCGCAAGGAATTGGCCTTTTTTTACATTTACAGGTATTCCGGTTTTAGCGACCGCCACAAGCAGGTCAGTCTGGCGACATAAAAAAGCAGGAATTTGAATGATATCTAAAATTTGACCGGCCATATCCACTTCACTGACCTGATGAACATCTGAAATGATCGGCACGTTGAGTTCTTTGCGGATATGGGATAACACATCCAGCCCCTGTTTGATTCCCGGACCTCTGAATGAATGAATAGATGTCCGGTTGGCTTTGTCATAGGATGCTTTGAATATAAACGGGATCTCAAGCCTGTCTGTGATTTGTTTAATGGCAAAGGCAATATCAAAAGTGGTTTGCGCACCTTCAACAACGCAAGGACCCGAAATCAAAACAAAGGGCTCGGGACGGCCTATTTTAATGCCGTTAATTTGTACCGGATTTACCATTATGTCTCCTTAAGACATGATATAGAGTTGACGGAAGGGTACAATACAAAAAAGTATATGCACCTGTTACCCTGCGCATTTTGAAAAGTCAAGAAACGAAAATAAGGCCTTGCTAACAGACGATTTACTTGTTAAATAAAATTAATTTATCTGCTGATGGTGCCTTTAGGAGAATCTGTAATGACGTTTAAAAGAAAAGAAAAAGGGAAAAGACTTAAAACATGGTTGATCGTCATCCTTTGTCTGGTAATTATATTGCCGGCAGCAGGAATTCTTATCATAAAATTTGAAGGCGAAAAACCAAAAGTAACCATAGACCTTTTATCAACCATCGTTCCTGCCGACATTGACATATCCGGATATGCATTTGATGAAAAGAGCGGTGTGAAAAAGTTATGGATCGGGCTGTTAAAGGACGGAAAAGAAACGGTTCTTTTCGATAAAGAATATAAAACCCGGGGCATTATCCCAAAAGGGAGTGTTCATCGTGTTCCTTTTAAGGTCGGTATTAAAGCGAAAAAATTAAAAATATCCGACGGGCCGGCAAAATTACGGATCGCTGTATGGGACCATTCCTGGCGGGACTGGTGGAAGGGGAACCGGACTTACATAGAAAAAGAGATTGTATTTGATACAAAGCCGCCTGAATTATCAATTTTAAGCACCCGGCATAACGTCAGTCAAGGTGGTTCGGGTCTTGTGGTTTATATGTTGTCCGAACCCTGTCAAAAAAGCGGTGTTTATATTGGGCAGAATTTTTTCCCCGGTTATTCCGGTTATTTTAAAGACAAAGATATTTATCTGGCTTTTTTTGCCCTTGCTTATGATGATAATTCCGGAACGGATTTCTATGTAAAAGCGATTGATTCAGCAGGCAATACGGCAAGAAGTGGATTTTATCATCACGTTCTTCAAAAAAAAATCAAAAATGATGTCATAAATATATCTGATGATTTTTTAAACTGGAAATTGCCGGAATTTCGGGACAGTGACGGATGGGATGATAATTTATCTGCTGTGGATAAATTTATTTTTATAAATAACAAGCTGCGACGGAAGAATAATCATTTCATACTGGAAAACGGAAAAAAAACCGAAAACCGGTTATACTGGGAAGGTGCATTCGGCCGCCTGCCCAATTCAGCCAGAAGAGCATCTTTTGCGGACCATCGTTCATATAAGTATAAGGGAAATGTAATTGACAAAGCGGTTCACATGGGAATTGATCTGGCTTCCATAAAGCATGCGGCGGTTCCTGCGGCTAATCGGGGCAAGGTTGTATTTTTAGGAGTGGTCGGAATTTATGGGAACATGGTTTGCATTGATCACGGGTTTGGTTTGTTCAGCATTTATGCCCACCTCAGCCGAATGACGGTTAATCCGGGTGAGATGGTTGCAAAAGGTGATATTATCGGTTACACCGGCACAACCGGTTTGGCCGGGGGTGATCATCTTCATTTCGGTATGTTTATCGACCACATGTTTGTCAATCCCGTTGAATGGTGGGATGCGGCATGGATAAAGAATAATATTACCGGCAAGATTGCGACGGTTACGTCCATGCTTAACTGATTTATGGGAGTTCATGAATAAATGGCAAAGTTTAAAGTAAATAAAACATATAAAGAGATTAATGATAAAATCAGATCCGGCGATGTGGTTGTTGTTACCGCAGAGGAGATGATTGATATTGTAAAAGACAAAGGTCCGGTAGGTGCGGCAAAGCATGTGGATGTAGTTACCACCGCAACTTTTGCCCCCATGTGTTCTTCCGGGGCTTTTATTAATATCGGCCAGAGCGTGCCGACCATAAAAACGTCCAAGGTCTGGTTTAATAATGTTCCGGCATATGCCGGCCTGGCAGCGGTTGACTGTTATCTCGGGGCCACAGAGCCATGTGAAGATGATCCATTAAATAAAGTATGGCCGGGAGAGTTTAATTACGGCGGCGGTCATGTAATTCATGACCTTTTAGCAGGTAAAAAGGTTCATTTAAAAGCCAAATCATACGGGACTTCGTGTTATCCGAACAAGGAATTGGAAAAGGATGTTAAACTTGCCGACCTTCGCCAGGCGACGTTGTGTAATCCGCGAAACGGATATCAGAATTATAATTGTGCGGTGAATCTGACTAATAAAACCATCTATACCTATATGGGAACGTTGAAGCCCAAGGCCGGAAACGCCAATTATTCAACCTCAGGGCAGTTGAGTCCGCTCTTTAATGATCCGTATTACAAAACCATCGGGCTTGGTACCCGTATTTTTCTTGGCGGCGGAGAGGGGTATGTGACATGGCACGGGACGCAACATAATCCGAATGTGGAACGGACTGAAAAAGGGATTCCAAAGACACCAGCGGGGACCATGTGGGTCATGGGAGACCTTAAACAGATGAAATCGGAATGGGTTGTGGGGGTCAGCCTTTTGGGCTACGGCAATTCCCTTGCCGTTGGCATGGGCGTGCCCATACCGATATTAAACGAAGAGATGGCGCAATATACGGCTGTAACGGATGAAGATATTTTAATGCAGATTGTTGATTATGGAAACGATTACCCTAATGGGATCAATAAAAATTACGGATATGTCCGTTACGATGAATTAAAGGGCGGCATGATTCAGTTCAAAGGCAAGGATACCCCCACCGTCCCCCTTTCCAGTGTCTCAAAGGCAAGGGAAATAGCGGAAATATTAAAAAAATGGATTAAACAGGAGAAATTTACACTGGGTGAACCCCAGTTTACATTGCCGGTTGGTTAAATTGATGAGTTTATAAAAAAATATAGAAAGGTGAGGGAGAACAGGTTTGAATGTCAAAACAGCAACGATGAAAACAGAGATAAAAAAAGATATCAAAGCAAAGGGTAAGCTCAGGGAAAATATAGAGGCCATTGTCATTGCGGTCATTCTGGCGTTATTTATTCGGACGTTTGTTGTACAGGCTTTTAAAATCCCTTCCGGCTCCATGAAGCCGACACTGCAGATCGGCGATCATATTTTAGTGAATAAATTTATATATGGCGTAAAACTCCCCTTTATAATGACCAAGATTATACCGGTTACGGAACCAACTAACGGAGATATTATTGTTTTTAAATACCCCAAAGATCCGGATAAGGATTTTATCAAACGGGTTATCGGCGTGCCCGGGGATACGGTGAAGGTTAGAAATAAAAAGATTTTTGTCAATAACGTCCAATTAAGTGTTGATCATGGTGTTCATTCGGACCCAAATATAATTCCTGCTCAAATGAACCAAAGAGATAATTTCGGTCCGGTGACCGTACCGGAAAATTCATATTTCGTTATGGGCGATAACCGGGATAACAGCTATGACAGCCGATTTTGGGGGTTT
>Ga0164318_10005170_pt1 | contig 12616 bp, 8 predicted proteins | sample GuaBasSedimGuay9_FD_113734 | JGI IMG/M metagenome (GOLD analysis project Ga0164318, IMG submission 113734) | Subseafloor sediment microbial communities from Guaymas Basin, Gulf of California, Mexico - Guay9, Core 4571-4, 0-3 cm | ecosystem: Environmental > Aquatic > Marine > Hydrothermal vents >... | reverse complement strand
GTAGTTGATTCATTGTAGAACATCAAGGTTAATGTTTGATTTCCTGTAGCCCGTGGAACATAGTTGAACGAATATTCATGCTCTGCACTTTGCCATGCCAATAAGTTAACTTCGCCAAGAGAGTCTGCTAACACGGCATGACTTAATGGAATTGCAGACTCTACGCTAAATTCATATCTCTGAGCGGAAACAGTCGTAGGAATGCTGATCGAGAAGTTCTTACTAATACTTGCATAGAATGCAACATTTTCAACAAATCTCTTTGGATATTCGTCTGGAATATCAGAATATCTGCCTTCGAATACCCAGTTATCAAAGAAGAAGTTAGTGCCGAGTCCTACGACAAGCCCAACCGCGTTCTCTGATTGACAGAATCTAGCAACGAGAACCGGTAGATCCGCATATGTAGATAGCACCAGAACATTTGGATCATCTACAATCATATTAGTACCATAGAATGGCATTTTTTCAACCCCACTTGTGATTAAATACTGATCATCCACGGAGACCGGAACCGGTTCTGATTCATTATATAGAATTGTTGAATTAAACGTGAATCCAAAATTGGAGACTAACTGATTAAGATTTGTTACATTATTTTGTCCTAAACCAGTACCCGGATCCATACCGATGACTATAAGAGTCCCACCATTAAATACCCAGTCTTTAATTGCTGAAATCTCCTCAGCGGTAAAGCCTAATGTCTCATTGCCCAAATAGCTTCCACTATTTGGATCCATAATCCCTCTAATCGTTGCTGTATCAGGGGCAAATAAAATATCATATCTACTTAGCAGAGTTTGCGTTAACCTTCTGTAGTGGTAGATATGCTCAACAGCTACATCATAATCCTCAAATGTTGATGTAAAATGCCTATATTGGCCCCACATCAAGTCTGTTGGCGTCCAACTTGTATGTATTAAATCGAATCCTAGGAAAGCGATAGGATCTCTAACCTCAAATGTTATAACAATAGTTCCTATAGTTTCTCCTCCCGCTTTAATTGTTATAGTCCCATTTACTTCCCCTAATGGCGCTGTAGCTTTAACTGTTGCATTAAATTCCACTACGTTTGTTCCAGCATGTAGATCTGCAGTAGTTGGAGAATTCAAGGTAAAGACCGAACTTAACTCTGAGTCTAATTCTAAAGTTATCGTAGCATCATATGATAAGACGACACTTATGTTAAATGATAAGTACATGCCTCTAAATATCTTATTCTTATACGGGAAGAAGACCTCTGTCTTTGTATATCCCGTTGGTAATTTGGTGGGTAGAATCGAAGCCGCCTCTAACGAAGAACCTGCTGCATTTTCGTTTATAAAGTCAAAAGCCTTGTCAACCCTAACGAAACCTTTACCAATAGCGCCTTCAGTATATCCACTAATATAATCTGCGGTTTCCATGAGAGAAACTTTCGCTGCACCAACTAAATATTCGTCCGTGAAACCTTTTTCTTTTAATAATTGAACTAATAAAGCTACAGCGCCTGCTACGTGAGGACATGAAAATGAAGTTCCTTCTTGAGGGTTTAGATAATAACTACCACCCAGTTTGATAGTACTTATACCAGATGGTGCTACGAGCTCCGGCTTAATTAGTGCGTGTATTGTTGGTCCATACGAAGAATAATCTTTGAGGTATTTTGTATCAGGATAAACAGCACCGACTGTTATTGCATCCGGGGCATCACCTGGAGATCCAACACTCATTGATCGCGTTCCACCATCCCCTTCATTGCCAGAAGCAACTACTACGACAACACCATATTCTTTCGCACGTTCGACCGCCATGTTAATAGGATCAACGTACCACGTTCCACCCCCAAGGCTCATGTTAATAACATCGGCTTCATCGCCAGTATTTGGAGTACCATCATCACCAAATACGGCCCATTCGATTCCAGCGATGATTCCGGCATCGGTTGCTGTTGGCCATTGCTCTCCAACTGGTTTGTAAAAAACTCTAGCGTTCATAAGAAGAGCATTGGGTGCAACACCCATACCTATTTCTGGATTCCCTGCCCCAGTTCCAGCGATTATACCTGAAACCATAGTTCCATGCCCATAGACGTCTTCCGGATTCGTTCTATTTGTAGGATAACCATAGATCGTATTGACAAAGGATTTGCTATATACTACTTTAGATGTGCCATTCTCCCAGCACAGATCAGGATGATCGCTATCAATTCCTGTATCTATAACAGCTACGAGAACATTATCGCCTCGATACCCTTGGTTCCAAACATATTGTGCTCCGATTGCTGTTGCAGAATCTTTTGTTGTTGGTACATATCCATTTGATTCAGATGGTGGTAATAGCTTTACATGCCGGATATTATTATAGTAAATTCCTCTTATGAATGCCTTCAAACTCGAGCTTAACAAAGTTTTAATTTGTTCAGATGTAGCTTCTATTAGAGTTGCAGGTATGATCTTATACTTATGTAGAATTCTAATACCATAGTTTTCTAAAATAGGAGTTGCTGTATCCATTTGATTAAAATTCTTAAACATCATTATTATACTTAATGACTTGTCTGGCGGTGCTGTTTTAATAATAGGATCTATATATGTTCCTGAAGGAGATGAAGAGGCACTAGGTTTATTCTGAGCGAATGTAACTAAAGCTTGAGAAGAGATGCCTATTGATGATGTAATTAAACATATGAGAAATATGTATGCCCAAAAGTAGTAACCTTTTTTATGCATCAAACTCACCTAGAGTATTACAAAAATCTGCAAATTACAAAATGAAGTAAGACAAAATAACTCATTAAATTGTATTTTAAAATATTATCTATTAATAATGAAAAATCAACAAAAAATGAAAGGTGTAATAAAATGTTACCAAAAAGTAGAAACGAGCTAGCAAGAATGATAGATCATACATTTCTTAAACCGAACGGCTCTATTGAAGATATTAAAAATGCAATAAATGAAGCTTTAACATATAAGTTTAGGTCTGTCGTTGTGCCTCCATGCTGGGTGCCCTCAGCACGCAAATTTATTAGTAAGGAATCTGGTGTTCTTCTAGTTTCGGTTGTCGGTTTCCCTCTAGGTTACAATTCTCCTGAAATAAAGATTCAAGAAACTCGCTGGTTAATTCAAAACGGTGTTGATGAAATTGATATGGTTATGAACATTTCCACATTTAAGAGCGGAGATAAAGACTTTGTACTCGATGAGATAAAAAAAATTGTCGAGATAGCTAAGCCCATTCCAATAAAAGTCATTCTAGAGACCGGATATCTAACCGATGACGAGATCATCGAGGCTTCTAAAATTGCTGTGTCTGCAGGTGCTGCATTTGTAAAAACATGTACAGGATTCGGACCACGAGGAGCTACTGTGAATGATATCAAGTTGATGAGACAAGCTGTTGGAAATCAGGCAAAAGTTAAAGCCGCTGGCGGAATTAGAGATGCTAAAACTGCATTAGATATGATAAAAGCCGGGGCGGATGTAATCGGTGCAAGTAGAAGCATAAATATAGTAAACACTTTTAGTGAGGATTTATTAACAGAATAGAACTAAATTATATATTACTGGAGGTTAAGAAATTGTCTAATCTATCGGAAAAAGATCTTAGAGAAATTGCAGAAAAAATAGAATTTTCTCCGGAAAGTGAAAGGTATAATCTCATTTCGGAGCATATTGATTTTTTCTTAAGCGATTCCTTTAAAGATAAGCTTAAAGTTGGAAAGTTTGAGGATCTTGTTCCTATTCTAGTATATTTTCCTGAGGATAAATTAGTGGAGTTTATGCAGAAGTTTAAAGATATAATACATGAGAAAGTAAAAGAGGCAAAATCAAGGTCGTTAGGGCGTTTAATAAATGAATTAACTAAAAGTTCTAGAAAGAATTTCATACAAATTTACCATGATGCCTTAAAGGATAGGATACTTTCTGCTCCATTAACGGACATAGGTATTCTTCTGTATAATATGCTCGAACGCGAACGTGAGTCATTTATTGGTCAGATGAGAGACGTCTTTCTTGGTAAAGATTTCGAAGAAAAATTAAAGACCGCATCTATAAAAGAAATTGGCGATTTTTTGTCCTCACTGCCTAAGAAGAGTCGAGATTCCTTTATAAGAGCACATACTGATTTTATACTATCAGAATATTTCATAGAAAAATTGAAATCTGCAGATGGCGATTCTAGAGGTTCTTTCCTCAGGTGGATGCCTAATAAAATCTATGATGAGCTCTTAGCAAAAATAAGGTAATTTTTTTCTCGATAAAATATCTATTTTTCGAAACTCTTAATAATTCCTTTTATTATTTTTATAGTACGGATTACATCATTAATTCTCACATTTTCGTTTGGGGAATGCGCTCTTGAGCCCCAATAAGAGATACCTATTCCAGCAATAGTTGGCAGATCCAAATCGTATACAAAGAGATCCATAGGTCCAGAAGCAGGAGACCAGGGGGAAATATAGAATTTCTCTCCCAGATTTTTAATAGCGTTAGCTACCTTTTGTGTAAATGGATGATCGAACTCTGTAAAGACAGGTTTAGTATATGAATGAATCTTTGCCTCAACACCAGCATCTTTTGCAACTTTAATAAAAGCTTCTGCAATAGCTTCCGGATTCTGGTATGGGACTAACCTAAAATCTATTTTAACTTCAATTTCTTTTGGTAAGACTGTTTTTGCTCCAAGACCTGTGTAACCAGCCACAATACCATCTATATTAAATGTTGGATTCTGGTAGTAGGCTATCTTTGCATCTTCATCGCTCATATTATTCACAAATTTTGTGATACCGTATTCCTCTTTTAGCGTTTTAGGGTCCCAATATACTGTGTAATTGGCTTTTTCGATTTCTTCAATAATCTTTTTTGCATCGATAATACCGAAATTGAATTCTGGAAGCTCTCTTAAGCCTTTTTCTTTCATGTTATGAAGAAATGCAATCATTTCCCATACAGCACTTGGCAGAACAACTGCTAGAGAGGAATGTGCATCATGGTCAATAACTTTTTTATTTAAAATCATGTAGAGTAATCCCTTTAATCCTAGAATTAAGTTTATTTTCTCATCTTTTGTATAGTGCCCAAACTCCCATATAACCCCAATGACATCCTTAAAGAAGTCCCTCTTCTGCATTAAAGCATCCTTGAGATGCATAGATCCTTGCTCTTCCTCTCCTTCAACTACGAATTTTATACCGATTGGAAGCTCTCCATTCTCCTCAATATACGATCTAACAGCAATTATCCTTGATACAAGATCTCCTTTATTATCTGCGATGCCTCTTGCAATGTATTTACCATCTTTTACAGTTAATTCAAAAGGAGGCGTATTCCACTCATCAATAGGCTCCGCTGGTTGGACATCATAATGATCATAGAATAATAGATATTTGTCTGTTTCCCCGTTAATCTTAGCGATAACTACGGGATTTCCTTCTTCAGTAATTATCACTTCTGAATCGAAATTATTCTTTATGAATAGTTCCCATACATAATTAGCAGCCATCTCGCATTCTTCTTTATTAACAGCAACGGTATTTAATTTTATAAGCGGTGAAACAAATTCCTCAAATAAGGTAATTTCATCTGACATTATTCACACCAAGAATCTTCACTGTATAGGAAAGATGAAATTTTTCTAAAAAGTTTTTCTTAAAGATTATAAATTATTTTTATTAGTTTTTTAGATAATATAGTTGATAGATAGTTGAATACATATCTTTCGGGGATTTTTTTGTACAAGCCTATAGATTTATTTCCATATAAGCCTTGGTTTAACCAAAGAGAAGCTATAAATAAAATCCATGAATACATAAAGAATAGGCAAAATGTTCTTTTTCATGCACCAACAGGTTTTGGTAAGACTCTGGTAGTTCTTGCAGCATTATTACCAATTGCAATAGATGAAGATTTAAGGATTATATGGGCTGTAAGAACAGGTAATGAAACAGATCGTCCTGTGGAGGAGCTCCAGAATATTAATAGACATTTGAAGGAAAATTTTTTTGGTTTTTCTCTCCGTGGTAAGAGAGATATGTGCTTATTGGCTCGGGAAAAAAATATAACTGATCATGAAAGTGTCGCTATTTTGTGTAGGAGAATCAAGAACAAGTGCCCATATTATCTAAATCTTAAAGAAAGTTATATCTATATAGATAGACCGTTACTTTTCTCTGGAGTCTTGGAATTAGCTAGTGCTAAACAAATATGCCCTTATTATCTTCAACTTAATATGCTCGAGGAAGCAATATTAGTGTCCTTAAGCTATAATTATGTACTTTCTAAACCATTAAGTTGGACGCTTAGATCTCGCTTCTCACTAGATCGTGCTATACTTGTTATTGATGAAGCACATAATATACCTAAAGCAATCTCAAGTCTAAATTCGGATAGAATATCTACTGAAACAGTAAAAAGAGCCTTAAAAGAAGTAACATCTTTTGCTGGCACTAAAAATATAGCGGATAAACTCAAAAAATTGAGTAAAATAATGATAGCTGAAGGAGAAAAAATTAGAGGCGAAGATGATATATTCAGTCCATTAGATATTTACGAAGAAGTTGGATTTGATGATAACGACTTCAAATTGATGGCTAATATTGTATCACGAATTTATGCCGAACAATTACGAATTGGAAAACCCCCGAGATCCTCACTAAGACATATTACTACATTTTTCCAAAAATTAATAGATTCTGTTAACATCCGAGGTATAGCATACCTCAAATATGTAGAAAAAGACAGGATTTATTTTGAAATCTGGGATATGCGATCGAATGAAATTTTAGCGGAGATTTGGGAAGATTTCTCTAATATTCTTTTCATGTCAGGAACTTTAAAACCATATAAAGCATTTGCTGATGTTGTTGGTATTGATAATTACGGGATAGTAGAAGGCTATTTTCCGATCCCAAAAGAAAATGTTAAAGCAATAATTACTAGAGGCGTTTCGACGAAGGGAGAAGATCTTAGTAAGGATATGCAGCAAAAATATGAACGCTTATTAGAAGCAATAGCAAAGCAAATTAATAAAAATACAGCATATTTTTTCGCTAGCTATAGGATAATGTCTAAATTATTGCAAAAACTTAAGGAAATATCACATAAACTAGGTAGACCTCTCTTTATAGAATACGAGGGAATGTCGGGCGATAAAGCTAGAGACATATTAGATAAATTTAAGAGAACCCGAAATGGAATGCTTTTAGCAACTATGCAAGGACGGTTTGCAGAGGGTGCAGACTTCCCTGGAAAAACCCTAGAAGCAATAATCCTAGTAGGAATACCTTTTGATAGATTAACAAAACGAACTATCTTGTTTATTTCTTATTATACAGAAATATTTGGAAAGAGAAAAGGTAGATTCTATGCATATGTTGTTCCAGCAATTCGAAGAGCTGCACAAGCAATGGGAAGAGCTATTAGATCACCAAAGGACAAAGCTATTATCATTGCTGCTGATGAGAGATATTCTAAGAAACAATATCTAGAATTATTACCCGAATTTTTCAGACAGGATATTAAATTTTTATCTGTAAATTCTTAGATAAAATGATGTGTTTAAAAAGTATTGAATCAGGCTGAAATTCTTATTTCAACTTAAGTTGAGATAATTATCTCTCCAAATATAGCTTAGAAATTCTATTTAGTCCCTCTTGAATCTCATCTTCTGTTCTTGCTATAGTTATTCGAATCCAGTCTCTCCAATTTTTGCCAAAATCAATGCCAGGTGCTACTGCAACTTTCATTTTCTCTAGCAGTTTTAGAGAGAAATTTCCAGAATCAATTCCTGGAAGTCTTATAAAAGCATAGATTCCTCCTTTTGGTTCGATCATTTCCCAAGTATGATCTTCGACGTAATCCATTACAAGCTTAAGATTTTTTTGCAAAATCTTTAAGTTTTTCTTAACAAATGGCTCTTCTAACTCTTCTTCTAAGATCCTTCTAGCAACATATTGATTAATGGATGGCGGTGAAATATATGTATGAACTTGAGCTACAGCCATTGCGTTAATTAAATCTTTATTTCCCACAGCATATCCAATACGGAGTCCTGTGAAAGCATATGTTTTGGAAAAAGTATATATAGAAACAACTTTGTCTAGACCTCGTAGAGAACCTAGGCTTACATGCTTTCCCTTAAAGACAAAATCTTCATAAGCTTCATCTGAGAGAAGAAGAACATCATAATCTTCTGAGAAATCCAAAGCTTCCTTAAGGGTATGCACATCAAATATATGTCCTGTTGGATTAGCCGGATAATTTAGCACAATAACTCGGAGTTCCTTATTTTCCTCTTTCAGCTTCTTATAAATCTTTTCAAATAGTTCATAACTGTACTCGGATTCCTTAGCCTTTATTGTTTTTGCTCCAGCAATATGCGCTATACCAGAATATCCAAACCACGCAGGATCCTGAGTGAGTATATATCCTCCATCTCCGGCTACTACACGAAAAGCGAAGTTTATAGCAGCGGTGCCTCCAACAGTAACGAGAATATTCTCGATATCCGCATTAACATTATTTTTACGCTTAAGTTTATCTACCAATACTTGTCTTAAACTATTATCACCATGGGGTGTAGTATATCTAACGTATCCATGATCATAACTTTCTTTAAAGAATTTAATTGTATCAAGAGGCGGTTTTACTGCTAATTCTCCCCATTGAAGTTGAATTATGTTTTTTACTTCTTTGGCCTTCGCTGTTATTCTATCGACAAATAGATCAAATTCGGGTTTTAAAAGGAATTTCATAGAGACACCTAATTATGAAAATATGAATGAAAAATCAGATCCAAGATATTTCCAACTTTGGAATTTTTATATCCTTTTTGTCAATACCTTAGATCGTAATAATTGATATGAAATATCAAGAAAGGAATCTGACAAATATAAAAAAATACATATAAAAACAGGGAATCGAAAAGAAAATAAAATCAGAAATCTAAATAGGCACGAACTTATACGTATATCTGACGATCCCGTCTTCTCCTTCTTCAAAAGCTCTTCTTACAGTCGCTCTTAGCTCCATTCCGAACTTAAGTTCATCTTCTTTAACATCCGTTATTTGCGCAATGAGTCTAACGCCGTCTTCAAGTTCAATAAGTCCAACAACATATGGCGAAAATTTCTCGAATTCTTTTGCGGGGTATCTTATAACAGTCCAAGATAAGAGTTTTCCTCTTCTTGGCAAATCATATACTTCTAATTCCCGTGATCCGCATTTTGGACAAATTTTCCTAGGTGGAAAATATTTAGCTCCGCATTTTTTGCAAACTGATCCTTTTAATTGTAAATAAACAGGTAAATTTCTCCAATAATCAGGGATTCTATGTATCATAAAAATCACCTACTTTCTAGATAGAATACTTATAACGGCGGTATTTCCTAAACCGCCTAAAGATAAAGATAGGCCTATTTTGGCATTATCGATTTGACTTCTATCTGCTTCGCCTATAAGTTGCTTATATATCTCTATAATCTGATATATTGCTGTTGCTCCCATAGGATCTCCTCTTGCTTTTAGTCCTCCAAATGTATTAACTGGAATCTTTCCATTCAAACCAATCATTTCTTCGCTTATTAACTCTACTCCTTTACCCTTATCAGCGAACCCCATAGCTTCTAATTCAAGAACTCCAAGGATCGTACTTACATCGTATAACTCTACAAAATCAATTTCGTTGATCCCTAATTTAGCATTAGCTAAAGCTTTTTTCATACTATCGTGAACAGCGTCAAGCCATAATGGATCTTCTCTTTCAAAAACTCTGAATTCATCAGTAGACATCTCAACAGCATCGATCTTTACATTACCTTTTTTCGATAAAACTACTGCAGCAGCGCCATCACATGGTGCTGGGATCTCCAGAAGGTGTAATGGATCTGCGATGATTGGAGATCGCATGACGCTTTCGAGATTTATTTTTCTAGGGAATTGAGCATGTTTAACTCCTTCGGCATGCGAATGAGATATTACAGATAACATTGCTATTTTTTCTTGGTCAACGTTATATCTTTTCATGTAAAGTCTATAGAGAATGGCCTCTAATCCTTCAAAGGTTGTACCAATGCTAGTCAAGTAGGACCAATCTTCAGCAAGGCTTCTTGCTGTATACACATGCGTTGGTAACACATCAGTCATTTTTTCGACCCCAAGAACGAGTATATTTTCAGCACCGGCCAGTAAATCTTTGTAGCCTAGGTATACCGCCATACTACCAGAAGCACCAGTTCCTTCGACTCTGACAGCACCGGTGTTTAGTAGACCGAGAGCATCAGCAACGTATGCTCCTAGATGTCCTTGTCTATTTATGTACTGCCCAAGAGCATTTGCTACATAGATTCTATCGATTTCGCTGGGGTCGATCCCAGAACTATCTAAAGCTTCTAATCCTGCTTCTACTACTAGATCGTAAATACTTTTTTTCCAATATTCGCTAACCTTTGTCAGTCCAACACCTCTAATGTATACAGGCATAACAAATCCTTCTTTTTCAGTTTTTAGCTACTAAAGATACAGAAAATCCTCAAAGTTAGGACTAAAATGATATTTACTTAGAAATATATAAATTTATTGTACTATTTTGGTATCTATTATATTTCTGGCATTTATCTAATAGTTGATGAGAATTCTTTAGAGCTCTTTGTTAATTTATATCAAATACTAACGAAAAACTTACAGAAGTAAATATCAACGATGTAGTTTGCCTTCGAGAATGATGCTATGGTGTATGATTTTAGAATTCTCTAGTACTAATTATGGAAATACTAGTTTGAAGTCGATAAATATATAATAAAAGTAAACCTTTCCAAAATAATGTTATTTGGGTGTCAGTATGATTCTTCTAATAGGGCATGCTATCCAAGCAATTCTATCATTAATTGCTATATATTTTCTCTTAAGGGAGTCCTTTAGGTGAATATTATTCACAAAAATATTTATTGCTGCTTTTTTCGTTCTATTAGAGTTAGCATTCCAAGTAATATTACTATAATTGTTGAGATAATATTAGATATCTTGCCGACAAGGGAAACTGCATTTAGGAAATCTACTATATTTATGAAAACGATCAGTGCTAGGAATATAATAGCCAATCCCTGTTTTGGCTTCTCATCATATGTTTTGAGAAGCCAAGGAATGAACATTAGAAAAAGCCCGCCGCCAGCATTACCAGCAATCCCTAAAGCTTCAACTACGATATCTTCGATATCGAAGATTTCTATTGCAATAACTGAGAATAGTGTTACTAATGTTATAAGAATCCATAAGTGATTCCGATCTACTTCAATTTCAGAGCTTATTCTATCGGCAAGTGTATCTGTGAATCCAAGATATGCTACAGAGACAGATATTATTGCAAATATTGCAGCAAAAGTTATTACAAAATAGGAAAGCAAATTTAGGCCAACAATTTCTAATTTTCTTGCTAACGCGATTAGTGCATGTTCACGATTTCTATTAGAGAGCAAAAGAATAGACGGATCTACAGAAAGTATTATGGCAACTGTAAAAATTACGTATGTAATTAATGAAATCAATATGCCTAAGAGCAAAATAATACTACTCTCACGTCTATCAGAGACAATCCACTTATAAATCAAGATATTATAAACTCCAGAGCCTATGTACATAAATATTATTACACCAACCGGTTCTAAAAGCTTAAGCGGGTCTAAGGTGTATATAACATAATTCTCAGACAACGTGCCGAAAAAAACGATTATCAGCAATCCCATTAGTGCCACAGAAATTATCGAAAATATCTTGAAAACAGTTAATAATGCACTTGATTGATGTCTTGGGTGTATTTCCTCATTCTTGTCTTTTGTAATTGTTATGAACTTCTCTGGGAAAAATTCTCCGATTATTAAGGAGAAAGTAAATAATATAGCTGAAAATAAGGTGAGATTAATTGAAAATGAAAGTAAAGATAGCAATGCAGTTGAGAAAATCCATATAGAAAGCATCATAATTATCTTTAGGATCATGGCTTTAATTGGAGTAAGATCTTTTTGCTCCTTTCTAAATTGGCTAACAATGTAAACTACTATTGACATTAGGATAATTCCTATTGCTACAAGCGGCATACTGAAGTAGTTGCCCATGGCCAATAGATTTATTGATTTTGCACCATAGATGATATAAATTAGATCTGCTGGAAAAACGTACATAAGAAGTCCTATTGTGAATGTAAGTATTGCTATCTTGCCTAGCCCTGAAAGTCTCATAGCATCAATATATAATCCTAATCCAAAGGCTTTATTCTTAGTTATTCCTTCTGTCAGTATTACACTCTTTATAACGCGTTCATAAATTTTCATAAATATGATAGCAAAAATCACGAGAAACATTATAACGGGTATTAATCCTGAATTGATAGCTACAAAGGGTAAAGCTAAGATCCCACCACCAACTATAATGCCAGCGATATAAAAAGCCAATAATGTTCGCCGATAGGATGCACGCCGTACCATGAACCTCGCCTCTCTTTGAAAAATAAGCGCAAATAATGTTCCATTGCTGAGAATAACGTTGATTTATTAAATTAGAATTAGCTGTAAATATCTCACGATATTAAGTACTTATAACATAGATGATAAAGAGCTGGCTATATGCTAAGCCATTAG
>Ga0164318_10005169_pt1 | contig 12616 bp, 12 predicted proteins | sample GuaBasSedimGuay9_FD_113734 | JGI IMG/M metagenome (GOLD analysis project Ga0164318, IMG submission 113734) | Subseafloor sediment microbial communities from Guaymas Basin, Gulf of California, Mexico - Guay9, Core 4571-4, 0-3 cm | ecosystem: Environmental > Aquatic > Marine > Hydrothermal vents... | reverse complement strand
TTATAATCTGCTGCTTCACAATACAATACCTTACGGTGACAGTCACCAATCTACGATCCGTTCCGACAAGGGCGGAACGGCTCCGGAATTGGTGACAGTCACCGAGGTTAACAAAAAGTCAGTCAACTTGAGCCTGAATAGCGGATGCCGCACACTGATGAATATAACGGCGGCGTGTGCGTCGAAAATTACACTGCCGTACCCGGTTTCCAACAGGAAACGAAAACGAGGCGCCCCATGACAAGACTCAGAGCATTCCTGCCTTTGTGCGTTGCGGTCGCCGTGTTGACGGCCTGGGCGTCCTCCGCACAGGCACAAGACGGTGATGAGGGCATTGCCGCCAAAGAAGCGATGCTGCTCGACCCGGCGGTCTCGGAAAGCGACAAGATAGGCGCGACTAACTACTTGCTGGGCGCTTTCGCCGCGGGTAAGCAGGCCGCGCTGGAACCCGTAAAGAAAGTGCTGCAGGGCGATGATTCCGCCGAAAGCCGGCAAAACATGGTCCCCGTCCTGAAGGTGCTCGCGAAGGCCGGTATCCCGGCCGAATTGCTGGACCTCGTGGTGGCGAAACTGGCTTCCGGCGACAAGGCAATTCGCGACACCGCATTCAATGCTTTGGCAAGCAGCGCCAACATCTCTTCCAGGGACCTGTACGCCAGATGCATCGCCATAGTAAAAAATCCGCAACAGCCGGAGTTTTCGCGGATATCCGCCGCGCGCCTGATTGGAACAATGGGCAACCCCGCCGCTGTTTCAACCCTGCTGAAGATATTGCGTGAAGAGAAAGCCCTTAAGTTAGAGATAAGAAAAGAATTGGTCCGGGCGCTCGGCGAACTGAAGGACCTCGGCGTAGTCGAGTATCTCATCTCTCTCATAGACGGCAACGACAAGGAGTTCTCAAGAATCGTCGTCGATGCCCTGGGGCAGATAACGTACCACAACTACGGGCCGGACAGGAAGAAGTGGGCGGCGTTCTGGCGGGACAAGAAGAAACGGCACAAACCCCTTACCCGCGAGAAACTGCTCGAGGATTTTATAGAAAGCCTCCAGGGCGAACTCGCCGCGAGTGTGCTCGAGAAACTGAAGGCGCAAAACCTTGACAAGATTATAGAGATAATCGATTACAGCGGCGGGACAATCAACCCGCCGTCCAAATACGGCAAGCGTTATCCAAAACTGGTGGACGTCGCCGTCAGGCAACTGCTCGCAATAAAGATTCCCGACGAGAAGTTTCCCGCCGTCATAGCCAAACTCAACCAACTGCTGCTATATGACAACGAAGAGGTAAAGAGAACCGTTCTTGTGAACTACTTTTCCTCTCCTTCCGCCCGCCAGCACGGGGACAGCATTCCGCTGCTCCTGGCTCGCTATCAGGACCCGCTTGAACCGCTGCGCATGGAGGCGCTGGCCGCCCTGAAGAATGTCGTGGGCGTGGTTGTCGGAGGCGACCCCGGCAAACTCGACGCCTCGCTGCGAAAGCGACTTGAGGACGCAATGATCGCCGGGCTGGCCGGCGACCATAAGACGCGCATGAATGCCGTGGATATATTGGGCTTCGGCCTGAGGAGCCGAAACGCGCTTGACCCTCTTGCCGCGTGTCTGGAATTTCAGGACGCCCCCGACGCGACGGCTGAAGCCGGACAGTTCAGGGTGAAAATCTGCCAAAACATGCACCATATTCTCAGCGCCAACGGCAAGGAATCCCTCTCCGAGAAAAAGAGGCTGGCATTCACCGGAATCCTTGGCCGGAGTTTTCTGAAGGATGATTATATTCGCCACGTCGTCGCCCTGCCCCTCGCCAACATCGGCTACGAGAAGGCGTTTGAACTGGAAGGCGCGAAGTATAACGGCGTCTCGGACCTCCTCGGCTCAAGGCTCAAGCCGGGAAGTCCGCGCAAGGTTGTCGAGGGCGTGCTCAAGGCCCTTGAGCAGATTAAGAGTTCGCAGTCCGAGCAGAAAGTGCTCGATGCGCTGAAAGATGAAAAAGTGATACCGCGCAACGACAAGGCCGATAACTCTCTCGCGGTGACCGCCCTCAACACCCTCAAGAGCGTCGGCGGAAGCGCTTCTCTCGGGACGATGCTGGAGTCGTGGACGGGCAGTAAAATTACCCCGGTTCGCACCGCGGCGTGGGAGGTGGTGGCCGCGTGTGCCGAGCGGTTGCTCCAGAGCAAACACTACGACACACTCCTTCAATACAGAGACGCCGTCGGCAAGACGCAGGAGGCGGACGGTACCCCGGCCAGGCTCGCCCAGGACAAGGCCCTGGATGCGCTGGCAAAGGCGGATGCGGGCCTTAAGGCGGAGCAGGCAAGCGTGTCCAACCTTGTAGCCCTGCTCGACCCCGCAAACGCGGAGCAAAAGGCTAAAGCATCGGCGCAGATAGAGGAGATGGCCGCGCGCAATCCCTCTCTGCGCCTTACACTGGCCGCCGGCCTGGCAGGCAAGCGCCCCGAAGCGATAAGGAACGAGGTGCACAAACTGCTTGTGAAGTTGACCGGCCGGAAGAACATACCAAACGACTATGCCAGGTGGAAAGAGTGGCTGGAAAAGAATCCGTGACCCCGGCGACGCAACCGGCGGGCCGGTGCATAACCCATAATTACTCAAGTTGACTGACTTTTGCTAACCTCGGTGACTGTCACTAATTACTCAAGTTGACTGACTTTTTGTTAACCTCGGTGACTGTCACCGTAAGGATACCCAAACACCCGGCATTGCCCGGAAAAAGTCAGTCAACTTGAGATAATTATCTATCCGCAAATCCGGCGCATGCCATCCTGAGACCTTGTCCGTTTTTGGCGACATACGAGAATCGAGAAAGTAATGAGTGACAAAAAGCCCCCAAAGATATTTGTCCTCGACACCAATGTGTTCCTCCACAACCATGAAGCCCTGAAGTCCTTCGCCGACAACGAAGTGGTCATCCCCTTCACGGTCATCGAGGAACTGGACACGTTCAAGAAAGACACCGACGAGAAAGGCCGCAACGCCCGCACGGTCATACGTACGCTCGACAGGCTGCGCAGCCACGGCAGCCTGCGCGAAGGAGTCGTGAACAGCGAGACGGGCGGCAAGGTGCGCGTATCCTTCGAATACGGCGACCTCGGCGACTTGGGCCTGCCCGACAGCCCGGACAACCGCATCATCTCCACTGCTTACGTCCTTCACAAGAAGGGGGACCGCAAAGTCATATTCGTAAGCAAGGACATCAACGTACGCATTAAGGCCGACGCAATGGGCTTGCACGTGGTCGATTTTGAAAAGCAGAAGATCAATTTCGACGAACTGTATTCCGGCTGGAAAGAGATAAAGGTCCCCCACGCGGAGATAGACCGCTTCTACCAGAAGAACATCTACACCCCTTCGGGGAATACCCTGTATCCCCACCAGGGGATAAAACTGGTCAGCGGGGACGACCCCAAGCACACGGCGCTGGGCCGCTACGAGGCCCGGTCGAAGCAGGTCGTGCGTCTCCGGGCCGAGGACCGCACCGTGTTTGGCATCCAGGCGCGCAATATGGAACAGGAGTTCGCGCTTGAATTCCTTCTGGACGACCGCGTTCAACTGGTCACGCTCATAGGTCAGGCCGGCACGGGCAAAACCCTGCTGGCGCTGGCGGCCGCGCTCAACAAGACACTGCGCGGCAAGAAATACGAACGCATCCTCGTCAGCCGCCCCATCATACCGATGGGGCGCGACATCGGCTACCTGCCGGGCAGCAAGGAGGAGAAACTGGAACACTGGATGCAGCCGATATTCGATAACCTGGAGTTTCTCCTGGAAGTGAGAAGGTCCCGCGAGACGCCGGAAAAGCGCATGAAGGAACTGCTCGAGGGCGGCATCATCAGCCTGGAAGCGCTTACGTATATACGCGGCAGGAGCGTCAGCGGCCAGTACGTAATCATAGACGAGGCGCAGAACCTCACGCCCCACGAGGTCAAGACAATCATCAGCCGGGCCGGGGAGGGCAGCAAAATGGTGCTGACCGGAGACCCGTATCAAATCGACAATCCATACCTGGACAGTTCCAGCAACGGCCTGACCTACGTGGCCGAGAGGATGAAGGGGCAGGAACTCTTCGCGCACATAACGCTCACAAAGAGCGAACGCAGTACGCTGGCGTCCATCGCCGCCGAACTTTTATGACCGCCCTGCGCGGCTCCCTGCAAAGAAAGCCGCCCGCCTCGCGGGGGCATGGATTTCCGCAGGCGGCCTGTTTTTTGAAACCCCGGAGGAGTTATGCGGATTGACACAAAATTCTTCGACGACAACAGGGAAGAGATGGTGGAACTCTTATGCAAACTGATAGAGCAGGACACCACCAACCCTCCCGGCAACGAAGACCGCGCGGCGGCGGTCGTGTGCGAATATCTCGACAGGTACGGCATACCCTATGTACGGCACGAGAAGGAACCACACCGCACCAACATCGTGGCGACCATCGGCAGCGGGCGCCCGCGGGTGCTGGCGGCGGCGCACCTGGACGTGGTCCCTGCGGGCGAGGGCTGGGACACGGACCCCTTCAGGCCCGTCATCAGGGGCGACCGCATCTACGGGCGCGGAACCTCGGATAACAAGGGCCAACTCGCCTCGATGATGCTCACGGCGCGGTACCTGAAAGAGCGCGAGGCGGACTTCAAGGGGCAGTTCATACTTGTCGCCCCGGCCGACGAGGAGCGCGGCTCCGAACTCGGACTCGTCTATCTCGTCAGGGAAAACCTGGTTGACGCCGACGTGGGCATCATCCCGGACACCGGCGGTAACATGCGCGAAGTCGTGGTCGGCGAAAAGGGCCTGCTCCGGATAAGCGTGACCTCCCACGGAAAACAGGCACACGCTTCAAGGCCCGAGACCGGCTTCAGCGCCGTATGGCCCATGGTCGCGTTCCTCAATCTGCTGAAGGAAGAGCCGTTCTTCCCCGACGAGCATCCGCTCTTTACCCCGCCCACCATGAATGTCGGCGTAATCAAGGGCGGCGTCGCGGCCAACGTCGTGCCGGCCAGGTGCGTGGTCGAACTCGATTTCAGGTTCCTCCCCGGTCGCGAAGACAAGGACATCGTCGGGAAGGTCGAGGCCCTTCTGAGAAAAGTAGAGGAGCAGGAGCCTCGGGCAAAATTTGACATGAAGGTGGTGGGCAGCATGCCGCCGTTCACCATTTCTCCCGAAGAACGGGTGGTCCAGGTCATTCGCAGGTGTGCCGGGGAAATGCTCAACCTGGATGTAAAACTCAAGGGCATGTCCGGCACGACCGTTTGCAAGCAGTTGATAGAGAAGGGCATCACGGCCGTCGGTTTTTCCTGCGGCGATTCCGACCAGGCACACATGGCCAACGAGAGCATTTCGATAAGCGAGATGGTCGATTTCGCGAAGTTGATGGCGGGCATAATCGGTGATTATTGCGAAGGGGGTACCGCGGCGGCACAGTGACGGCCGCCCCGGGGCCGGCTTTCGCCGCCTGCTCCGTTCTACTTCCATTGTTTCCGTTGCCTGTTTGCCGGAGCGCACAGTAGAGTCGAAAGGTCAAGGATGAGACACAGCCTTTTCTGGAAAATAACTTTCAGGGTCTGCGTGACCGTCGGGGTCACTGTTGGACTATTGGCGTTTAGTTATCTCCTTTTCCCGTGCTGGTGGAACCATCAACTGCTGAACTTGTTGCTTGAGGTGCCGCGCCTCGCCCCGCCGATAACCGACGAAGCCGCGGCAATCCGCCTCTCTCAAAAGATGGATAGACTGAGTAAGTCCGGCGCGATTTGCAACGAAACATGGGAGGCGACGGAACTCGAGATAAACTCGCTCATCCAGCGGCGCATGCGCGAGGAAAAGGAGAAACTGGGCAACGGGGACCCCGACCCCGGAGACGCCGCTGTAATTGCCGGCAGCCTGAGCGAGGTCCAGGTCAAAATCGAGGACGGCGCCATTACCATCGCCTGCAACGTGGACCTGAGCGAGTTGGCCCCGTTGGTCAGGGAGCGCTTCGGCTGGGATTTCCCCGAGGAAGCCCCGCAGAGCACGGTGCTGCGCGCCACGGCGCGGGTCACCGTTGTGAACCGCGTGCTTAGGGCCGACTTCGAATCGTTCAAACTGGGCAATGTGAACCTTAAGGACAGCATCTTCTCGGGCCTGGCAAGCGAACTCGCCGAAAAACTTGAGGATCACCTGCGTAATAAGGTGCAGTCTCAAATACCCGGCCAGTTCAAAAAGATAAACGAAGAGGAAATCGCCTACCGTCTGCCGGATAACGTGGATAACGTCGAGGTGCTGGAGGAAAAGATCAGAATCCTGTTTAAGTAGCGCGCCCGGGACCGTAAGACCGGGGCCCGGGCGACCGGCGATCACGCGGCGCCTCAGAGCGGTAGCGCCGCGCAGTGTATTTACCCTTACCGGGAGGCAATCATGAGAGAACGAGTCGAAAAGGTTCTTGAGACTATCCGCCCGATGCTTCAGGCGGACGGCGGGGATATTGAACTGGTGGACGTGGTTGACGGCGTCGTGAAAGTCAGACTTCGCGGCATGTGCAGCGGGTGCCCGATGGCCAGCATGACGCTGAAGAACGGCGTCGAGGCAAAACTGAGGGAGGCAATCCCGGAAGTCAAGTCCGTCGAAGAGGTACGGTAGCGACATCTTTGCCTGTCCTCATTGTCGGGCTGTTCCGGTGCCCGTGCGCAGGGCGGCGGGATGGGGAGCATGTAAGAATCTTGGAAAGGCCGCGCCTGTAACCGTCACCATTACCCATTCGGACCCTGACGGGTCCTCAGGGCGAGGACCCGGAACGGGCGGAGCGCAGACGCTCTGAAGGAGCGGCCGGCTCGTAGATGGCGACTGTCACCGTGCCGGCAGCGCCCGGGATTCTTACATGCTCCCGGTGGGATGTTTGCGCTTGAAGCGCGCCCGGCCGGACGTTAGAATGCAAAGGTAAGCCCCGGTTTGGGGCTTGCCTTTTGTTGTGAGGGCCGAGTTGTCAACTCTCATAGGCATAACCACCACTGTTCCCTCCGAGGTCATCTACGCCGCGGGGCTGACGCCCGTTGACCTGAATAACAGGTTTATCACGAGCGACCGCCCCGAGCATTACCTGGAAACGGCGGAGCGCGCCGGCTTTCCGCGCAACATCTGCGGCTGGATAAAGGGCATATATGCCGTCGCGCTGGAATCCGCCGATATTAAGTCCGTCATAGCCGTCACGCAAGGCGACTGCAGCAACACTCACGCGCTTATGGAGGTGCTGCAATATCACGGCATTGATATAATTCCGTTTGCTTTTCCCTACGACCGCGATTACGACCTCCTGCGCATGCAGATTGAGAAACTGATGGAAAGGCTGGGTGCGGACTGGGAAGGAACGTTGAAGGCGCATCAGGCGATGCGCCGTCCGCGCGCCTTGCTTGCCGAACTCGACGAGATGACCTGGCGCTCGGGGCGGGTTAGCGGCCTGGACAATCATCGCTGGCTCGTGGAATCCAGCGATTTCGGGGGCGACATCGGGGGATACACCGAGAGGCTGGAGAAATTCCTGGACGAGAAGAGGCGCGCACCGGAGCGCCGGCCCCGGGTGCGGCTGGGGTTTATCGGCATACCTCCCATCTTTACCGACTTCTATGAATACCTGGAGTCGCTCGGCGCCGGGGTGGTCTTCAATGAAATCCAACGCCAGTTCAGCATGCCGTGTTCCACGGGTTCAAGCGGCCCCTCCACCGAGGCGGAGATGGTGGAGCAGTATCGCCGTTACACTTATCCCTACGATATTTTCCTGAGACTTGAAGACATAATGAGAGAAATTGCCGGGCGCGGCGTGCATGGCGTGATACACTACACGCAGAGTTTTTGCTTCAGGCAGATTCAGGACCTTCTGATACGGCGGAAGGTGGAAGCGCCGCTACTAACCTTGGAAGGCGACAGGCCCGGCCCGCTGGATGCGCGCACGAAGATACGCCTCGAGACCTTCGTGGAGATGTTGAGGAGGTAGTTGACGATGGACACGGCCCATGACGGCAAACCCGGCCGCATAGGTATAGTCTCGGCGATGCGGCGCGAGATAAGCCTGCTCCTGGAGAAACTGGAAGGCGCAGAGGAGAGGGAATGCGCCGGGCGGGACTACATCACCGGGCGACTGGCCGGCCGCGAGGCGGTCCTGGTATCGGCGGGCATGGGCAAGGTCCGCGCGGCCATGGCCACGCAGGCGCTCATCGACCTCTTTCACGTGCATGCGATATTCTGCATAGGAATGGCGGGCGGTCTGGAGCCTTCGCTGAAGCCGGGCGATGTGGTGATCGCCTCGGAGGTGGTGCAGCACGACTACGACCTGAGCGGCGGGTCTAAACTGATAGGCTTTTTTACCGACCGGGTGGGCGCGACGCTGGTGCGATGCGACGAGTCGCTGGCGGCGGAGGCGCAGGCTGCGGCGGCGCAGGCTGCGGCGGAGAGTTGCCCGGGGAGTCTTTCGCCGGTCGGGCGGACGCCGCGGGTGCTGCGGGGCAGGGTACTGTCGGGCGATACGCCCGTTTTCAAGAGAGAACGAAAGGAAGCGCTTCATTCCGAATTCGGCGGGCTTTGCGTGGAGATGGAAGGCGCGGCAGTGGGCCAGGTCTGCGCCGCCAACGGCGTCCCCTTCGTCGTCATAAGGGCCGTGAGCGACCGCGCGGAAGGTCACGTGATGCTGGAGTTCAAGAAGAACCTGACGCGCGTGGCGCCGATACCCCAGCGGATAGTGCTCGCCATGCTGCGGAAAGAGTGAAGGTGATTTGAAGGAATTTTCTTCCCCGGCGTCAAATGTTGATGAAAAGGCGATTTTTTGCCATTCGCCCACAAAACCGTTGCCAAGAAAAGCAATGTTGCTATAATTGCGCGCGTCGATAGGCGGCGACGACCGCTTCTGTGGAAGCCCTTAATAGTTGTGCCTGATTGCATGCCGTCTGAGCCGGGGGCATGGCGAGAGCCTCGCCCGGCTTGCCGGGCTGCGAAGCGTGACTCACGGGCGTATTTTAGGAGGTCGAATCGATGAACGGATCACCCAATGGCATAACCCGCGTACTGGTGATAACGAATATAATTATGGCCGTGGCGGTTTGCGTGATGGTTGCCAGGGGACTCTTTAACGAGCCCGAGGATGTCTATGCGGCCGGAGGGGCCGCAGGGGGCAAGTACATCGCTGTGCCCATTCAATACACGACCAACCGTGAGGCGCTCCTGGTCATTGATACATCCACCGATGTGATGATAGCATATAATCTCGATGCCAGGGGGGACAAGATATACCCGTCGTCCGGTCGAACGATAGACCAGGATTTCAAACTGGTCACAAAACTCGATAACAACTACTTTAGCGGCGGTACTTCGAGCACCAAGAACCTTATGCCGCAGAACATACGGAAGTCGCTTGAAGGGGGCAAGGACTGAAGAGGCACGCCGGTTATCCATGAAGCCGGGGCATTGGTTGCCGAACCCATAAACCCATATTCAAGCAATTCAACGCAACCGACCGGCGGCCGCGTGCGGGCCGTCAGGCAAGTTTTGGACGAGGTTATTGCCGATGAGCGATGAATTCATGTCATTTGAGGCGGCGCTCAGCGAGCTGCATCTGCCCGCAGATGACCTGAAGCGGCTGGTCAGCGAGGGCGAAATCCGAGCCTTCCGCGACAAAGGTAAAACAATATTCAAGAAAGAGGACGTGCGCGCCCTGCGGGGAGCGCTCTCACATCAGCCTATAATAGTGCCTGCGAGCGAGGGTGAGGAAGCGCCGGTGGAGGTTGAAACAGGCGCAGAGGCGTCGGAAGACTTCGAGGAAACCGTGTTGAACATCGAGGGCCTCGGCGAGATAGATCTCGGCGAGGAAATCGGCGCCGGGCCGGCGGTTGAAGAAGTGGAAAGGCCCGAGACACAGGCGCCTGATGAGACGTTCGCCACCATCGAGGAGACCGAGGCGGAGCGCACCGTGCGCATGGGGGAAGAGGAAGAATTGCGCGATACGATAAAAATGGATGAAACCGAAGTCTCCGAAGAGGAAGAAACCTTTGTCCTGTCGGAATCCGACCTGGGCGACGAGACGGAGTCCTTGGAACTGCTCGACGACACATCGACGGTGCTGGAGGGGCCGGAGCCTGAAGCCGCCGCTCCCGGCGCCGCAGCGGGGACCGGCTTCGCCCCTGTCGGGCTGGCCATCGGCGAGGGCGCTCCCGCCGACAAGTTGACCCTGGCGTTGCTCGTGGCTACGGTGGTCGTGATGGTGTTCGGGCTTTTTGCCAGCCTGGGATTGCTGCTCCAGCAGAGCAACGCGGTGCTCGACCTCTTCGGGGGTTAACCTCGATGAACGGTTGGCTGGGATGGCCGTTACTTTTCCGACGCATGTCCCTTTGACCATACAGGGCTCAACAGGCATTCCAGGAAGGAAATTTATGTTGTCCGATGCCGAAAAGAAGCAACTCCTCGCCATCGCGCGCAAAGCAATAGAAGAGCGTGTACGGTACGACAGACCCTATGACGCCCGCCTTGACCCGGATTTCCCCGGCTTCACCGACCAGTTGGAAAAGCCGTGCGGCTCCTTCGTAACACTCCGCAAACACGGCGACCTGCGAGGGTGCATAGGCTTGATTGAGGGCGTAAAGCCGCTCTACCAGGCCGTGCAGGAGATGGCCGTCGCCGCCGCGCTCCAGGACCCGAGGTTTCCCCCCGTGCAACTCGAAGAGTTACGCGAACTCGAACTCGAAATCTCCGTCCTGACGCCGCTCCAGGAGATATCCAGCCTTAAGGAGGTGGAAGTCGGGGTGCATGGACTGCTGATAAGAAAGGGAATGAAGTCGGGCCTGCTGCTGCCCCAGGTGGCCACTGAGCACAACTGGAACCTGGAGGAGTTCGTGCGGAACACCTGCTACAAGGCGGGCCTTAACCCGGAGTCCTGGAAACGTCACCGCAGGGACCCCGACATGCACATCTATATCTTCTCCGCCCAGGTCTTCGGCTGTCCCTTCGACGAGGCGTGAGCAGGCGGTCTCAGGCGGCGAGGGGGCCTGACTCCCCGAGAACAGAATTCCGGCGAGAAAAGCGGGTTAACACCTCGCGTCTTCCCTCAGCGCTATCTGGATGCCGCCGAACTGCGCGGACTGCTCCGCGCGGACCTTCTTCAGCCGGATCAGTTCCAGCAGCGCCAGGAAGAACGCCGCAATCCTTACCCTGTTGTCAATGCCCGCGAAGATGTCCCTGAACTCCATGACCGCCGCGGCCCTCAGCCGCGCCAGCATCTCGTCCATGCACTCCCTTACCGACACGTCGTCATACACGACCGTGTGCTCTTTCGCGCCGAGCGTCTCCTTCATCAATTTTGAAAACGCCTTGACCAGGTCCCACAAATCCACCTCTTCCAGCGGTTTCGCGGCGGCGTGGTCCTCCTGTGCCGTGCGCTCCGCCGCCGGCCGGGCGAACTTCCGCTCGCGCACCGCCGCGCGCGCGCGCAACTCCGCGCCCAGGTGCTTGAACTTCTTGTACTCCATCAACTGCGTGACCAGCTCAAAGCGCGGGTCTTCTATCTCGTCCAGGTTTACCTCCTCGCGCGGGAGGAGCGTGCGGGACTTTATCTCCAGGAGCGTGGCGGCCATCACCAGAAACTCCGCCGCCGTATCCACGTTAAACGCCTGCATCATCTGGACGAACTCCAGGTACTGGTCGGCGATGAGGGCCAGGGGGACGTCGGTTATCTCTACCTCCGCCTTCTTGATGAGATAGAGCAGGAGGTCCAGCGGCCCGCTGTAGATATCCAGGTCAACGCGATAGTCGATTTCTTGCATGCGCTTTACCCGTTGGTTGCGTTACCATTGATATTATCAGATCTGAAAGATGTTTCTTCCCATGACAAGATTCAGCAACAACTTCGTAGCAATGATCAAGTAGCGGAACAGGCCGGTTACATTTCCCAATATGACGATACCTATGATTATGAACATGCCGTACTGCCGGAATTGCTCCATCTTCTCGGCCATGTGCCAGGGAAGGATATTCTTTAATATGTGCGATCCGTCGAGAGGGAAAATCGGCAAGAGATTGAACAATCCAAGAACTATGTTTATCAATACAGCATAGAAGAGAAACAGAAATAACAGTGAATTACCGTTGACATGCAGGATATCCCACGACACCTTGAACATTACAGCGGCGATGACGGCCATCGCGAAATTGGACGCCGGGCCGGCCGCGGACACGATTATTTCATCCCTCCTGGGGTTCCGGAAGTAATACGGATTTATCGGCACCGGCTTCGCCCAGCCTATCGGCGCGAAGAGCAGGCATATCGTTCCGAGCGGGTCCAGGTGCGCCAGCGGGTTCAGCGTCAGTCGTCCCATCCTCTTGGCCGTGTCATCCCCGCACCTGAACGCCGCGTATGCGTGAGAGAACTCATGGACCGTAAGCGCTATCAGGATAACCGGTATTCGTGTGAAGAGTTCTTGTGAAGTCGGAAGCATTTGCCAACGGTCTCGTAAATGGTTTTAGCGGCACAATATTACTTACTCAAGTTGACTGACTTTTTGTTAACCTCGGTGACTGTCACCAATTACGGAGCCGTTCCGACCTTGTCGGAACGGATCGTAGATTGGTGACTGTCACCGTAAGGTGTTATGAAACAGCAGAT
>Ga0164318_10005168_pt1 | contig 12617 bp, 9 predicted proteins | sample GuaBasSedimGuay9_FD_113734 | JGI IMG/M metagenome (GOLD analysis project Ga0164318, IMG submission 113734) | Subseafloor sediment microbial communities from Guaymas Basin, Gulf of California, Mexico - Guay9, Core 4571-4, 0-3 cm | ecosystem: Environmental > Aquatic > Marine > Hydrothermal vents >... | reverse complement strand
CTATTCAGCCTATTATGGGAATGACACAAGAACGTGGCAGATTCATTTCCCTTTTGATGGATTAGATTCAAAAGACCTTTCAATGGTATTTAGCGAAGTTCCTTAGAATTTGAATGATTTATTTAATTCATTGCAAAATAGCCAGTCTCCCATATTTTAATTTTTATCTGAGTTAATTATGAAACTTGGAGTAATAGGTCTCGGATATGTGGGTCTTATAACCGGGGTTGGATTCGCCGCTTTGGGAAACAAAGTTATTGGAGTTGATCTTGAAAAAGAGAAAGTTGAGATGATAAACCGGGGAGAACCCCCAATATACGAGAATGGTCTTGAGGAAAAATTAAAGGAGGTAAAGGACAATTTAACTGCAGTTTCAGATATAAATGAATTAAAGGACTGCGAGGCAATATTTATCTGCGTTGGAACTCCTTCAAGAGCTGATGGAAGTATGGATATGAAATATATTGAAAGCGCGGCAGGAGATATTTCCAAAATTCTTGATGATTATAAACTGATTATTGTTAAAAGCACAGTTGTTCCTGGAACAACAGAAAGCTTAATTTCCATTTTAGAGAAAAACGGGAAAAAGATTGGCGAAGATTTTGGTTTGGCAATGACCCCGGAATTCCTAAAAGAAGGTTGCGCTCTTGATGATTTTTTTGAGCCTGACCGGGTTGTTATTGGGAGTTATGATGAAAAAAGCAAAGGAATTTTGGAAGAATTATACAAGGGTTTTGACTGCCCAAAGATGTTTACTAATTTAAAAACTGCTGAAATGATTAAATATGCTTCAAATTCATTCCTTGCAACAAAAGTCTCATTTATAAATGAGATTGGAAATATCTGTAAAAAACTGGGGATAAATACTTATGAAGTTGCGGATGGAATGGGTTATGATGCCAGGATTGAGAGAAAATTTTTAAATCCAGGAGTCGGCTTTGGGGGGAGTTGTTTTCCAAAAGATGTAAACGCTTTGATTGCAAAAGCTGATGAGATTGGGGAAGAGTCTAAATTATTGAAAGAAGTGATGGATGTTAATGAAAGACAACCATTGAAATTAATTGAACTTCTTAAAAAACACGTTCCTGATTTAAAGGGGAAAAAAATAGGTCTTCTTGGTCTCGCTTTTAAAGCTGAGACCGATGATATCAGGGAAAGCAGAGCGATACCTGTTGTGCAAAAGTTATTGAAGGAAGATGTTATCATAAAAGTTAATGACCCAAAAGCAGAGGAAATTTTCAGGAAACAATTCCCTAATTTGGAATATTGTTCTGCTGAAGAAGTTTTGGATTCAGACGCAATTTTAATTCTTACTGATTGGGACGAATTCAAGAATCTTGATTATTCCGGCAAAGTGGTAATTGATGGGAGAAGAATTTTGAAGGCAAAAGAAGCCCGGGTTTATGAGGGGATTTGTTGGTAATATAAAATAAAAAATAAGATTATGCTTGAGTTGCTTAAGGTGGAAATTATTATAAATGGAATTAAATTGTTATGTTTTGATAAAATTTGCTCGCAGAAAGGCAGTATTGGGCTTTAATTGAGTATTATGTTATATATAAAAGTTATCACTATTAGATTATGAAAATAAGGAAAGCAGTGATTCCTGCTGCGGGTTTAGGAACAAGATTCCTGCCAGCAACAAAATCTATGCCAAAGGAAATGCTGCCTATTATTGATAAACCTGTTATTCACTATGTGGTGCAGGAAGCCATAAATTCAGGAATTGAAGATATTATAATTATTACTGGCAGAGGGAAGAGAGCAATAGAAGATTATTTTGATTCAAATCCCGAGCTTGAGTTTCACTTGCATAATGCAGGGAAAGAGAAGATACTTAAACAGGTGAAGAATATCTCCTCTTTAGCAGATATTCATTACATAAGGCAGAAAGAGCCTTTGGGGTTGGGTCACGCAATTCTTAAGGCTGAAAAACACATTGGAGATGAACCTTTTGCTGTGTTGCTTGGAGATGATATTATCAGAAATGGAAAGCCCGCAACATTGCAATTGATGGAAAGTTTTGAAAAAACAAATTGCAGCGTGATTGGGGTTGAGGAAGTTCCTATGGAAAAAATAAGCAGGTATGGTGTTGTTGATGTTCTTGAAACAGATCCTCTGGAGATTAAGAGCCTTGTTGAGAAACCTAAACAGGAGGATGCCCCATCAAATTTAGGAATTATTGGCCGGTATGTTTTGACTAATGAGATATTTGAATGTTTGCATAGAACTGAAAAAGGGCATGGGGATGAAATCCAGTTGACTGATGCTTTGAAATTGCTTTTAGATCAACAGAAAATGTATGCGAAGAAAATCAATGGGGCGAGATATGATGTTGGTGATAAATTTAATTATGTGAGAGCTATAATTGATTTTGCGTTGAGGAGAGAGAAACTTGGAGCAAGTGTTAGGGAATATTTGAGTAAACTGAAATAAATTATGAGAATATTGGTAAAGAATAAATTAATTGGGATTTTTATATCTGTTGTGTTTATTGCAATTCTTTTAACCCAGATTAGTATGAGTGAAGTTATTTTGGTGTTATCCAAAATAAATCTAAATATCTTTGCATTGGGGTTTTGTTTGTATCTTAGCACTTACTTTTTCAGGACTTTAAGGTTTAGGCTTCTTTTAAACAATAAAATAGGATTTAGAAAGTTGTTTTCAATTGTTTGCGTTCATAATTTGGTTAATAATCAATTAAGAACTTTTCTAACCTCCAACCAATTCAATATAACATAAGGTAAATAAGAAATGGATGTTGCTATTGCGGCTCCGACTGCTCCGTATTGAGGTATTAAAATAAAATTCAGAACAATATTTAAAACCATAGAAAAAGACATGTTAATTGCTCTTTTTTTAGCCAATCCCCGGTAATCCAAGAAAGAACTTAAAAATATTGAAAAAGAGAAACTTATCATATATACTGTTAAAATCTGTAGAGGTAAGACTGATGCACTATATCCAACACCAAATATCAAAGGTATGAAAAACCATGAAAATGATATAATACCAATTGTTATCAAAGAGAATATCAAAGCGTTTATCTTGAGTAATTTATAAAAAGTATTTCTTAATTTTTCTTTATTATCTTTATTTAGTTTTGCGAATATTGGCATAGTTCCCATGCCAACAGCCATAGCAATGTGAGGTAGTTTTGTTATAATCTGTTTTGCTATGGCATAAATTCCAACTTCTATATCTGCTGCTAACAAACCAAGCATTAAAATATCGATTTCTGTTGTGATTAAAAACCCAATACTTATAAAAAACATAGGAATGCTATATTTTAAAATTTCTTTTGTAAAGTCTTTTTGTTTATAATTTTTGGTTTTTATATAGAATTTTTTATATAAAAGATAAAAACCTATTAGGGAGGTTATAAAAGTTGCAATAACAAAAGCATTTACAATATTGAATAATTCAAGAGAAAAATTTAAAAATAAAATAACAAATAATAGTTTTAGACCAAATTCTAAGAAATTAATAATAAAATTGTATTTTATCCTGTGTAAACCCATAAATACCTGTTTTAGGTATTCCACGAATCCTGAGAATAAGATTAAAGGTATGGATAATAAGAAAAGAGGAATAAATTCAGGTCTTCCAATTAACAAAGCTAGGGGTTTATGTATTAATAGAAATATAATTGCAAAACCCATACTAAAAATTATTCTCAATTTAATTGAACTTTTTAAAATATTGTTAAGTTCTTTTGTTTTGTTGTATTTGGCGATATATCTATTTGTTGAGATATTTATTCCAGACCAAGACAATAGAAGAATGATTGTGAGTATTGAAAATAAAAAGGACCAGGTACCAAATTTTTCTACACTTAAAGTTCTTGCAAGATAAATATTTAGTAAAAGATATAATAATAGAGCTGTTCCTTTAGCAATGAAACCCCAAGAAATTTCTTTATGTAATTTATTTTTAACCAAATGTTCTAAAAAGTATGACATAAAAAGTATTCTATTTAAAATTCTATAACCCCTAAAAAATATTCTAAATTTTACGTTGAACCTATAAATTTGCTTAGGTAAATATTTAAATGATATTTTAATATGTTAGCTAAATGGTTTAATTCAAAAAATTGGGGTGATAAATTAAATCCAATAATAATTAAATGTTTATCGGGTATTGAGCCTACAAGAGTTAATTTATTTATCCCCAGTTATCTAAATTGGAGAAATTTATTAAATGGATTTATTAAAACGGAACCAAAAGAAATATACTTAGTTATTGGGAGTATTTTGAAATATGCTGACAAAGATACAATTGTTTGGGGTGCGGGTTTTATATCTGAAAATGATCGACTTAGAGAAAAACCAAAAAAAATTTGTGCTGTGAGAGGACCATTAACTAGAAAAATTGTTATTAATCAAGGACTGTCATGTCCAAAAATATATGGAGATCCTGCATTATTATACCCCTTATTTTATAAACCACGAATAAAAAAAAGATATAGTCTAGGAATAATTCCGCATTATGTTGATATGGATGATGCTTTGATTGCTACTTTAAAAGAAAATAAGGTACTAATTATAGATATTAAAGGTGGAATAAATAAAGTCATAGATCAGATTTGTAGTTGTGAAAAAATCGCTTCAAGTTCTTTACATGGTCTAATTGCTGCGGATGCATATAAAATTCCTTCCCTATGGATTAAATTTTCAGATAAAATACTTGGTGAAGGATTTAAATTTAGAGATTATTTTGCATCTGTAAAAAGAAAAGACCTAAATCCAATGGTTATAACTAAAGAGACTGCGATTCAAACAATTTATGAAAAATTTTATGATTATGAAATTGATATTGATTTAGATAGATTATTGAATACTTGTCCTTTTAAGAAATAATTACTATTTTTTTGTGTTGTTTATTTTTAAATTAGAAATCAATTTTTAATAATCTTTTTGATTGCATCCATTGAATTTATTTTATTTAAATCCGTTATAAAAAATCGTTCATTTCGCTTTATTTTTTCATTTGACCAATCCCACCATTTTAATTTTAATAAAAATGTTATTATTTTTTTGTTAAATCGAAATTTAATAATTTTTGCAGGAACTCCCGCAACAATTGCATAATCTGGCACATCTTTAGTAATAACCGAAGAAGCACCAATGCAAGCACCATTACCAATTTTAACATTACTTAATACAGTAACATTCTGTCCGAACCAAACATCGTTTCCAATTATTATTGGACCTTTAATTGAATCTGCAGGATAACCCGTTTTGAAATTTTTATTATAAAATGTTTTTTGTAATGCTGGGATATTATAATCATGATTTGATGATATTATAGTTAAATTAGGTCCAATTGCACAATATTTTCCAAATATCACTTTTCCCGATCCACTTATGCTAATATTCTTGTTGTATAATGTATGCTTGCCAACTACCAAGTTTGGTTTCTTTGAATGTAATTTTTTAGATCCACTCAATTTGAGTTTCAACCATGTTTTCAACCTTTTTTTTATCATTATTTTTTTATAAACATAAAATATATACTTAGAGAATATTGTAAACTTATAAGAAATACCACCATTGGAAAATATTTAGTAAAAAAAGCTTTTCTTAAGATTTTAATGGACGAGGTTATACGTTTTTTTATATGATTGTTTTTTAAATTACCCGTTCCTTTAAATTCGCTGGCAGATTTCCCCCGTCTGATTTGCCATCCTATAAATTCATTCAGAGTTCTTCTAGGTTCATGATAAACTGTAGCTTGTTCAATATATTTTATTTTTATTTTATTTTTAACTGCTTTTCCTGCTAAGTCTACATCTTCAGCCCCAAATTTCAAATTTTCGTTAAAACCAGATAATTTTGTTAGTATATTTTTGTTGATAGCAAAATTTCCAGTGCATAAATGGACGGTATAATCTTTTTCGTCCACAACCCACATAGTTTTGAATCCAATATACCCTCCGCCAGGGAAACCCAAAAAACTAATTGAATCTGCCACGTAACCTTGATTGAGTGGTATGTAGGTACCTGCGGTGGTAATTAATTCTTTTTTTTCAATTATGGGTTGAGTAAGATTTTTAAGCCAATATTCGTTGATTGGGATTTCATCATCATCTATGAAAGCAACAATATTTCCTTTACAATGTTTGATGCCTATATTTCTATAATATGAAATACCTTTTCCCAAAGGCTCAGGATATATTTTTATTTTTTTATCTTTCAATAAATCTTTTTTCAAAGAATTTTGGGGGATTAGTATTATTTCATATTCATAGTCAATCTTTTGATTTAGTAAATTATTAATTAATTTATATAAAGTTGGTCTACATAAAGTAATAATTATAACTGATATTTTTGGTTTTTTATTGTAATTAAGGGGATTATGAATCTCTCTCATACTTCTCTTTCTATATAAATTTTATTTTCTTTTTTATTTAAATTTGTTATCAATTCTCCAATTAAACCTGTTGATATAAATTGAATTCCCAGAATGATGAGTAATATAGATAATACTAAAAGAGGTCTATCACCGATTCCTTGACCCAATAACCACAAATAGGTTAAATAAAGCCCTATAACCCCCCCAAGTAAACTAGACAATACTCCTAATAGACCAAAAAAGTGCAATGGTCTGTTTAAATAGGTTGTAAGAAACTTAACTGTAATTAAATCCAAAAATCCTTTTAAGATTCTTCCACCTCCATATTTTGATTTTCCATATTTTCTTGGGCGATGATTTATTTTCATTTCACATATATTGAAACCTTTCCAGTTGGCAAGAGCTGGAATATATCTGTGCAACTCACCATATATATTTACTTCTTTTACAACTTCTTTTTTATATGCTTTGAAACCGCAATTGGAATCATGAATTCTTACACCTGTTAAAAATGAAGTTAACCAGTTAAATAATTTTGAAGGTAATGTTTTTGTAATGGGATCTCTTCTTTTATATTTCCATCCAGATACTACATCAAATTCTTTTAGTTTTTCTATAAAATTTGGAATTTCTTTAGGGTCATCTTGTAGATCCCCATCCATAGTTATAACAATATCTCCATCACAATAATTAAAGCCCGCGGATAATGCCGCGGCTTTTCCAAAATTTCTTCTGAATTTTATAAATTTAACATTATTATCTTTTTTATGCAGATTTTCAATAATTTCAAAAGTTTTATCTGTACTTCCATCATCAATAAAGACAATCTCATATTTCTGTTTTAGTCCAAATAAAACTGTTTTTAATTCTTTGTACAACTCAAGAACATTTTCTTCTTCGTTGTATATAGGAACAACCACAGATATTTTTTCATTTACCATAATTAGGATTAGTTAGATTATTATCTGTTAACCATTTGGTTGTATTAATATATTTATTGTAGTTATGCCATTTACCTTCTACAGTTAATTCAAGATTGTTGCACCCTTGCATTACAGGCATTGTGAGAACCATAGACTCATATTTTGTAATATTCTCAATATATAACGGGAATTCTATTTCAGGAATTTCCTCACATTTTAGAAGAATATTTATTTCTGGTTGTAAGGTCATATAATTAATCAAGTTAAATTGTAGTTTGTTTTCAAAATAATTTATATTGTTTATTTCAAAGTATCCTTCTTGCAAATATATTTGGATGTCACTTAAAGTTTTATTGTTTCTTTTTAATATTATTATATTCTTTTTATCATAAACTTTATTATATAAATTGAGTAATAAATGATTATTATTCCATCTAAGAGTTACATAATCGGGTTTACTATCTGCATTGGTATTTTTATGCATTATAATCCATCTTGTATGATTCCAAGGAGTTTCGAGAGCATCTTCAAAATAATCAGTATTATATTCACAAATGATATCTTTAATTTTAAGTCTACCATGTAGAATAATAGGTTCAAAATCAAATCGTGTTAATAATATTTTACCAGTATCATAATTTTCTTTTAGAAAAGTTCCAATCTCTTTAAATTCTTTAATATTGGTCTGTATACCAGTAAATTCTGGTTGTTTAAGATAAACCACCAAGTCGGAGGACATAAAAATATTGTCATCTTTGATATTGTTTTGATTGAGATTGTGTATTAGATTAATGCCACTTATTAAAATTAATAGTATAATTAAAATACTTTTGATTTTGTGTATTTTTGGTTTTATATGTATTAAAGATACTGAAAAAAAAGCTATAAATAATGCTGAAGTAACTCCATATCTTACATTTTTCCATGCACCATCTATCTCAAAAACGTTTATCCATCCAAATCCAAATAAATAGATAACCCCAATAAATATTGTTGCAGGCATTATCATTGAGATAAGTGATAGAGTTTTTAAATCAGGTCGTTTTAAAACAACAACCAACAAACCAACTAAGGAAATAATTAAAATAGGAAGACCGACAGTATGTATCATGGCATATAAAAATTTAGCTATTGGTATAATAGAATTGTAGTTAGTATCTAATACTATATTCTTAGTTATAGAGTCTGGACTAACAGAATATTTACCTGTTACAAAACTTATAGGATTGCCTGTAAATGTGAAATTCCATATTAACCATAAACATATTCCAAAAAATGCCGGTAGAATATACATTAGAGTCATTCCTTCTATTTTTTGCCATCGTTGAGATAATAATTTTTTTAGACCTTTTTGTTTCAAAATTATTACCCCTTTGTTTTCAGTTATTAATTTTGTTAATAGAATTGATAAGAAAAAAGGTGGCAGAATCCATCCGACGTACCAAGTTAAAGTTGATAAAGATATAAATAAAGAAGAAATAAAGAGATACAAAACCTTTTCACTTTCTAAATATTTGTAAAAATAATAAGTTGATAAAATTACCGTCATCATAAAAGGCATTTCAAACATTGGGACAACAGCAAAATATAAAACTGTTGGGATAGTGATGAAAATAAATACTGCAAGCAGTCCTGTTTTTTTATCATTCCAAAATTCCGATGTTAATTTATACAAAAAAGTGCAGGTTATTGCAAAGTAAATTACTGTTGGAATTGTTCCTGCTAAACCAGAATACCATAAGAAATCATTCCAGATAAATGGAATATAAGAAACATGAATAAATGGGAGGAAACCGGTACCTAATTGAGAAAACCCAGGTGTTAAGCTATCCACAACACCTCTTGCAGCATTTAAGTGGTAGATAGCATCCGCAACATAAGCAGTTATCAAACCTCTTTGATAAAAATAATTTGCGGATAAACACCCAACAAACAAAGTAAACAAAAATACACACCATTCTGTGTGATTGTATGCGAAGTTCCTGATTTTAACTATTGGTTTTGGAATGGGTATTTTCTTAACAGGCTCAATAAGTTTCTTAATCTTTTTGTCCATTACAACTTTTTGAGAGCCTAAATAATTTTTCATTTTGATTATTAGTTTTGGAACTGGAATCGAAGATATTGTTTTTTTGAGTTTAACCGCAAATTTAGGAACAGTAATTTTTTTAGTTTTTGGAACTGATAATTTTTTATTTTGGTTCCTTAGTTCCTTCTTAGAATTAGATTTTTTTGTTTTAGAAACATTTTTCTTTAATTTACTTTTTATTGAGTTATGAATCTTAGCTAGTTTCTTTTTAATTTTTATCTTTTTCTCATTCCCTGTTTTTCTCACAGATTTATGAATTCCCTTTATCTTTTCTTTCAAATTAAATTTCTTTTTTTCAGAAACCTTTTTCTTTGAAAATATTTTCTTTTTAAGGAATTTATGAACTTTATTTAACTTATTTTTAATCTCAGTTTTTTTCTCACTTCCTATTTTTTTCATATTTTTATGAATTTCTAAAACATTTTTTTTCAACCCAACCAATTTCTTATTTATCATTTTCTCCACCTTTTCATTAACTTAATAGTAGTTAATCTTTTATATATCAATTTAAGTTTTCTCTTAACCTCCTTAATCTTCCTCTCCAAATACTTATCCAACCAAACATACCCCTCAATAATTTTCATCACAAAGTTTTTAACAATCAAACCAACTTTCGATTCTTTCACTTTCTTAATAATTCTATTCTCTTTCTTAACAACCACAACCCCATGAGTAGTTTTCTCCCAGAAATGAGGAACCCTAATAACCTGAACAACTGACTCAACTGTTGCAACTGCCATCATTAACCAATAGAATGGAGACAATAAATTCCATTTAACCAAACTATAGTATTTGTTGTTAATTGAACCAATCATTCCAAGATAAACCATCATAAAGTTCCCGAATATAAAGGAAATCAAAGAAGGATACAAAATATACCACGGGAAAAAGGATTTAATAATTGGAGAATTGGTCAAAAACCAAAGCATAGTCAAAGTCCCAAATATTAGATTCAAAAGATGAATCAGAGGAGTTCCTGGAATTATCAAAAAGAATGACAAAAATTTCTTCAACCCAAGCTCCGAATACAATCTTGTAGGATGTCTTAGATTAACCAAAGAGGTGACAATATAACCTTTCATCCAACGACTCCTCTGTTTAATCCAGGTCTTCATTGTAAGCACAGCTTCTTCTGTTGTAACTGAGTCCACATATTCCGTAACATAACCTTTTCGATATAATCTCATACCAATCTCGCAGTCCTCGGTAACATTATATGGGTCCCAACCCCCTATTTTCTTAATCACCTCGGTTTTAAAATACACAGAATTTCCCCCAAATGGAACAGTATACCCGGCTTTAATCAACCAAGGCATACATAATTCATACCAGTAGGTGTATTCGGTGGTAAAGATTTTTGTGAGCCAGTTTTGGTTTTTGTTGTAGAAATTCAATCTTGAATGAACACACCCAACATTCTCAGGAGCGTCTTTAAAAGTTAAATAAACTTTTTTGAGTTGATCTGAATCAACAATATCCTCCGCATCATAAATTGTTAAATATTTACCCCTCACTTTTGCCAAACCCACATTCAAAGCTTTTGGTTTTCCTTTTGGCAAAGAATGAGGTAAAATAATAGTCTCGAAATATTTGGGCAATTTCATACCCTTAACAGCATTAATTGTTTCCAAATCATCTGATTCAAGAAGAAGTTTTACATCAAGTTTTTTTTTGGGATAATCCAGATTGTTAATCACGCTCACAATCTGTTTAAGCACAGACGCTTCTTTATATAAAGGAACAAGAATACTGTATACTGGAAGTTCAGAATCCTTAATACTTTTTAGATTATAAGAAAGTTTTGGTAATTTGGTCAGAGTATTATAAGCGAGGTACAACTTAAAAGTCCAGTTGGATATATAAAAAATAGAACAGCAAAATAGAAATATTAAAATCGGATTAATCCCAAACACCACCCACAGACTGCTAAGCAAAGCAAAGGAAATAAGCCCAATAACTGAAAGGAACCCGGTGTTCTCAACAGTCAAAGTTTTCTTTGCAGAGTGAATTTCCGGGATATAAAGATAATCATCTTTGCTAACAGAAATATCAATCTTTTCTTTCTCAGAAGGGTGGGGGTAATTCAAAAAAGAAAACATCTCCTTTTTTTTCTGTCCAAAGCTTTTCTTTGCAGTTGGTTTCCGATTTTGGACAGATTTTCCAAAAGAAGGTTTTTTAAGGGAAGGGAGTTTAATCTTTGGCGATTTAACTGAATAAACTTTATCCAATACAGCCGGTTTCTTAATCGAAGGAAATTTAATCTTTGGTTTTTTAATAGAAGGCAACTTAAGACCTTTTGGAAATGAAGGTTTTCTAACTGAAGGAACTTTTATTTTCCCAATAGAATCTTTAATATTAGAAAAAACTTTGGAAACAAGAGAAGGTTTAACTTCTTTCCTCGCGGGAATCAAAGCATAACCAATTTTTAACCTGCTTTCATCAAGCTTTGGATAATATCTCACCACATGCTTGTTTATTATTTTGTGGAACATCACAAAACCCTGAGATTTTACAACACCCTCAATTTCCCCAATAACCACTTCATTTGTGTCAAGAAGCCCCAATATAGGAGGAATCTTGCTAAATAATATATTAGTGTCCTTAATAATGCAAATAGTATCATACTTGCACAACTCAACATTGCGGTGAACTCTCTCGGAATCATTGGAAATTTTCATAAACTTCACATTCTCCTTGCTTTTTCCGCGTCCAAACGCAAAAATCTCATATTCAGTGAATTCTTTCTCAATCAAAATCTCAACTTCTCTAAACTCAGATTCATTTAATTTTCTCTCTAAGACAAGGGATATTCCGCCCATTAACTAATATCCTTTTTATATATATGTCATTTCGTAGTAGTAATTATAATTTATCTTTCTATTAGTAGTAATCCGCAATTTGGATTATCCAGTAGACTTCCTTTGCTACACCCCGAAAGAATTTGAGAAAGAAAGCAAACAGATTACAATTGTCAGAGAAGCTGTTAAGGAAGGGATTGTAATTTAATAATTTTCTAATTAATACTTAAAAACATAGTATATAAATACTTTAAAGTAATAACACTATGGTAAACAAAAATATAGTAATCGGAATAACAGCAATGATTTTATCAGTGATGCTAATATCAACAGTTTATGCAGTTTCAGGTTCTGTGATTCCAGTTCCGGTAAATCCAACAACAAACATAGTTACACAACATTTTAATGTAACTTTTGACAATGTTCATGGAGGTGTTGTGACAGGTCTGAAAT
>Ga0164318_10005167_pt1 | contig 12618 bp, 13 predicted proteins | sample GuaBasSedimGuay9_FD_113734 | JGI IMG/M metagenome (GOLD analysis project Ga0164318, IMG submission 113734) | Subseafloor sediment microbial communities from Guaymas Basin, Gulf of California, Mexico - Guay9, Core 4571-4, 0-3 cm | ecosystem: Environmental > Aquatic > Marine > Hydrothermal vents... | reverse complement strand
CGTCCATCTTTTCCTGCCAGAAAATCAGCACCGGACTGGCAACAAAAATTGATGAATAGGTACCGACCAGTACCCCGATCAGCATTGCAAAAGCAAAGTTATGAATCACCCCTCCACCAAGAACAAACAGAGCAAGAACAACCAGCAAAGTTGTTCCGGAAGTCAGCAACGTACGGGACAGGGTTTCATTGATACTGCGGTTGACAATATAGGAAAAACTTTCTTTATGATATTTTCCAGAATTTTCACGAATCCGGTCGTAAACAATAATCGTATCGTTCAACGAATAACCGATGATTGCCAGAAACGCAGCAATGATCGGCAGATCAATCTCTCGTCCGGACAAACTGAATACCCCTAAGGTAATTATAACATCGTGAACAAGAGCAATGATTGCACCGACAGCAAAACGAAATTCAAACCGCCAGGAAATATAAGCCAGGAGTCCCAACATGGCATAAAAGAGTGCTTTCAACCCCTTGTTGCGCAGATCTTTACCCACCTGTGGTCCAACCATTTCCACTCGACGAATATCGACATCACCCTTTTCATAACTTTGTTCGAGTGCATTCTGGATTTGAACCGAAAGTCCCTTTAGTTTACCAGAGGCTTGTTCAACGCGAATTAAAAATTCATTTTGATTGTCACCAAAACTCTGCACCATCGGGTCGCCAAGGTCCAATTCCGCCATCGCTTTTTTAATCGCAGTAGCATCTGTTGGTTGGGCAAATTGTACTTGAACCAGAGTTCCACCGGCAAAATCGATTCCATAATTCGGGCCACCTTTAACAGCGAGAGAGGCGAGACCGATCAGAATCAATACAACCGAAAAAATCAACGCAAGTTTACGTTTACCAACAAAATCTATATTAATATCTGGCTTGATCAGCTGCATGCCGTCAGCCTCCTTATATACTCAGCCGCTTGACTTCGCGGCCTTTCAAGAAAAGATCAAAAATAACCCGCGAAACAAAAATTGCGGTAAACAATGAAGCAATGATGCCAATAGACAGAGTGACTGCAAAACCCCGAACCGGCCCGGTACCAAACTGAAACAGTACCAGAGCAGCCAGCAAGGTCGTCAAGTTAGCGTCAATGATCGTCATAAAGGCCTTACTATAACCCGATTCCAACGCCAGTTTAGGCGCCCTGCCGAGACGAAGCTCCTCTCTGATCCGTTCAAAAATCAGCACATTGGCATCGACCGCCATACCAATAGTCAAAACAATACCAGCCAGACCAGGGAGAGTCAGAGTTGCCCCGAACAGCGCCAACATGGCAGTAATAAAGAGGATATTGAGACTAAGAGCGATAACTGCGACGATACCGGAGAGTTGGTAATAAATAATCATCGCCAAAACAACCAGCAGCGCACCGACCCAGATTGACTTGATTCCCTTAGCAATAGAGTCATGTCCGAGAGATGGTCCAACGGTCCGGTTTTCCATGATTTTTACCGGAGCAGGCAATGAGCCGGCACGTAGAATAATAGCCAGATCGGTTGCTTCCTGAGAGGTAAAAGAACCAGAAATCTGCGCACTGCCACCAGAAATTCGCTCACGAATAACCGGCGCTGAATAAACATTTCCATCCAGAACAATTGCCATCCGCTTACCAACATTGGCTGCCGTGATCTGGTCAAAACGCTTAGAACCAACAGAGTTGAACTCAATCGATACATAAGGTTCGTTAAAACGGGTATCAATCCGAACATTAGCATCAGACAAAAGGTCGCCGGTCAATACGGTTTTATCAATAACAACCAGAGGTTTTTCGGTCGACGCTCCGGTCGCCTTATTGGTATTTCTCTCATAGAGCAACTCAGTACCCGGAGCTAGTTTACCAGCCACTGCATCCTGGATATTAGCTGTTTCATCAACCATTTTAAATTCGAGTCGCGCAGTTTTACCCAGCAAAGCAATAGCCCGCTCAGGATCTTCAACACCCGGAAGTTGGATCAGAATACGGTTGCCACTCTGCCGCTGCAAAGTTGGTTCACTGACACCAAACTGATCAACCCGATTGCGCATCGTCTCCAAAGCCTGACGAACCGCATAATCCTTGATGTTTTCAATCTCCTGATCACTTAAGCGGTACTGTTTTTCTATATAACCACCAGCACCGGTAATTGTATCACCTTCAAGTGAAGGATATTCTTCCGCCATCAGCGCATCAACTTTGGCTCCTTCTGCAGAATCATAGACCAGGATGACCAACCGATCCCCCTGACGCCTCTCCAGTCGCTTGAAAATAATATCTTTCTCGCGCAACTGAGCTTCAGTTTGGTCGATGATGGTATCGATGCGACTCTCAACCGCTTTATCTACTTCAACACCAAGCACCAGGTGCATCCCACCCTGCAAATCCAGTCCGAGTTGGATTGGACTAACGGTATCAGTCCACCATTGCGGTAAACTGTCTCGCATCAGCGTCGGGGCAATGACAAAAAATGATATGAGTAGACAGAGTAAAACTAAAATACCTCTGAATTTAAGACTTTTGGACATCTGTATTGTATCTCCCTTTTATCCATTGATGGGCAGGTCAAGTGGTTCACTGTTGTTTGACGTCAGTCACCGAACCACGGTTCATCTTTATTTTCACACCCTTTGCAATTTCAATCGTTACAGTCGCATCTTCCACTGCTGTAATGCTTCCATGGATACCACCCGCAGTAACAACATTATCACCCGCTTTAAGCCCACCAACCAATTCTTTCTGTTGCTTGGCACGCTTCTGCTGAGGGCGAATCAGAAGAAAGTAAAAAATGGCAAACATCGCCACCAGCATGATGATCCCTTGATATTGGCTACCCTGACCTTGAGCCGCGGCATTTCCTGCCATTGCAAAAACTTCTGTTGCCATTTTATTTTCCTCCTTGAAAAGTGTTTCAGATAGAACCGTTACTTATCTAAAAATCAGTTTAAAGATACATTTCTCTGTGTATAAAAATCTCTGCGGAAATCAGCAAAGCAACCATCTTCAAGTGCCTGCCTGATTCCAGCCATCAACTGTTGATAATAGTAGAGATTGTGGTGTGTGTTAAGTACGGATGCAAGAATTTCATTACTCTTATAGAGATGGCGCAAATAAGCGCGACTATAATTCCGGCAGACATAACATTCACAATCAGGGTCAAGAGGCTGTTCATCATCACAATACTGAGCCTGTTTGATGCTGATTTTACCAAAACTCGTAAATAACACCCCGTTACGTGCATTGCGGGTTGGCATCACGCAGTCGAACATATCACAACCACGTACGACACCCTCCAATAAATTTTCCGGGGTTCCAACCCCCATCACATAACGGGGATGATCTGCTGGTAATAAAGGAAGGCTGTACTCCATCATGTCATACATTAATGAAGTTTCTTCTCCAACAGATAAACCACCGAGGGCGTAACCTTCAAAACCGATCGTCTGCAGTTGCTCAGCACTCTGCTTGCGCAGATCCAACTCCATACCCCCCTGAACAATACCAAACAATGCCGCAGCCGAACCAGCAGGGATAACGTTACGACATCGCTGTGCCCAGCGGCTCGAAAGATTCGTTGAAGCGACCACATAAGAGCGTTCAGCGGGATGAGGAATGCACTCATCAAAAGCCATAACAATGTCTGAACCGAGAGCCAACTGAACTTCCATCGACAATTCAGGGGTTAATAGATGTTTGCTCCCATCAATGTGTGATTGAAAGGCCGCCCCCTCTTCCGTAATTTTACGTAATTCGCCGAGGCTGAAAACCTGAAACCCACCACTATCGGTCAAAATTGGACGATCCCAATGCATGAACTTATGCAGTCCACCGAGCTTTTGGATCAAGCTATGTCCGGGACGTAAATAGAGATGATAGGTGTTGGCCAGAATAATCTGCGCACCAATCTCCTCAAGTGCTTCCGGCAACATCCCTTTAACCGTTCCCTGAGTACCAACCGGCATAAACGTCGGAGTGTCGATGATCCCCCGTTGCGTAGATATCCGTCCCCTGCGTGCCTGAGAATCGGGATCCTGTTGTAAAAGAGCGTATTTAAAACCAGACATTGCTACATCCGTACTAAACAATGAGCATACAGTCGCCATAACTGAAAAAACGAAACTGTTCCGCGACTGCCTGCTGATAAGCTGAAAGGATAAAATCACGTCCAGCAAATGCCGAAACCAACATCAGTAATGTTGATTTTGGCAAATGAAAATTGGTAATCAAGGCATCGACAATTTTGAAACGATAACCTGGATAAATAAAAATTTCACTATCGCCAGAACCGGCAGCCAAAAGTCCACCGGCTGTTGCTGCTGTTTCCAGAGCTCTGGCACTGGTTGTTCCTAAAGCAAAGATCCGCCGCCCCTCGTTCTTTGCTGAGTTAACCTCTCGGGCAGTCTTCTCCGGGATCGAAAAGAGTTCAGCATGCATCTTATGCTGGCGGATATCTTCAACCCGCACCGGAAGAAAAGTTCCCAGCCCAACGTGCAGAGTCAAATTTAAAACTTTCACCCCTGCAGCCGCCAATTTCTGTAAAATTGCTTCGGTGAAATGCAATCCAGCCGTCGGTGCTGCGACAGCACCCTGCTCCCGAGCAAAAACGGTCTGATAGCGGGAACGATCACCAAGCTCATCACTACGCTTGATATAGGGTGGCAGTGGCAGATGACCGACACTGTCAACCTTCTGCATAAAATCCCCGGAACAGAAAAATCGGACCCGACGATAGGGGGCTTCTGTTTCCTCCAGAACTTCAGCAGAAAAATCAGCGGCAAACTCAACAACCGTTCCAACCCTGATCGGCTTGGAACTCTTTGTCAGGCAAAGCCACTCTTCTGGGTCAGTTTCTACCGGGCAACGACGCACCAGAAATATTTCAACTTTCCCACCGGTTTTCTTTTGGCCAAGCAACCGGGCAGGAATAACTTTTGTATCATTAATAACCAACACATCCCCGGAACGAAAATAGTCGAGGATGTCGGCAAACTGCCCTGACTCCACCGTATTGGATTGACGATCCAGGCACAACAACCGTGAAGCATCACGCTGTGCTGCAGGATACTGTGCAATCAGCTCATCGGGGAGCAAAAAATCAAAATCATTCAGCTGCATCAAAACCAGTCCAAATCAAGTCAAACAGCGACCTAGAAGATCATATAAGCCCATCAATGTCAATGGCTTTCCCGTGAGTAAAAACAGCCCGAGAATTGAAATTTAACGATTGAATGAGATTGAATGGTGCACCAGCAAAAGGGTATAATAAAAATTGTTTTTTATTTATTTTACACCCAGAGCATAAGCACATATTTACACATAAGTGAGGTGAAAACTTATCAACAAAAACAAACAAAAGCCCATAACAGCAACCATGACACTACTGGACATTGTCAGTATCTACCCTGCGACCGAAGCCGTTTTCAAAACTTACGATGAGCAGGTGGGAGAATGTCTCTGTTGTCAGCGATTGTTCGAAACGGTAGAGCAGATTGGCGAAAGATATAAATTGGATTTAGCGGAGATATTGGAAAAATTGAACGCCACAGTCACAGATTGAGTGGAACTGAACATCATTCCCACGCGGTCAAAAATCCAGAGGGATTCAAGAAGAGTTCAAAATTGGAACCCCGCTTTCACGGGGAAGGCAACTTTTGTAAGAGGCTCAACAACTAGGGAAAAGTTGCGACAATATCCAACCCGAGCCCCTCATGAAAACCACAGATGATATTCATGTTCTGTACCGCTTGTCCGGCAGCTCCCTTAACCAGGTTATCTATGGCGGTGACCACGATCACCCGCCCGGTTCGCTGATCGCTGACTAACCCGATATCGCAGAAATTTGTCCCTCGGACAAAAGCGATATTCGGAAGATTTCCACCAGGCATCACCCGGACAAAAGGCTCATCTGCGTAACGCTGTTGAAACAGGGCAATCAATTCCTCTGATGATTTATCCTCAAGTAGATCAGCATAACAGGTGGAGAGGATACCCCGGTTGACCGGCAGTAAATGGGGGGTAAAATTGAGACGAATGTCGCAATCAGCCAATCGGGTCAACTCTTGCTCAATTTCTGGAGTATGCCGATGGCTGGCAATCCCGTATGCTTTAAAACCTTCGTTGGCTTCACAAAAGAGGCTTCCCAATTTCACTCCGCGGCCTGCACCACTCACCCCGGATTTACTATCGACAATCAGACTCTTCGGATCAATCAGTTGTTTTTCCAGCAACGGGGTCAAACCAAGAATAACACTGGTTGGATAACAACCGGGGTTAGCAACCAGGTGAGCAGAGCGAAGTTGCTCACGGTAGAGTTCCGGCAATCCATAAACGGCCTGGCTGAATAGTTCCGGACTACTATGAACCTGATACCACTGCTCATAGAGATCCTGATCTTTCAACCGATAGTCTGCTGACAGGTCGACAACTTTACACCCCGCAGCGAGAAAACCGGGAACAACCTCCATGGCTGACTTATGCGGCAGTGCCGTAAAAACCAGATCAGCACGCTCTGAAATTGAAGCAACATCAAGGGTCTCACAAACCAGTTCACAAAAACCGGTTAAGGAGGGAAAAACCTGATTAATCGGTAAACCCTCGTGTTGCCGCGAGGTGACGCAACAAATCTCAATTTCAGGATGTCCGACCAGGATCCGCAGTAATTCAACACCGGTATAACCACTCGCTCCAACAACAGCAACCTTCAGCATAGGGATCTCCACATTCCTTACAGTTTATGGCACACAAAAAAAGGGAAACCCACCAGGGCTTCCCTTTTTTCTTTTTATATCCAGCGGGTAATCGCCAATAAATGAGATTAACGCTTGGAGAACTGGAAACTCTTACGGGCACCGGCACGGCCGTATTTCTTACGCTCTTTGATGCGACTGTCACGGGTAATAAAGCCAGCCTGCTTCAAAGTTGCACGCAGTTCCGGGTTGACTTCCAGAAGAGCTTTGGTGATGCCATGCTTAATTGCACCCGCTTGACCCGAGATACCGCCCCCGGAAACATTAACAGAAATATCAAACTTGCCACCGTTATCGGTTAATTCCAAAGGCTGACGGACAACCATCTTGGACGTTTCGCGGCCAAAGAAAATATCAATGGGACGCTTATTGATAACAATTTCACCGGTGCCGGGTTTCATCCAGACACGGGCGATTGAGGTTTTTCTTTTGCCAGTTGCATAAAACTTCTGCTCAGCCATCTAACTATCTCCCTGTATTTAACTTCAGTTCTTTAGGTTGCTGTGCGGCATGAGGATGTTCACCACCGGCATAAACCTTCAGTTTACTAAACATTTTACGACCCAATTTATTCTTCGGCAACATACCTTTGACAGCTGTCTCAATCAACTTCTCAGGCTTTTTTTCCAGAAGTTTTTCAGCCGAAATCTCTTTAATGCCACCCTGCCAGCCGGTATGATGATAATATTTCTTATCAGCCAGTTTATTTCCGGTCAGTTTGATTTTATCGGCATTGAGAACAACAACAAAATCTCCGGTATCAACACTCGGAGTATAAATCGGCTTATGTTTACCACGCAAAACACGGGCTATTTCAGTTGCAGCACGACCAAGAACAACATCTTCAAGGTCGACAACATACCAATCTCTAACAATATCCTGCTCTTTAGCGACTAGAGTACTCATCGCATTCCTCTCTGAACTTATGACTTAAGGGTTGTAGGGCTCACAAAGCGGTAAATCTATCTGAGTCACCGATACCTGTCAAGATAATTCGTCAGCTTTATTTTTAATTCTCGGTCTATTGCAGCACAATCAAAACCACACTTCCATTAAGCAGAGTCCCTGTGCTGGAGCCGTCAATGGAGAAGCCACGGGCTCGGTTCCTTCTAGCAGTTTTTGAATTGCATCAACCGGCCTTTTACATCGACCAATCTGGACGAGTGTTCCAACCATCATCCTGATCATATTTCTCAGGAACCCACTGCCACAAATATCAATCTGGAGCAACGAACCCTCTTCACTGAAATCTATTGAAAATATTTCCCGGATGGTCGTATCGGCGGTACAACCACTGGTACGAAATGCGGCAAAATCCTGCTGACCGATGAAATCCTGTGCCGCTTGCTCCATTTTTTCCAGATCCAGAGGCTTCTTCACCTGCCAACTGATTTTACGCTCCTGTGGAGACCGGACCGGATCACGTAATATGGTGTAACGATAATGTTTACCTCGTGCAGAAAATCGGGCATGAAATTGATCATCGACCAACTCCACATGGCGGACCGCAATATCATCAGGGAGAAACCGGTTCACCCCTTCCCGCCAGGCACTTAGCGGCAAATCTTTCTCTGTTGTCAGATGACAAGCCATCCCCCGCGCATGGACACCGGAATCGGTCCGGCCAGAAGAATAGACCGTATGGATAGTTCCGGTTAATTGCTGCACTGCCTCCTCTAGCCGTTGTTGCACAGAGATACCGTTTGGTTGATATTGCCAGCCCACGTAATCAGTCCCATCGTAAGCAACAATCAGCTTGATTCTAGCCATCCCGATCAGCCATCACATCAATATTCCTACCCGGAGAGGAAAACCGGGGGCAACAAAGTTCCCTACCGTTCACCCAAATTCCATTCTAGCCAAATTATCTATCAACAACCCAATTTATTAATAATTGCATCACCCATTGCCGCAGTATTGACCAGCTTTTCACCAGCACCATCCTGACAAATATCACCGGTACGATAACCATCATCCAAGACAGCTTCAACTGCAGTATTTATTGCATCTGAAGCGTCAGTCATGCCGAAGGAGTAACGTAACATCATCGAAGCAGAAAGAATTTGCGCAATCGGGTTGGCAATCCCCTGGCCAGCGATATCAGGAGCACTGCCCCCTGAAGGCTCGTACATGCCGAAAGATCCCTCGGCCAGAGAAGCAGAGGGGAGCATACCGAGAGAACCGGTCAGCATCGCCGCTTCATCTGAAATAATATCGCCAAACATGTTGCCACACAGCATAACGTCAAACTGCTTAGGCCAGCGAACCAGTTGCATCGCTGCATTATCGACATACATGTGGGACAATTCAACATCGGGATATTCTTTGGCGATCCGGGTCACGACTTCTCGCCAGAGAACTGAGGTCGACAAAACATTGGCTTTATCGATAGAGCAAACTTTGCTACCACGTTTACGCGCAGCGGCAAAAGCAACGTGAGTAATTTTTTCTACCTCAGCAACAGAATATTTCATCGTATCAAAACCGGTTCTTGCACCACCCTCACCTTCAATCCCTTTAGGCGAAGCAAAGTAAATTCCACCCGTCAGCTCACGCACCACCAAGATATCAAAACCACCTTCGATCACACTCTCTTTCAAGCTGGAAGCCCCGGTCAGTGCGGGGAAAATAATCGCCGGGCGCAGATTACAAAACAGTCCAAAAATCTTGCGTAGCGGCAACAATGCTCCCCGTTCCGGTTGCTCATCTGGCGGCAAATCTTCCCATTTTGGGCCACCAACACTGCCGAAAAGGATAGCATCAGATCTCTTACAGAGGTCAACGGTCGTATCGGGGAGAGCCTTCCCTTCTTTATCAATTCCGGCACCACCGACATTGGCAAAAGTCCGTTCAAAGCTGACAGCGTATTTCTTTTCTACAGCATCAAGAACTTTAAGGGCCTCTGCCATCACTTCTGGACCAATCCCGTCACCAGGCAAAACTGCAATTTTAAATTTTTTTGACATCATTATATTCTCTCCCGGATAAAATAAAGCCCCCAGTAAATCCAGAGGGCAAAAACGGCTAAACTATAGAAAGAGGGAACTTTTTTGTCAAACCATTTCTCCACAGTAAAACAGTCCACGACACCTGACTGGTGACACGAAAGAAGATGTGTTAAGGTCACGATTCGCCATAAAGCAATCTCAACCGCCTGCTAAACAACAAACAGGAGAATTACGTGCGTCCAGCTCTATTTTTACTACTGATTATCTTATTAAGTTCAATGCCGGTACATGCTACTGACAACAACTCAAACTCTAGCGAAACACAATTAACTAAAACAGCTGCAATTGAAGCTCTTAAGGGAATTCAAGGTGAAGTTCTATCAGTCGATCCAGCAGAAGTTCCAGGTCTTTACCTCGTCACAATGAAAATGCAAAATAAAGTAGTTCCCATCTACCTTGACGGGAGTGGATCGTATCTGTTTACCGGGAACGTTATTCGACTCAAAGATCGTAAAAATTTAACTGAAGATCATTACCAGCGGCTTAACCCTGTTGATATCTCAACTATTCCCCTTGATGATGCCCTCATTGTAGGGAGCCCTAAGGCAACTCAGCGTATTATTGTTTTTACCGACCCCCACTGCCCTTACTGCAGCAAACTCCACAAGGTTCTGCACGAAGCGGTCAAAGTAAATCCAGACCTGGCATTTTACAATAAACTGCTTCCCCTTAATCCCAGTTCAAGACAAATCACTGAGACAATCCTCTGTAATAAATCGATGGACCAACTGGAGATGGCGTTTGCCGGCAAAACATTACCTGAGCCGAACTGCAAGTCAGATATTGTTGAGAAAAACCTCGTACTTGCCCAACAACTTGGCATTCGCGGAACGCCAACAATCATTTTACCCAATGGGCAAATCTCCCCTGGATATAAACCACTGGACGAACTCTTAGAGTTAGTCAAATAAAGTTGCTTGACTGCTGACTAGTCATTCCAATAACAGCGGGGCCGATGTAAAAAGAACATCAGCCCCGCTGTTTCTATCATAACAACTCATCTTCATTTATAGCAGCAGGATACCTGTCTACAATTGCTCCAGATCACGCACAGCACCCCGTGCCGCACTGGTGGTTGTCGCGGCGTAAGCCTGCAGAGCCCGACTGACTTGCCGTTGGCGATCTTTCGGCTGCCAAGCCCGTTTCCCTTTTGCCACCATGGCGACCTGACGTTGTTGCAAAACATCATCAGCAACCTACATGGAAATTTTGCGTGACGGAATATCGATAGCCACCAGATCCCCTTCTTCCAGCAGCGCAATCGCTCCACCTTCAGCTGCTTCCGGCGATATATGACCAAGCGATAGCCCTGAAGTTCCCCCGGAAAAACGGCCATCGGTAATCAGTGCACAAGCTTTTCCAAGCCCCTTCGACTTCAGATAACTGGTAGGGTAAAGCATCTCCTGCATTCCAGGGCCACCTTTTGGTCCTTCGTAGCGAATCACCACCACATCGCCAGCCTTCACACTGTCACCAAGAATCCCCTCTATAGCATCTTCCTGGCTCTCAAAGATTCTGGCAGGACCGGTAAAAGTGAGATTTGCTTCGTCTACGCCGGCCGTTTTAACAATGCAGCCATCAATAGCCATATTCCCGTATAGCACTGCCAACCCCCCATCCTGACTGTAAGCATGTTCCTGAGAACGGATACAACCTTTTTCACGATCCAAATCAAGCGAGGAGAAACGTTTACTTTGGGCAAAAGCCTCAAGACAGCGCTCTCCACCGGGAGCGGCACGGTAGAACTGCTGAACCTCGGGCGCATCGGTCCTTACAATATCCCACAGCTCAAGTGCTTCACCCATTGTCGCACTGTGAACTGTCGGAACATCCCGCTGGAGTAATCCGGCACGATCGAGTTCTCCGAGAATAGCAAAAATACCGCCAGCCCGATGGACATCTTCCATATGATAATGTTGAACCGCCGGTGCCACCTTACACAGATTCGGTGTCTCACGAGAGAGACGGTTGATATCATCCATGGTGAAGCTCACCTCGCCCTCGCGAGCAATAGCCAGCAAGTGAAGGATTGTATTCGTCGATCCACCCATAGCAATATCGAGACGCATGGCATTTTCATAAGCACCGAAGCAGGCAATGGTACGTGGCAAAACCTGCTCATCATCATTTTCATACCAGCGCTGGGTCAAATCCATGATCCGTTCGGCCGCTTCCAGAAACAGTTGTTTGCGATCAGCGTGAGTCGCAAGCAGGCTGCCGTTTCCGGGTAGACCCATCCCCAGTGCCTCGGTCAAACAGTTCATCGAGTTAGCGGTAAACATCCCGGAACAGGAACCACAGGTAGGACAGGAACTCCGCTCGTAAATAGCGATATCTTCATCACTGACATCAGGATCTGCCGCAGCAACCATGGCATCAACCAGATCCAATGCAACATCTGCCCCCTGAACGGTTGCGTGACCCGCCTCCATGGGACCACCGGTGACAAAAATAGTCGGGATATTCAGGCGCATCGAAGCCATCAACATCCCCGGCGTAATTTTGTCACAGTTGGAGATGCAAACCAGAGCATCAACACAATGGGCATTGGCCATATACTCAACGGTATCGGCGATCAGCTCACGCGAAGGGAGACTGTAGAGCATCCCCTGATGTCCCATCGCAATTCCGTCACAAATTGCCATCGTGTTAAACTCTTTAGCAATGCCACCATGCTTTTCAATTTCAGAGACAACCAGCTGCCCTAAATCCTGCAAATGAACATGCCCCGGGACAAATTGGGTAAAAGAATTCACCACAGCAATAATAGGTTTACCGAAATCATTCGGTTTTACCCCGGTCGCTGCCCAAAGGGCACGAGCTCCGGCCATATTTTTTCCCTGAACAGATTGTGCTGATCGATAAACTGGCATAATTTCCTCTTT
>Ga0164318_10005166_pt1 | contig 12618 bp, 6 predicted proteins | sample GuaBasSedimGuay9_FD_113734 | JGI IMG/M metagenome (GOLD analysis project Ga0164318, IMG submission 113734) | Subseafloor sediment microbial communities from Guaymas Basin, Gulf of California, Mexico - Guay9, Core 4571-4, 0-3 cm | ecosystem: Environmental > Aquatic > Marine > Hydrothermal vents >... | reverse complement strand
CCTGTATTATGGGGCAGATAGAGACCGCCTATCAGTTGAAGGACTATGTGAACATTGTGATTTCAAGTGAGGCATCAGAACCAGGGGACGGGTGGGACTACACCGCTTTCAATACAGCCAGGGTTAATCCATCAATCTCTCCTCGGGCTCTATCAACCAACATCGTTGAATATTATCTTGATTTCTATGGAGGTAGTGTAACCCAATCCGCTCAGGATGTAAGCATCATAGAGAGCCAGGTTGTTCCTGTACTGAATGAGTTCGCTGATTATCTCTGGCAATATACCTACTATTACTACGACGAGATATCTCAGGCACGCTCCGACGCAAATCAATGGAATCCTCCCAATAAGGACATCTATGATTTCGCCAGATATATATCGGATAACTCTTCGCTCCCAGCTGACCTGATAGCATCTGCTGATGACTTCTGTTCGGTCTGGGAGACATATATCATCGCAGGAGGTCTTCACTACCACCCACCGGATGAAGGTTATGGTGCAACTGTCTGGTTTCCTGAAAGTATCTCCACAGATGAGAACGAAGATAGATACATGAATGAACTGATATTCCACGAGACCCACTGGGATGAATTCCTGTATATGTTTGAGGACCCATATCCACCTGACCCGGTCTACTTAAGGTTTGTCAGCTACACTGTGGATGACAGCGAAGGAGGGAACGGCAACGGTGTTCCAGAGCAGGACGAGAGTGTTGATATCACCGTAAAGATTAGAAACTATGGCACTGATACAGCGCATAATGTGGTTGGTGAACTATCCACCGATAATCCATATATAGAGGTGGAGGTGGGCACAGCAGGTTTTGGTGATATTCCACACTTTGAGACCGCTGAGGGAACATTCACTATAAGAATTGAGGACATAAGTAGTTTTCCTATCTTTGCTAATATGAATATCCACCTTACCACGAGTGATACATATGAAACCGACGAGGAGTTCATCTTCACCATAGGATATGGGTTCGCTGATGATGTGGAGGATGGTGAGGGCTACTGGACACACAGGGGAAACAATGATATGTGGCACATTGATACATATAGATACCACAGTGCCACACACTCCTGGAAGTGTGGTGGCGAGGGCAGTCAGCATTATGGCAATATGATGAGCTGTATGCTTGAATCACCGGTTCTGTATGTGAATGAGGGGATTGCGGAGTTAAATCTCTGGACCTGGTATCATATAGAAGCAGGTTATGACAAGGGCTATGTTGACCTAATGGTTGAGGACGATGACTGGATTCGTTTGAAAACATACACCGGTAGCTCAGGTAGTTGGAGGTCCGATAATGTTGACCTCTCTGCATATATAAATAAGCCGTTAATGATTAGGTTCTTTTTCGTCAGTGATTACTCTCAAACATATGAGGGCTGGTATATAGACGACATCTGCCTTGGTGATACACTCAATGTTGACCTTGAGTATTTTAGAGCGATACCTAAGGATAGAGCGTGCCTTCTTGAATGGCAAACGGTAGAGGTAGACCCCGACCTGAGGGGATTTAATCTCTACCGCAGAGAAGCAACTTCACCTAATAGCACTCTGAAGGAACTGTCAAAATCATCATCACTTTCTACAAGTATGGGTTTATCAGATATTGGGTATATAAAGGTCAACAATGAGCTTATTACCGGTTATGGTATCTATCGTTATCTTGATGATGGTCTGATAAATAATGTTGACTATCAGTATCTTCTTGAAGCGGTGTATTCAGACAACTCCGAGAACCTGGCATCAACCTATGGAACACCCGGGTCGCAGAACCCATTGTCATTTACAGTGCGGAAAAATTATCCAAACCCGTTCAGCACTGATACAACAATTGTGTTTGACCTTCCAGAATCATCAGCAGTGAACATAAGCATCTACGACATTTCAGGTCGCAAAGTCCTTACTGCACTTGATGAGTTTATGGAGGCGGGAACCCATAGGGTGAAGTTGGTCGCAATATCCGATGAGGGAAGAATGCTTCCCAGTGGTGTTTATTTGCTAAGGTTATCCGCTGGTGAGAATTACTGCATTAAAAGGATAGTAATTGAGAGATAGAATCTGATATTACCTTATATGAGAGGGGCAGTTAGGAGCTCCTCTTATTTTTTTATAACTTTATGAGATAGCATTATTATCTTATTATTACACGATTTGTAATTTTCGTTTCACAGGTAATGCACGAAATGAAATGGGAAGAGATATACGATAAGTTTATTAAGTATTTCGTTGAGAGAGGGCACAAAGAAGTCCCCTCATCATCAATTATTCCTGTTGGAGACCCAACCCTATTATTTACCAGTGCTGGTATGGTTCAATTTAAGAGGGTGTTCGCAGGTCTGGAGAAGAGGGGTTATAGTCGGGCTGTAACCATTCAGAAATGCTTTCGGATGACCGATATAGATAAGATAGGAGAGACACTGCGTCATCACACATTTTTCCTGATGATGGGCAATTTCTCATTCGGTGATTATTTTAAGAGGGAGGCAATAGAGTGGGGGTGGGATTGTCTTACAAATTATTATGGTATTGATGAGAGAAAACTGCTGGTTACTGTATATAAAGATGATGAAGAGGCGTATAAACTTTGGAGTGAACATATGGGGCTGTCAAGTCAGAGGATATACAAACTCGGAGAGAAGGACAATTTCTGGGGACCTGCGGGTGATACTGGTGCCTGTGGACCCTCATCAGAGATATACTATGACCTTGGTGAAGAGTATGGCTGTGGAAAGAGGGACTGTAAGCCGGGTTGTGACTGCGACCGTTTCTTTGAGGTCTGGAATCTGGTCTTCCCTCAGTATAATAAGACCGAAACGGGAGAACTGAAGCCACTACCCAAACCAGGTATTGATACCGGTATGGGCTTTGAGCGACTGGCGATGATACTTCAGGGGACATTTGACCCATATACTACTGATATGTTTAGACCCATTATAGAAAGTTTATCTCATCTTACTGGAATAGATTATACAAATGAGAACATAAAAACAGTTAGGGTGATAATTGACCATATAAGGGCATTAACCTTTGCTCTATCGGAGGGGATTATGCCATCTAATGAGGGGCGTGGCTATGTTATGAGGCGGCTTATCAGAAGGGCTATGTTGAGGGGAAGGATGGCGGGCGTTGAGAAACCGTTCCTGAACCAGTTGATTCCGTCAGTAGTGGGGATATATGGTGGCAGATATCCCGAATTGAAGTCAGCCGAAGAAAGTATAATCAATATTGTTAAGGGTGAGGAAGAGATGTTCAATCAGACGCTTTCAACCGGTCTTGAGAGATTTGAGCGAATCGTAGAAGAAGCAAAGAGAGAGAATAGGGATTGTCTTTCAGGTGAGGAAGCGTTTCAACTCTACGATACCTATGGATTTCCAATTGAGATGACTGTGGATATTGCCGCAACATATAGATACTCGGTTGATGTTGAGGGTTTTAAGAGAGAGATGGAGAAGCAGAGGCAACGTTCCAGAGTAGGGCTCGGTCTTCAGCACCGTGGAACCATAATGGATACCATGATGAACTTCAAGGGCTATGAGTGCTACAGGTCACAGGGAAGGGTATTGGGCGTAATTATAGGTGATGAGGAGGTGGAGAAGGCAAGAGAGGGCAATAGGGCAGGTATTATCGTCTCTCCCACGCCTTTCTATCCAGGAGGAGGGGGGCAGGTAAATGACACCGGTAGTATCAGCAAGGGCAAATCAATATTAAGGGTTGAGGAGTGCCAGATACGAGAGGATGGGAATATACTCCATATAGGAGAGGTATTGAGAGGTGATTTTAAGGTGGGTGATGAAGTTGTGGGGGAGATTGATGTTGATAAGAGGCGGGAGACCGAGCGCCACCATACTGCCACTCACCTTCTTCACTATGCATTAAGACAGGTCTTTGGTGAGGAGGTAAAACAGTCGGGTTCTTATGTGAACAGCGAGAGATTGAGGTTTGATTATACTATCGGAAGGCAACCGACAAGGGAGGAGCTTTTGGAGGTTGAGCAGTTGGTTAACGAGAAGATACTGTCAGATGATGAGGTCTCATATAGCTTTAAGTTGCTCAAGGAGGCGCATAAGGAAGGTGTTATTGCATTGTTTGAGGATAAATATGGTGAGGTGGTCAGGGTTTTGAGCATCGGTGACTATAGCAAGGAACTATGCGGCGGAACTCATGTTAGAAGAACAGGCGAGATAGGTTCATTTTACATTCTGTCTGACTCCGCTGTATCAGCCGGTGTGAGAAGGATAGAGGCGGTGTGTGGTCTGTCTGCTGTTCGTTATTCAAAGGAGGTTGAGGAGGTGGTGAGGAAGGCGTCAATGTTTCTCAACACTACACCTGACGGGGTGGTGGATAGAATAAAGGTATTGAAGGATGAGGTTAAGCGACTGGAGAGGAGATTATCAGCTTTGACCTCGCGTCTGGGAATGGATTTGATATCAGAGATTGAAAGTTCAAAGAAAGAAATTAAAGGGGTGATATTCTATGGGGTTGCTCTGGATGACCTTGATGATAATGCTCTGAGAAATCTAATTGATAGATTTAAGGATAGATACAGCAATAAAGCGATGGTAATAGCGCTCGTATCTACCGTGGATAATAGGGTTAAGATATTCATCGGTTGTACCAGAGAAGCGATAGGGCGTGGTCTAAAAGCGGGAGATATCGCCAGGGTGGGGGCTGAGGTATGCGGTGGAGGGGGAGGTGGAAGGGATGACTTTGCACAGGCGGGTGGAAAAGATACATCAAAGGTAGATGATGCCATAGAAAGAATCAGGGCTTTCATAGGGGAGAAGGTTACTTATGATATTACCGATTAGATGGTTCTGAGGGAGGTATGAGATGTGGAAATCCCTTCTTGCTGTTTTTATTAGCATCTTTATAGCAGAAATGGGTGATAAGACCCAGTTAGCTATACTACTGTTCTCTACTGATAGGGATATCAATAAGGTTGCTGTATTTATCTCGGCGTCTCTGGCTATGTCTGTTGCCACCTTGATTGCTGTTCTGGTAGGGTCTGTGATAGGTGAGCATATATCACAGCGGATTCTCAAGATAGTCGCTGGTATTGGCTTCGTTGCTATCGGAATCTGGGTTTTACTGGGGGCAAGATAGCCAGCCACAAGCATCTTGTATATTCACCCAACTTGACACCTAACACCCCTGTGCTAAAATCAATCTATGAAGAGGTCATTTCATATAATCAACTATGGTTGCCAGATGAACCTCAGAGATGGCGAGATAATCGCTACAATGCTTGAGGATAGAGGGTTAAGCATATCTGATACGCTATCTGAAGCGGATATAATTATTGTAAATACATGTGCGGTGAGGGAGAGGGCTGTTGAACGCGCTCTGGGTAGGATAAAACAACTTGCTGGGATTAAGGCATCCAGACCTGGTGTGATAATTGCAGTTGGGGGATGTATTGCACAGACGGAGTCGGATAGGATTCTGAGAGAAGCACCTTTTGTTGATATTGTCTTTGGAACAAGGAAGATAACCAATCTACCGGATATGATTGAGAAGATATTGACTAATTGCACTGAGAGAGTATTAGATATTGGGGAGGGGGATGTTTATCAAGAAGAATTAGTTGGTTATAGGTTCTCGCCCATATCCGCATTCATATCTGTAATGAGGGGCTGTAACAGGTTCTGTTCATACTGCATAGTCCCCTATGCTAGGGGCAGGGAGGTCTATAGACCGGAAGGGGATATTCTAAAGGAGGCAATTGTTCTCACTGAGAGGGGTTATAAAGAAATAACATTGATAGGTCAGAATGTAAATGCATGGAGGGAGGGTAAGAGGGGTTTTGGAAATCTGCTTGAGAGAGTTGCTGATGAGACGGGTGTATTCTTTCTGAGGTTTATAACCAGTCACCCTGCAAATCTCACCGATGAAATTATTGAACAGTTCTCGGTCAATAAATCCCTTGCACCATCTATTCATCTTCCGCTTCAAGCCGGCTCCGATAGAATCCTTAAACGCATGAAACGTGGTTATACAATAGATTATTATAAAGGGCTGATTGATAGGTTGAGGAAGGTATGCCCTCATATCACAATCACCACCGATATTATGGTGGGCTTCCCCGGCGAGGAGGAGGAGGACTTTGAGTTGACGCTACGAGCGGTTGAGGAGATTGGTTTTGATGGTGCTTATACATTTAAGTATTCACCGAGGGTATTGACAGATGCATCAAGGATGCCAGAACAGGTTCCTGAGGAGGTACGACTTGAGCGCCTGAGGCGATTGATTGAGAAGGTCCAGGAGGTAGGGCTTGAGAGAAATAAGATGCGTGTCGGAACACTATGTAAAGCACTGATTGAAGGGAATGCGAAGAGGGGTGGCTTGAAAGGGCGCCTTGGTTCAAATCAAGTAATTGTGCTCGCAGGCGATGCTAAAGTAGGTGATATTGTGGAGGTGAGAGTAAAAGAGGCGTCATACTGGACGCTAAAGGGTGAGATTGTGAAAGGTTCTTAATCTGGTTGTTTCATGGCAGAAAATGAATCAGATAGAAACGACGTAACCCCTGTAATGAAGCAGTACTATCGCCTTAAGGCGAGGCATAGGGGTGAGATACTCTTTTTCAGGATGGGTGACTTCTATGAGACCTTTGGGGACGATGCAAAGACGGCAGCTAGGGTTCTCGGCATTTCTCTGACGACCAGGGATAAGCGCTCCGACAACCCGATACCAATGGCAGGCGTTCCCTATCATTCAGTGGAGGAATACATAACGAAGTTGCTTGAGGCGGGCTATAGAGTGGCGATTGCCGAGCAGATGGAACCACCCTCCCCACGAAAAAAGCTGGTGAGGCGGGAGGTAGTAAGGGTGATTACACCGGGGACGGTGATTGAGGAGGGTAGTTTAAGACCCGAGAAGAACAACTATCTTATATCTGTCTTCGGTGAGCCAGAGAATATTGCATTGGCGGTCGCTGATGTATCTACCGGTGAACTGTATGTTTCGCTGTATAAGGGCTCGGAGGCGATGGAAGCACTGAGGTCTGAGTTAGCACGCCTTTCACCATCTGAGATAATACTGCCTGATGGTTTTGATGAGAATATGGTTAAGGATACGGATGCGGCGATAACATTTATGGGGAGCGAGGAATACTTCATAGACCGGGCATATAACAATCTTATTTACTCTCTGGGTGTTACCGCCCTTGATGGGTTTGGTATTGAGAGAGAAGAGGAAGCAATTAAGGCACTAGGAGTTCTTTTCGCCTATCTCAAGAAGACCTATAAGGGTAATATTACCCATATTAAAGATTTAAGGGTTTACCGTCAGACCGATTATATGATGCTTGATGCAGAGACGATAAACCATCTGGAACTGGTAGAGCCGGCGAGGTTGTCAGATGGTTCTGCGACCCTGTTCAGCGTTCTGGACCACACATCCACACCTATGGGAAAACGCCTTCTCAGAAAATGGATTCTCTCACCCTTGCTTGATAAAGACAGCATAGATGAGCGACTGTCAGGAGTTGAGGAATTAGTAAATGATAGAATGAAGATTGACAGTTTGAAGAGATTGTTAGAGGGGATATATGACCTTGAGAGAATAAACTCAAGGATATGCCTTGGCACCGCAAGACCTGGGGACCTCATATGTTTAGCACAATCAATACTATTACTCCCTGATATTGCATCAATTTTGTCTGGATGTAAGTCAGGTATTCTGAGTAAGTCATCGGATGATTTAATGGGTCTTGATGAAGTGGCGAAACTGATTGAGAGTGCTCTGGTTGATGACCCCCCTAGGGTGATTACAGATGGTGGTCTAATTAGGGAGGGTTACTCAGAAGAACTGGATAGGTTGAAGGCGTCAATCTCTGATTCAGTTGAGTGGATTGCATCCCTTGAGAGTAAAGAGAGAAAGAGAACCGGTATTGGCAATCTCAAGGTCGGTTACAATAAGGTATTCGGGTATTACATAGAAGTGAGCCGAGGTCAGATAAAGAATGTCCCGGATGAATATATAAGGAAGCAGACACTGAAGGGTGCAGAGAGATACATAACACCGGAGTTGAAGGAGAGGGAAGCGGAGGTATTGAATGCAGAAGAGAGAATAAAGACGCTGGAATATGAGTTGTTCTGCAGGTTGAGGGATGAGGTAGCTTCGCATTCAGAAGGGATAATAAGGGCTTCAAGGGCTGTTGCCCGGGTAGATGTTATCGCCTCTCTTGCAAGGACTGCTTACCTTCATAGGTATGTAAGACCTATATTTACAGATGACGGCGGAATGGAGATAAGGGACGGAAGGCATTCAGTGGTGGAGCGCTATTACCTGCGGGAGGAGTTCATACCAAATGACACTGTCATAGACCCTGAGGATGCATATCTGCTGATAATAACCGGACCCAATATGTCGGGTAAGTCAACATACTTAAGGCAGGTAGCATTAATTGTGCTGATGGCACAGATAGGTAGTTTCGTGCCTGCATCAAAGGCGGTGTTGCCCATAGTAGATAGAATATTCACCCGAATTGGTGCCTCTGATGAACTGTCGGCGGGGCGAAGCACCTTTTTGGTGGAGATGAATGAGTCCGCGAGAATACTATCTCATGCGACAAAAGACAGTTTGATTCTCCTGGATGAGATTGGTAGAGGCACCAGCACCTATGATGGAATCTCAATTGCATGGGCAATAGGCGAGTATATCCACGACCATATTGGTGCAAAGACCCTCTTCGCCACCCACTACTTTGAACTGGCACTTCTTCCGAAGGTCCTGCCGAGGGCAAAGAACCTGACCGTTGTGGTGAAGGAGGCGGGCGATAAAGTGGTGTTTCTCCGGAAGGTGGTAGAAGGTGTCACTGACAGGAGTTATGGAATCTATGTAGCGCAATTGGCAGGTCTTCCAAAGTCGGTTATAGAGAGAGCAAGGGAGGTGCTGGCTATTCTTGAGGGGGCGAGAGACGGATTTAAGAGCCCACTAATAAAAATGTTAGATAGCAGTGTTCAGTTAGGTCTATTTGTGGGGGATGAAGAGAAACTATTAGAGGAAGTAGATGAGGTTAAGGCGGGTGAGAGAAAGAGGAGGGATAAAATCGCTCTTGAGTTCATTGAGACACTTAAGAACCTGGATTTGAGTAAGATAACTCCCATAGATGCTATGAACATTCTTGATAATATCAAGAAAGATATAGGGGATGCCTGATGGGTATAAAGCGGTTGTCGGCAGAGACCATTAAGAAGATAGCGGCGGGTGAGGTGATTGAGTGCCCCACTGATATTGTGAAGGAGCTGGTAGAGAATGCAATTGATGCAAAGCCCAGTAGGATATTTATTGATATAAGGGGTGGGTTTCAGAGGTTGGAGGGTTCTATTAGGGTGGTTGATGATGGGGTGGGAATTGCCGGGGAGGATTTTAATAACCTCTTTGAGAGGCACTCAACCAGCAAGATTGTAGGGCTTGATGACCTGTTAGGGCTAAACACACTTGGCTTCAGGGGGGAGGCACTGGCGAGTATAGGAGCTGTCTGCAGGGTTGAACTCGCCTCCAGAATTGATAGGTCGGAGATGGGGAATAGGGTTGTCTGTGATAATGGGAAGAAGGTGGAATTTGAGCCCTGTGCTATGCCTGAGGGCACTATTGTGAATGTGAAAGATATATTCAAGCACCTTCCAGCTCGCTTGAAATTTCTTAAGACCGATAGAGTAGAGTTGAATAAGATAACCCATCTTATAACGCATATAGCGCTATTTTATAATTCTCTTAGTTTTGAACTGGTCATTAATGGTGCGAGGTCTTTCTATTCACCATCATCAGAAGGTGAGCCCTTGGTCAGAATAGCAGACCTGTTCGGTTATGAGATTGCTGATGCTATGACCGAGGTTATTCACAGGGATGGAGATGTGAGGGTTGAGGGTTTCATAAGCGCTCCTGATATAACCAGAGGCAATGGCCGGAATATGTATATCGCTGTCAATGGCAGACCTGTGAATGACAGGGAAATCATTTACGCAATTTTGAATGCATACAAGGGTCTTCTACCAGACAGGCGATATCCAACAGCAGTGGTGAATGTTATAGTTCCCACCGATATGTATGATGTGAATGTTCACCCCAGAAAGAGTGAGGTGAGGTTTAGGGATGTGAGAAGAGTTACAGGAATAGTATATAAGGGCATATCAAGAGCGCTTTCTTCTGCCATAAAGTTCAGGAGTGCTGTTTTAGGTGCTTCTTCTATCTCGTCTCCATCCAGTAAATCGTCAACATTTCGGAAGAGTGAAACTGCGTTGAGTAGGGAGGATTTGACCCTTAAGTCAGGAGAATCGCATATTGATGTTAATGGTGATAGTTTAAGGGAATACAAATATGTGGGGTATATAGGTAAGAAGTATGTAATCTACAGTGGTAGAGATGATTTATACATAGTAGACCAGCATGCAACAGCAGAGCGATTGCTATTTAATCAACTGGTTTCTGTATATGAAAGTGGTTCCGCTAAAACACAGGTATTACTAATTCCAAAGCCAATATATCTTTCTCCTGAGAGGGAGCAGACCCTCTCATTTATAAGGGCTGACCTTGAGAGGTTAGGTTATGACTTTGATGAGTTCGGTGATAAGTTCATACTCTTAAGGGGTATTCCATCGCTCTTACCAAGGCATGAGGAGGTCTTACTTCTGGAGGATATTCTTGATGGGTTGGATATAGACAGGATTAAGGAGAGGGGGATTTATTGTGTTCTTGCCGAGATATCCTGTCATAAGTCGCTGAGGTCTGACAGGAGGCTCTCGCCTGAGGAGGCGGATAAGTTTTTTAATGACCTGCTTGTCCTTCCCGATGACCAGAGGCGTTGTCCGCACGGCAGGCGGTTGATGATGGTTATCTCTGAGGAGGAGATGGACAGATACTTTGGCAGGAGATAACGATTGAGTTCTTAATGGAGTTATGGAGCATAACAGGAGGTTTGATTTCATTGCTCTTGTTGGACCTACGGGTGTAGGAAAGAGCAGGGTAGCAATTGAGCTTTTAGAGAAGCATAAGGGGGCTTTTGAGGTCGTGTGTATGGACTCGTGTCAGATGTATGAGGGTGCTCTTATTGGCACTGACAGCCCAACTGAGGATGAAAAGAGGAAGGGAGTGTTCCATCTTTACAATTTTCTAAAACCATCCGAGACATTTTCGGCAGGTGATTATGCAAGGATGGCAAAAGAGACAATTAGAGAGATAAATAACAGAGGTAGAATACCTTTGCTGGTAGGTGGGACAGGTTTTTACCTATCTGCTATTATGGACGGATTTCACGAAGTTGGCGAGATAGATGAAGAGGTAAGGAAGAGAGTAGTGAGGATTGTAGAGGGCTATGGTGTTGAGCGAGCATTCAGGTTGTTGAATTATCTTGACTCCGATACAGGAGGAAAGATTGATAAAAGAAATCCTATGAGGGTGGCTAGGGCTCTTGAGATAATCTTCTCAACAGGTAAGAGGTTATCAGATATCAGGAAGGAAGAGAAGGTAAATGATACCCTTAATGGTCTTATCTTTGGAATAACACTTCCCTTGTGTGAACTTGATGAAAGGATAGAAAATAGGGCAATTGGAATGATATATGATGGCTTCGTAGAGGAGGTAAGGGGGCTTATGGAGGCAGGTTATGGTTTAGGAGACCCAGTGTTCAAAGCAATTGGGTATGAAGACATTTATTATTACCTGATGGGTGCTATGTCATTAAATAGGGTGGTGGATAAGATTATCTGTGATACTATAGGTTATGCTAAAAGGCAGTTGACCTGGTTTACCGCCGATGAGAGGGTGTGGTGGCTTCCCTGCCCTCTTGTTGACAGTATTGATTATTACGAATATCTGGCGAATGTGGTTTCAGGTATTATTAAAAGGTTTATGGGGGTTGTTCTCAATTAGGGAGATGGTAGAATGCAATATTTTATAATTCCTTGACTGATTTCACCTTTTATATTAACTTTATGCATCTTGAGTTCAAAGCTGAGGCATAGAAATGGGTGAGTATTCGCTTTTTGAGAAGGTAGCTGTGTGGAGCGTTCTCGGTTGCGGTTTAATCGGGATACTCTATGGTTTATATCTCATAAGACAGATTATGTCTTACAGCACCGGGACCAAGAAAATGCAGGAGATTGCAACTGCCATTCGGGAGGGGGCGGGGGCATATCTCAGGCGCCAATTCAAGACAATCATCTTAATAATGGTTGTGCTCGCCATCTTTTTATTTTTCACCGGTGCTAACATGCCGATGAGATTGGGGCGGTCTTTATCCTTTCTTGCCGGGGCGTTCTTCAGTGGACTGGTTGGCTTTGGGGGGATGATGATGGCGGTTAGAGGTAATGTCAGGACTGCTGAGGCGGCGAGACATTCATTCTCTAAGGCGCTTGAAATTGCCTTCAGGACAGGCACCATTACCGGTATGTTCACCGTTGGTCTTGGTCTGATTGGTTGCACCGCCATATTCATAATCTATGGCGAGCAGGCATATGAGGTGCTTATTGGTTTTGGTTTTGGAGGAAGCTTAATTGCCTTGTTTATGAGGGTTGGCGGTGGCATATATACCAAGGCAGCGGATATTGGTGCAGACCTGGTTGGAAAGGTGGAAAAGGGTATCCCCGAGGATGACCCCAGAAAT
>Ga0164318_10005165_pt1 | contig 12619 bp, 9 predicted proteins | sample GuaBasSedimGuay9_FD_113734 | JGI IMG/M metagenome (GOLD analysis project Ga0164318, IMG submission 113734) | Subseafloor sediment microbial communities from Guaymas Basin, Gulf of California, Mexico - Guay9, Core 4571-4, 0-3 cm | ecosystem: Environmental > Aquatic > Marine > Hydrothermal vents >... | reverse complement strand
GTAAGGTATTTTCTTTATCGGCAAGCAGTTCTTCGTATAATTTTTCGCCCGGTCGTAAACCGGTAAATTTTAAATTTATATCCGTTCCCAGTTTTAATCCGGAAAGTTGAATCATTTTTCCTGTTTTTCGCACTCACCTAAAAAAAGCTCTGTATCCCTTTATTTATAGGGTGTAATTTTGAAAAATGGGTGTTGCAAGTTATATTTGCACTATGTTTTTGCGAAAATTAAAGAATAGGTCAGGTAGTATTTCAGTTCAAATCATCTCAAAATCCGGAGGGAAATATAAAGTTGTAAAGACAATTGGAAGTGGCAGAACTGAACAAGAAATTCAAAAATTGTGGTATCTTGGAAAACAAGAAATAGAACAATTAAGTTTGCAACCCCAATTATTTGTTTCGGAAACAGATACAATTATTGAAAGCATTTTTGAGAATCTCGGCAATGCAAGTATAAAAGTTATTGGTCCGGAATTAATTTTCGGAAAAATTTATGACAAAATAGGCTTTAATAAAATTGAAGAAGAATTATTCAGACATCTTGTTATTTCTCGTCTCGCTTTTCCTTTGAGTAAATTAAAAACAATTGAATATTTGTATCGTTATCAAGGAATTAGCCTGAATAAAGACGTTGTTTATCGTTTTTTAGACAAACTAAATGATAAACTAAAAAAACGAGTAGAACAGATTAGTTTTAAGCATACAAAGAAGATATTGAAAGGAAAAATAAGTGTTGTTTTTTACGATATGACCACACTTTATTTTGAAGCGAGCGATGAAGATGATTTGCGAAAAACAGGCTTTTCAAAAGACGGAAAACACAGTAATCCACAAATTTTTCTCGGCTTATTAGTCGGTTTGGGAGGCTATGCAATAGGATACGATATTTTTGAAGGCAATACGTATGAAGGGCATACTCTTATTCCATTTTTAAAAAAAATATCCAAAAAAATTAATTTAGACAAGCCTATTGTAGTAGCAGATTCCGGACTTCTGTCAAAAGATAATGTAGAAGTATTAGAAAAAAACGGCTATCAATACATACTTGGAGCAAGAATTAAAAATGAAAGTAAAGAAATGAAAAAAGAGATATTGAAAATAAAATTAAAAACCGGAAAATTTAGAAGAATAAAAAAAAATGAAAATACACGAATAATTATCAACTATTCAGAGAAACGAGCCAAAAAAGACGCTCATAACAGAGAACGAGGCTTAAAACGCCTTGAAAAAAGAATAAATTCCGGTAAATTGACAAAATCCAATATTAACAACAGAGGTTACAATAAATATTTAAAATTAGAAGGCGAAGTTTCTATTGAAATTGATTATGAAAAATATAAGAAAGACAGTGAGTGGGACGGATTAAAAGGCTATATCACAAATTCAAAATTATCGAATAAAAAAATTGTAGAAAATTACGGGAATTTATGGCATATAGAAAAAGCGTTTAGAATGTCAAAAACAGATTTAAGAATACGCCCAATCTATCATCGTTTGCGAAATCGAATTGAGGCACATATCTGTATATCATTTACTGCTTATACTGTGTATAAGGAACTTGAAAGAATTTTATACAAAGAAAAATCAAATTTATCATTAGAAAAAGCCAAAGAACTCACACATAATATGTATGAAATAACTTATATGCTTCCTGAATCAAAACAAATAAAGTCGAAAAAATTAAAAATGACTGATGAACAAGCTGAGCTTTTTCAAATTATTTCTAAATTTTTTTAGGGTGTTGCATATATCAAAACAGGAAAACAGCCTTACGAATTGCAAATTTATTTTCGTTTTATTTTTCGGAAGAATATGCTTTGCTCAGGAAAAAAATGGAAAAAGGGAAGTAATTATTCCGCCTTTTCAATACTCAACCCAACTGAAGAAACTCGCGGTAAATCATTTTTTCGCATACCGTGGCGAACGGTAAATTTGTAAGTTCCCTTTTCGGGAAAAAGGATATGTGCTTTATATAAAAATTTATTTTTGATAATATCGCCGTGTTTTTTGCCGTATGGTTTTCCTGTTTGATCAAAAATAAAAAACATGATGGTATCGTTTAAAATATTTCCGGAAGGCGATTCAGAATCAATGATAAGCCAAATATTATCGGTTAAATAATTTTCTTTAACATTGACATTTAAAAAGATATTAAAAAAGTTCTCATTATCAGTTATTTCTGTTTGAAAATCAAGCGTGTCATTTACTTGCCAGAGATTTTCGGGAATTGCAATTGATTTTTTAAATAAAGTGGTTTCCCTGCAAGAATATAAAAAAAGAAATGCGAATATGCTGCCGATATATAAAAATGTTTTTTTAGCGGTCATTCTTTTTGTTTTTTTGATTGTCAGCTTTAAAATTAGTGTTATTGGGTCGTTTTTTATGGTGTCTGAAATTGCTTCTTTTCTTTTTGCGTTTTTTAGGTTTCTTATCAAAACGCGTAATGCTTTCTTGACCCGCAACATCATTATAATCAGTTATAATTGATGTTTCGAAAGTTTCTTCTTTTAAAATTTCGGGTTTTTCACCTTTTTTATTCATTTCAATAATCTCAAACACGCGATTGGTTGAAACCGAGCTTATAAATTCATGATTATCAGATTTTATTGAGTACCAAATTAATTTTTTATACACATCAATTTTCATATATCTTGCTGTACCGTCTTGCATTTCAAGATTAATTTTAGGCGGAAAATCTGAAATGGCATCTTTATAGCTTGCTTTTTCAAAATTAAGGCAACATTTTAATTTGCCGCATTGGCCGGCAAGCTTCTGCGGATTCATTGATAATTGTTGTTCTCTTGCCGTATCCGTAGTAACCGAATTGAAATCATTCATCCATGAAGAACAGCACAACTCTCTTCCGCAGGAACCGATACCGCCGATTCTTCCGGCTTCTTGGCGTGCACCGATTTGTTTCATTTCAATGCGTATTTTGAATTCATCAGCAAGAATTCGTATAAGTTCACGAAAATCAACACGTTTATCAGCAATATAATAAAAAATAGCTTTTGTTCCGTCACCCTGAAATTCAACATCACCGATTTTCATTTCAAGATTCAGACGTTTGGCTATTTGCCGGGTTCTCAGCATAACATCATCTTCTCTTGATGTAGCATTTTCCCATTTTTCAATATCAACGGATTTAACTTTTCGGTAGACAATTTTAAAATTATTGTCGTCTTTTATGCCTTTACGTTTCATTTGTTCACGCACAAGTTCTCCGACTAAGGAAACGGTTCCGATATCATGCCCCGGAGATGATTCAACTGCAATCATATCTCCCTCCGTAAGAATTAATTGATTGATGTTTTTATAAAAATCTTTTCGTGTATTCTTAAAGCGAACTTCTACAATGTCGGGTGTATTTGATGTTTTCGGGTAGTTTCTTAAATCATTGAAAACATTTAACTTGTTGCAACTGTGCGGATTGCAATATTTTCCGTCTTTTACGGTTTGAGAGGCGCAACCTCTTAACGTATTATCTTCTTCTTTCTTCATTTCTACTGTTTTTTATAACAGTAAAAAAAGTATGCGTTCCTGTGATATTTTGTATTTATTTAATAAAGGGTGTTTCGATAGTATATTTTTAAAATATTAAATAAATTATATTGTTTTAATAGTTTGAATTTTTGGAACAACCAACTTTTTACTGTGGTTTAATTTTTAATAATCGAGCAGTTTTTAATGCAAGATCCAAAAAAATAAGTTTATTGTAACCGTTTCTTTCTATGTGATTATAGGCTTCATTAAACTCATTCGTTAATTGAAATATATTATTTTTATGTATAAACTTGTTAAATTTTATTGAGAAATTTTTCTCATTATCGGTCAAAAATAGAACTTTATTTTGATTTTCGGGACTGATATTTAAGATAAAATTTTCACGTAATAATTTTAAAGCATATTGTAAGAAATTTTTTTGTGTTTCACGGCCCGATTTTGCCATTTTTTCAGCCCATTCGATAAGCTCGGTAATTCTTAACCCGTAGGCATCTCTCATAAATTGTGCAAATAAGCTGAAATTCTCCTGTTCAGAGGAGTTTGCATTATTAAGAATTAGTTCTTCTGCTTTAAGATAATTGCCGTCCGAAGTTCTGACAATCTCTTTAATTTTTGCATCTTCAATTTCATATTTCTCTTTGATACTTTCATACATTACTTGCTCATTAATTTTCGGTATTTTAATTAATTGCGTTCGTGAAAGTATTGTTTTAATAATTTTCTCTGAATCTTCCGTAACTAAAATTAAGATTGTTTTCGGCGGCGGTTCTTCAATCATTTTTAATAATTTATTCGATGCGGAAATATTCATTTTTTCCGGCATCCAAATAATCATAATTTTATATTCCGATTCGTAGGATTTAAGATTCAGTTTTTTAATTATTTCTTCACTTTCCTGTGCAAAAATGCCTGCTTGCTGGTTTTCCGTTCCCATTTTTTTCAGCCATTTTTCAAATCCGTGATAAACTGAATTTGAAAGAAATTCGCGCCATTCCTTAATGTAAGTATCGCTAATCGGTTTTTCCGAAGCTTTTTTCTTTATTACCGGAAAGACAAAATGCAAATCAGGGTGAATTAATTTTTGATATTTTAAGCAAGAAGAACAAGTGCCGCAAGAATCATTTTCAGATTTGTTTTCACAAGATAAGTATTGGGCAAAAGCAATTGCCAATGACAACTTCCCGTTACCTTCGGGACCCGAAAATAATAATGCATGGCTGACCCGATTTTGTTGAACGGCACCGATTAATTTTTGTTTAATTGCTTTATGTCCGGCTATATCCTTAAAAAACATTTATCTTTGTTTTTGATTTCAAAAGTAAGTATTTTAAGGTTTATCAGAAAAAGATAATATGGAAATAGCAAAAGATATTTTTCAATATATTGTTAATCATAGTGATAAAGAAGATGAAATTTTAACTGATTTATCCAGAAGAACAAATTTAACAACCATTCATCCCAGAATGTTATCCGGACATTTACAAGGTAAACTTCTGGAATTTATAAGCAAAATGATTAAGCCGGAAAGAATATTGGAAATCGGAACTTTTACGGGTTATTCTGCAATTTGTTTGGCAAAAGGGCTTTCGAAAAACGGCTTACTTTTTACGATTGAAATAAATGATGAACGAAAAAAAATTATTGAAGAGTTCATTGATAAAGCTGAATTTTCAGATAAGATTAAATTATTAATCGGTGATGCAATCAAACAGATTCCGAAAATCACTGAAGTATTTGATTTAGTATTTATTGATGCCGATAAACCGAATTATTTAAATTATTATAAAGCCGTTCTTCCGAAATTGAAATCGGGAGGCTTTATTCTTGTCGATAATGTTCTTTGGGACGGTAAAGTAGTTCATAAAGTTTCAAAAGATGATATGTCCACAAAGGGAATTTTCGATCTTAATAACTATGTTCAAAATGATACGACGGTTGAAAATTTAATGTTACCGCTAAGAGACGGATTGATGTTAATCAGAAAAAAAGAATAAACTTTTTAAGAATTCTTTTGTCTGATTTTCACAAAATTAAAAAAAATACTATTTTTGAAATCTTATACCTTTTTGATTGTGAATATTCTATTTTTTATTTAAAGGTTCATAAAACCGATTATGGCTTCAAAAAAAAGATCAATAATAAGCGGAATTAAAATATTTTTATCATTAATTTTTATTTTAAGCATATTAAATTATGTTTTGACAAGTTACTATAATAAAAAAATTATTGACAGAGAGAACAAGGTTATTCTTGCTGATAAAATTTTAATTCTTCTTAATCAAATTACGGATGATATTGATAATGAAACTTTTTCGGTTGAAAAAAATTTGGGACAGTTTACTATTTTAAAATCCCGGTTCTCACTGTTATCGAAGGGCGGAAAAACAGAAGAATTATTGCTTAATAATAAAATCTCTCCTGTCAATAAAGATTACACTCAAAGTTTTTCCGAGATTGAAAAGAAACTAAAAAAAATAACGGATATTTTAAAAAAAGATTCCGGTTCGGAATTTTCATATATTGAAAAAAAACGAAATCTTTTAAATTCAAATCTGACTTTTATTATTCAAAAATTTAAACGAATAAAAAAATCATTTCAAAAATCGGTATTATCCCTAACTTATCGGAAGAATTTTACGGATATTTTCACTTTATTGTTGATTGTTTTTTCTGCAATATTTATTTATGTCAGAATAAAGAACAAACTTACGGAAGATATTAATGAATTAAATTTACAAGTCCAAAACCTGACTAAGACAAATAATTCGAAAGTTTTTGAAAGCAGTGAAGAATTTGAACCTGTATTAAACGGGATTAATTCTGTTCATTTAAAATTTGCCGAAATTTCTGATTTTGTGAGCAGCTTACTTTCAGATGATTATAATATTGATTTTTCATCTTCAGAGAAAATAAATCCGGTTCAAAAGTCATTAATTGATTTAAGAGATAAATTAAAAGAAAATATTGAATTAAATAATAAACGACTTGAAGAAGAGCATCGAAGACAATGGTTCTCGGAAGGAAAAGCAAAATTTAACGATATTTTACGAGAAGCAAATTTTGAAATAAAAAATTTAGCAGAAACATCGTTAATTAATATGGTCAAATTTTTAAATGCTGCACAGGGCGGATTTTTTATTCTGAATGATAATGAATCAACACCGTTTCTTGAATTAATTTCGGCTTTTGCCTATGACAGAATAAAATTGCTTACAAAACGAATTGAAATCGGCGACGGACTTGTAGGAATGTGTGCAGTAGAAAAAAATACGGTTGTTATTACGGATGTCCCTGAAGATTATATGCAAATTGAATCCGGATTGGGAGAAGCCGCACCGACAAATATTTTAATAATTCCTTTGAAGACCGAAGATAATGTTTTGGGTGTTATTGAAATTGCATCTTTTTATGAGTTTAAAAAAAATGAAATAGATTTTATTGAGAATGTTGCAGAAGATATTGCTACAACACTTGAAACAACAAAAATTTCTGCAAAAACATCCGAATTATTACAAGAAACTCAAAAAAAATCGGAAGAACTCGCATTAAGGGATACTGAAATGTCCGAAAAGATAAGCGAATTGAGAGATGCTCAAAAAGAAACGAAAAGAAGTGTTTCTGAAATGAATGCTTTAACTACGGTAATTGATAAAGTCCTGTTTAAAATTGAACTTACAACAGCCGGAAAAATAAGCTCAGTCAATAACCTGTTTTTGAGTCGTTTAGGATACAAACAAACTGAAATGCGTAATAAAGGGTTTGTCGATTTTATAAAAGATAACGAAAAGAAAGTATTGGAAGATGTTTATAATGAAGTTTCCAAAGAGAATTATACTCGGCAAGAAATTATTTTTATAACCAAACAAAATTCCGAAATAAAAACGAGCAGCTTTTTTTCTGCCGTCAGAAATGAAAAAGGTGAAATAGTCAGAATTCTGATGTTGGCTGATAATACTTCTTACAGAGAAGAACTACAAAAGAAAAATGTCCTGTTAAAAGAAGAATTAAATACAAAAATTCATATTATTTCTGAAAAAGAGAAAGAAATAAGCAGTATTTTTAAAAAAGTTAAACAGTCAGGGAATATTCCCGATAATGAAATTATAAAATTAAAACAAAGAGAAAAAAGAGTATTAGAAAGTCATGAAACAAGTTCAGAAAAAAAATATGTCGAATGGTTAAAAGATGTAAAATCTGAAAAATGAGCAAAGGAATTAATAACATATCAATTATTAGAAATTCAACGATTTGGAAATCTGTTTTGAACAGTTTCCTTTTTGGTTTGTTTTTTCCTGCTGTAGCTTGGGTATATTATTTTTTAAGCAATAAAATTAACTTGACCGGTCAAAACATTACGGATATCCATGTATTAAACCCTGTACTTTTTCTTATTGATTTGATTCCTGTTCTGTTAGCAGGACTTTCATTTTTCTTATCTAAACGATTACAAAATGAACGAATTCAAATTTATAATCAACTTCTTTCAAAAGAAAATTTAATCCAAAAATATTCCGGATATGTTAAAAAAATAGGAAAAGGCGAATATTCAGATGTTGCGAATATGCATTTTGATGATGATTTAGGACAATCTCTTAATGAGATGAAAGAAAATTTATTGTTAAAATATCAAACTGAGGAAAAGCAGAAATGGATTTTTGACGGGAAAAATTTATTTGATGAAATTTTAAGAAAACACAATGAAATAAAACCCTTAGCCTATGAAATTTTAGTTAATTTAACGGAATATTCTAATGCTGTTCAAGGAATATTTTATATTTTTGATGATGACATCCAAAAACTAACATCTGTCTCATCTTATGCATACGGAAGAGAAAAATTTTTGCAATCAGAATATAAGTTAGGTGAAGGTCTGATCGGACAAGCTTCTTATGAAAAAGCGATTCTTTACAGAAAAAATTTGCCTGATAACTTTATAACTGTTTCTTCCGGAATATTAGGTGAACAAAAACCAAAATCTTTAGTTGTTTTGCCTTTGCTGGGAGATGAGAAAGTTCAAGGTGCCGTGGAATTGGCATTTTTAAAAAACAATATATCCGAAGATGTTCTCTTGTTATTTGAAGAATTAAGCGGTATTATCGGTCAAACCTTATTTAATATTAAAGCAAATACAACGACGAAAAAATTGCTTACGGAATCTCAAAAACTTACGAATGATTTACGGCATAATGAAGAAGAACTGAGAAAGAATGCCAAACAAACGGAAAAAACGCAAGTTGAATTAGAGAAATCAAATATTGAACTTGCTCAAAAAATTGCTGAAGTTGAACAAGGACAAAAACGTCTTCATGCCTTGCTTGAAAATGCTTCTGAAGTTATTACAATTTATGATAAAGAAGGAATTGTTCAATATGTAAGTCCTTCAGTAAGAAGTATTTTGGGGTTTGCGACTGAGGAAATGATCGGTGTGAACAGGTTTGAAAGGGGTGAGCGAATTTTAAAAGATGTATTTCTGTTTTTATTGGAAAATCCAAATGAAGAAAAAACCTTTGAATACCAATATACCGATAAAAATAATAAGCGCTTATGGTTGGAAACGACGGGTCGGAATCAGTTAAATAATCCGGCTATTAACGGGATTTTATTTAATACACGGGATATTACGGAACGAAAAGAAGCTGAAACCGTTAAGCGTTTAAGCAGTGAAATGCAAGCATTGTCTGAAAATAGTCCTGATATGATAATTCGTATGGGACCTGACGGAACATTTTTCTATGCAAATCCGACAACGGAACGATTCATCGGGCTAAATCCGAAAACTTTAATCGGAAATAATATTGAAAATTCAGATATTGATGAAACTGTTAAAACGTTTATAAAATCGATAACTGCCGAAACAATTGCCGAACATGAAGAAATTCAAAAAGAAACGGTTTTTAATATCGATAATGTTAAACGAATTGTTCAATTTAATGCTATTCCCGAATACGGAGAAAATCAAGAATTGAATACAATCCTTTTTGTTGTACATGATATCACTGAGAGAAAAGAGATTGAAACAGAGATTGAAAATAAGAATAAAAATATTACGGAAAGTATCAATTATGCACAACGGATTCAATCTGCAATTATTCCTGATTTTGATATAATTAAACGTTATTTGCCGAATTCATTTATGCTTTATCACCCAAGAGATGTGGTGAGCGGTGATTTGCCTTGGTTTTATGTAACCGATGAAGAAATATATATAGCTGCCATTGATTGTACCGGACACGGAGTACCGGGAACCTTAATTTCATTTATTGCTTATTTTTCTTTAAACAGTATTTTAAACAGTCCGGAAAAAAGAACAACTTCGGAAATTCTCGATGAACTTCACGTTCGTGTAAAACGTACGTTAAAACAAGATTCTCCGGATTCAAAAGCACGTGATGGCATGGATATTGCCATTGTTAAAATTAATTATAAAACAAATAAGTTGGAATTTGCGGGAGCTCATCGACCTTTATTTTACTTAAAAGGAGATGAATTAAGCAGATATAAAGGAGACCGAATGTCAATAGGCGGTAAATCTGTTGCATCCAGAAGAGGTAAAGGTGAAGAAAAATTCACAAATTATGAAATAGATATTGCTAAAAAAGATAAAATTTTTATATTTACCGATGGATTACCGGATCAAATCGGTGGTAATGAAGGCAGAAAATATCAGGCCGGCAGGATAAGAGATATTATTGTTGAAAAAAATAATTTTTCAATGAAAGAATATTATAATTACTTTGTGGAAGATTTTGAAAACTGGAAACAAAATTATAAACAAATTGATGATATTTTATTTATCGGAATAGAATTTTAAATATTTTTGTATGGCAGAATCAGAAAAAAATAAAGCAAAATTGCATTTCGCTTATGATTTTTATAAGATTATGAAAGAAAGTGATGTTACTTTTGCCTATGAGGGTGAAATAACTCATGAAATTACAAAAGCATTCAGCTCATTAGCCGAAAGCCATATTGCATTAAATAATGAGTCAAACGCCTTGCAAAAAAGAGTGTTTCACGTTATGGTTGAATCACTTCAAAATATAAGTAAACATTCTTCAGAAAGGAAATTTAAAGATTCCATGTTTGCAGGACAAGGAATTTTTTTGGTTACAAAAGATGATCAAGAATATAATATAACAACCGGAAATGTTGTTCTTAATGAAAAAATTCCGGCTTTAAAAGAACATATTGAAAAAATTAATTCAGGTAATAAGAAAACATTAAAAGAACTTTATAAAAAGAAGATTAAATTCGGTAAATTGTCTGATAAAGGCGGTGCCGGATTAGGCTTTATTGATATGGTAAGAAAAACAGGTGAACAATTAATTTATACATTTTTAGATTTGAACGATAAAAAAACCTATTTTGTATTAACATCAACGATATTCAGAACAAAATAACAGAACTATGCGAATAATTAAAATTGAAGGTACGGACGATACTCCCCAAGTTACATTAGATGCAAATCCGGAGAATCCGTTTATGGAGATTTCAGGACGATCTTTGCCTGAAGATGTAGTTGCTTTTTATGATCCCATTTTAGAATGGTTAGACGAGTATGCTGAGAATCCTCTTGAAAAAACGGTTTTAAACATTAAACTTGAATATTTTAATACGGCATCATCAAAATTATTATTAGATATTTTATTAAAATTAGAAGATTTGAGTGAAGCTGACCATGATGTTCTCGTAAGGTGGCATTATCCGGATGATGATGAAGATATGGAAGAAGCAGGTGAAGAATACGAAGATATTGTTGAAGTTCCTTTTGAACAAGTCAGTTATTCAATTGACTAATTCATATTTTTGATAAATAATGCAATGCTTATGTAATATATGCTTTGCATTATTTATAAAATTATATTGCTGTTTTCAGTTTCGTATAATCCAATACTATGAGTGAAGAAATATTAAAAGCGTTAATGCAACTGTTTGCAATTATTGCAAAACAGGATGAGGGTGTTGTTCTGGAGGAAGAAAAGTTTGTCAGAATATTTTTGGCTTCTCAATTAAGCAAATCACAGGTTGAAGAATATATGGATTTGTTTATTAAGCATTCCGAAAGAGAAGAAAAAAAACGAAAAAAGAAAGAAGGTAGAGAAGGTCCCTCAGGGCAAGTTAAAATGGTTGATTCCGTTCGTGTAATGGGAATTTGTCGTAAAATTAATAAGACTTTGAACCATAAGCAAAAGGTTATTGTATTAGCTCGTTTGTTTGAACTTATAAATGTTGAAAAGAAATTAACCGAGCAACGCATGGAGATTATTTCCGTTGTTGCCGATGCTTTTAATTTAACTTCCAAGGAATATAAAGAAATAGAAAACTTTGTTATTCAAGATGATTACAGAGAATTAGATTCCGAATCTGTTTTAATAATAAATGACAAAGAACATACACATACAAAATCTCAACACATACTTTCTGATAGTTTACACGGAAGTGTTTTAATTTTGCAAATTAAAAGTGCTGATTTATATTTTCTTAAATATACCGGAAAACAAGATGTGTTTCTTAACAGTACGAATGTATACAATAATCGTGTTTACCTGTTTGCTCCGGGAAGTGTTATAAAACTGCCGAAAGGAAAACCTGTTCATTACAGTGATGTTGTTGCCCGATTTATGCAAGATTTAGAAATTTCCAGACTGTCATTTATCGTTAAAGATTTGCAATACCGTTTTAAAACCGGAGATATCGGAGTGAGAGATGTCAGTTTCTCGGTTGATCACGGGAAATTAGTCGGTATAATGGGAGCCAGCGGTTCCGGAAAAACAACGTTGGTAAATACCTTATCCGGTATTACGACACCTTCTTCCGGAGAAGTCCGAATTAACGGTATTAACCTCCATCATAACCACGGAGAACTTGAAGGGGTTATAGGTTATATACCGCAAGATGATTTGCTGATTGAAGAATTAACCGTTTATCAAAATTTATATTATAATGCCAAACTTTGTTTTAAAGATAAAAATGAAGAAGATTTATCGGCATTGGTAATAAAAACATTGAAAGATTTAGGCCTGAACGATAAAAAAGATTTGAGAGTCGGTAATGCGATGAACAAAACAATCAGCGGCGGTCAAAGGAAACGTTTAAACATTGCTCTTGAATTGATT
>Ga0164318_10005164_pt1 | contig 12622 bp, 10 predicted proteins | sample GuaBasSedimGuay9_FD_113734 | JGI IMG/M metagenome (GOLD analysis project Ga0164318, IMG submission 113734) | Subseafloor sediment microbial communities from Guaymas Basin, Gulf of California, Mexico - Guay9, Core 4571-4, 0-3 cm | ecosystem: Environmental > Aquatic > Marine > Hydrothermal vents... | reverse complement strand
TAAGATGCTTTTTAAAGAACAATCTATTGATAAGTTTAATGATAACCTTAAAGTCTATGTTGGAGAAATTTTAGAACAAGCAACGAAAAAGAATATTAAATTTAGTTTTGATAGAAAGAAGCAAATTAAAGGAATGCTACTAACTTTATTTGATAATTTTGTGTATAGTTATATTTATGATTATATCAAGATATTAAAGGACAAAAGAGATGAATATTATGTAGTCTTTGAAAATGATAAAAGCATCTTATCTGCGTTAAGAGAGGAAATTAAGAGAAAAAGCGAAGAGATAAAGAGCAGATTGGATTATGATCCGAGGTATTCACCAGTGATTAAAGTTTTTAAAAAAACGAAAGAAGAGGATTGTGATCATTTTTGGGAGGAAATGACTAAGCTTTATTCTAATGATAAGAGAATGCCAGATTGGGAAAAGCTGGGAAAAATTTCACCAGAGAAATTATTAAAATTTTTGAAGGATAATCCAGAAGAATTGGGTAAATCTTTATTGGAAGTTAAAGAAAAGTTGAAAGAGATTGTTATAAGAAATATTAATAATTATCTTAAAGATTTTGATCTTATAAATAAGATAATACCAACAACCGAAGATGGAAAGCCAATAAAAAAAGATAGTAAATGGCAAAAATTTAGTAAAGAGAATTTTGCAAAAATTAAAGGTGGATTTTTGAGGTTAAATGATTATTATAAGTCAAAACCTCTTGATTTTCTTTTTACAAACCATGATAAGGGTATTGGTTTGATTAATGAATTTGAATTACCACAAAATACCAAAATTGTAAATAGCAATGTTTTTTTTAATAATATGTTATTATTTGAACACATTAATTCTTTTATTTCATTAAAGGATTTACAGGTACTTCCACAGTTGAAAAATGCTTTTCTTAGAAAGAGAGATGATATAGAAGATATTTCTGATGAGATTTGGCAGAGATTAAGGCTAACAAGAGCAAAAGAACTTGATTATACAATTGTCGAAGCAATAAAAAAGAGCCAAATTGATGATTTGTTGAAGTTTATTGAGTTATTTTATTTAATAGAAGATGAAAATGGAGAGTATCATTATAATGATGAAGCAGATTATCCGATAATATCAAAAGAATCTTTTATATTTGAGGGGAAGGATGTTTTTTTGCATTTTAGAGTACCGGGCTCTGGTGCCATTGTTAAGATTAAAATAAATTCTTTTGAGCATGATAGTATCAATAAGCTTTGTAAGGAAGATATTTATTTTAATATTTTTAAAGATTTAATACTCAGTAAAATCCAGGAAGGATTATCTAATCCAGTAGAGTATATTAATAAGTTATGCCAATTTTATGAAAAGTATATATCACCAAGAATAAAAGATAAAGATGTAGATAATGAGGAACATTATAAAGATGTTTTTGGAGAGTATCGTCCAGATGATTCTCTTCCTATAGATGAGCAACGAAAGGAAATAAAAAAATTAAGACGTGAGAGTAGAGCTTTGATAGGTAGAATTTGGCAAATCGTAGAAAACGAAGGGATGAAATGATGGAAAACTTAAATAAATTTTATCCTACATTAGGATTACTTGGAAAAAGTATTAGAAAAATTAAAATATGTAAATTTTATATTATTGTTGCAATATCGGGTTTAATATTCAGTTCAATTATTTTTATTTATTCTTTTTTACGAAATGATGGTGGTAATTTTAATATTAATAAAGCAGTTGTTATGGTAAAAGCAGATAAGGGATGGGGTACAGGTTTTTTTATTGAGAAAAAATATCTTTTAACAGCTGGACATGTTGTAGGTAATAGTAAAATAGTTGATATAATTATTAAAAAAGATAAAGAGCATATTAAAGAGGTACACAAAGCAAAAGTTGTTTATACTATGTATAATGATTATGTTAATAAATTTATAATTAAGTATAATAGCATGTTGAAGGAACTACAAGTAACAAAAAGTGCTAATAGAAAAAAAGAATTGCTTAATATTTTGGGGAAAGAATTGAATAATATAGAGAAGTATGATTGGGCATTATTAAAAGTTACTGATAATTATGTAAGTGATAGTAGATTTAAATTAGGTAAATCATCTGGATGTAAATTGAATGATGATGTTACACTTGCTGGATATTTTTACGAATCCAATGCAATGGGGGCTATAGTTAATCCGGATTCTGCTACTATTAATGTTTTTAAAAGTTCTATTACAAGTTTTAAAGATGGATTTATAATTATTAAGCAGAAAATAGATCCAGGTTATTCAGGGTCTCCTGTTATAAAAGGTAATAAAATTGGAAATGATAATAAAGTTATTGGTATTGCAATAGAAGGATATAATAAAAAATTAGATATACAGTCAATTGGTGGATTTATTTTACCTATTGATTATGTTCGTAATGGTTTAAAAAAGGCAGGTTTTTATAAAAAGAAGTAATATTTTTTATGATTAAAAAAACATTTTATTTATATTCTAGTTTGAATAAAGCTATAAAATATTTAAAGAATTATATTAATAGAACAGTTCTTTGCTGGTTTATTATTGCGTTTCTTTTTCTTATTTTTTCATATAATAAATTTTATATTTTATTTAGAGAAAAATTAATTATTTTTGTAATTGATAATTCAAAGAGTATGGAAGAGCCCTACAAATATAATAAAAAGTACACAAAATTACAGGCTTTAAAGATAGAATTACAAAAATATTTTAAAAGAAAAGATAAATTGAAAAATTTTTATTCTGTTTTTATTTATTCCGAATATCATAATGAGTATTCTTTAAAGAATATTATTAATTTGAAACCTGAAGCATCTTTATTAGCAGGAAGAATACTTTTGAATCAGACTAACAATAAAAAGTCTCTTATACATTCGATTAATTCAATAAAAATTGATAATAATAGTGGAAGCCCCTTATCTGAAGTATTATATAAAGTTATGTCTTATATTGCATCGGTTGAAAAAAAATATAATGAGGTTATAGTTTTGTTTCTTACAGATGGAGATGATATAAATGATGAATCTGGTTTGATTTTTAAAAGTAATAAAAATATACTAAATTTAAATTTATGGGATAAGTTTTTATATAAATTAAGGTTAAACACTATAGCAATACAATCTTTAAATGATATCCCAGAATATAAAAGAAGATTAAAAATATTAGCTAAAGAAGGTCATGGAAATTTTTATATTTTAAAGAATTTTAAAAATATAGGGAAATTGATTGGTAAGGCTAATAATGATGATATATCTTATTTTTATTTCGCATTAGCTTTTTTTATCATTACAGTAATTGGTATAATTTTTATACAAAGGAAGGAAAAATAAAAAAATGGAAGAGAGAAAAATAAAAAAGGTTTTTTTATCATATTCTGACCTTGAAAAATCAATTAATAAGCTAAAAAGATATAGAGGTGCAGTTTTGGGGGTTTCTACTACATTTCTTCTATTTGCCTCAATAGTGTTTATTATATATGGATTAATTAAAAACCCGTGGGAATCAGCTAATCAGAAAAATAAAAATAAAATTAATAAATCTACTGCTTACTCAAAAAAATTGCCTCGTTCTTCTAATTATAATAATGTTAATAGTAGTAGTAATAATTATAATAATATTAATAATATTCAGTTCGAGAAACCAATAATAACAGCATGTATATATGATTACAATACTTCTTCTATTATAATAAAGTGGGATTTTCAATCTCAAAAATATAATGTTATTAAATATGAAGTACAAATCAAAAGGGATGGTAGGGATAAATGGCAGGATTTATTACCTACCACAGAAAAGAAAAAACAGTTTACTCCAAGATATAGTAATAGGAACTATTATTGCAGAGTAAGAGCTGTTTTTAGTAATGGTTTGGCGTCATCATGGTCAGGTATTTCTTCTGTTAGAGTTGGAAATATAAAAACAAATAATAGAAGTGGAAGTAAAAATAGAAGGAAACCAATTTATGAAGATGAGCCTGAAGATAATGGTTATAAAGCGAACAATACTCCAATTGTGAAAAGTTCACCTAAAGATAATGGATATAGGAAGAAAGATAATGGCTATAAGAAGAAGCCCCAAAAAAGTAATAGTAGCAATAATACTTTTTATTTCTTGATGAAAGATAAAATGACAAGGTTTTTTTCTAATATAAGAGTTTCTTGTAACGTTATTGAAAAAAGTAGAGACCACTACGTACAATTAGTTATAGATCGACCATCAATTGAAAGAAGTGTAAGTTTAGGGATAAATAAACCGCCTGCAAAAGTAGAGAATAAGGGTAAGCGATTAATATATTATTTTTCAGAATATGAATGGAGCTTATATAAAGGAAGGAAGATTACTGTTGTTATAAAGTGAGAAAGGAGCTAATATGAGAAGGATAGGTTTAATTGTTTTATTTAATTTGTTAATATATAGTAGTATTTTTGCAATTAAAAATTTTTACCCAATTAGTATTGTTGATAAACCAAATACAAATTTAGTGGGTTATAATTGTAAACAATTTAATATTTCTTTTGTTGGTGATAATTTGATATTAAATGAGGTAATTGTAAATGTTAATAGTAGCCTGGATCTTGGACTATCTATGAATTATAAAGGATTAATGGGTGATGAAAAATTTAAAATAGATTCATGGATTGGGATAAAAGCAAGGTATTTAGTGGCAGTGGAGGGTGTGAGTTTACCTTCTGTTGCTATTGGTTTTGATAATCAACTAAAAGGTAAAAGGTTTAGGGGAAGTGATTATGATAGATCTTATTTTAAGTCAACAGGTCTTTATATAGTTGCTAGTAAAACTTTTTCTAAGTATGTATTATTAAGTGGTGGTATAAATTATTCATTTGATGAATCAAGTGATAAAGCTCCTAATTTATTTTTTGGAAGCAATTTTTCTATTGGTAGGTATTTTGGCTTTGATTTTGAATATGATTTTGCATTTAATGATAATCAAACTAAATTCGCTAAAAATAAAGGATATTTAAATATTCAAATTAGGATTAATCCTATTAAAAATTTGTGTATTGTATGGGGTTTTAGAGATTTATTGAAAAATAATGAAGGACGTGAAATAGTAAACAAATTTCTTGGATTAAAATATGTTTGGAGGTATTTTTAGTTTATTATCAAAATATTATAATTTTATAAGAGGCTGTAATATTATATATTAAAATTTCAAAATGAGATAGAAAATGGGATATAAAAAATACTTGACATTTTAAATATTTATTTTATAGTTCTGAGATGAGGAGAATAAATATTTTATTTCCAAATGATGCATCATTTGATAGCTATCAAGCACAAGATAGAGATGCCAAACATTGGGCATTATATCTTAATGAAGAAAAGTTTATAATAACATTATTTCTTAGTAGCACTCCAGATAAAAGATTGGCAAATAAAAAGAATATTCGATTTTTAAAATTTAGTAAATCTTTAAGTATTAAAAATATTTTTTATTTCATAATGCATCTATTGTTTCATAAATATGAATATATCATTGTTTCAAAAGTTGATTTATATATGTTTATTATATTATATTTGAAAAAAATTAAGATTTTGAAATCTAATGTAATAGTTCCCATTGTAAATAGGTTTCCTTATATAAGCAAGAGGATTAGCAATTTAATTTTACAAAATGCAGATTTTATATTTGCAATAAGTGAGAAGATAAGGGAGGATTTTAAGGTAAATTATAATATGGATATACTTGTAGTGCATCTTGCTTATGATGTGTCTTTATTTAAAAATTCTCGAAATTTAAGAAAAAGAGAAAAGAAAAAAGTGGTTTGTGTAGCATCAATGAGTGCTCATAAACAGCCTTTTCTTTTTGTAAATATTGCGAATCTTTTTCCTGAAATAGAGTTTATTTGGGTTGGTGATGGATATTATTATAGATTTGTAGAACAAAAAATTGAAAATGAGTGTATTGATAATGTAAAATTGATAAAAAATATTCCCAATTCAAAATTACCAGCTTTTTTTGAACAATGTGATATCTTTCTTTTGCCTTCAGTAATAGAGGGGTTTCCTAATGTTATTGTGGAAGCTATGGCATGTGGCTTGCCTGTAATTGCTTTTGATTATTATAATCCAGAAGCAATAATTAATGAGAAACAGGTTTTATTGTTAAAAATGAATTTGAGATGGTTGAAAAATTGAAGATTTTACTTAGTAATGATAAATTATTAGAAGAATTTTCCCAAAATGCTCGTAAAAGAGCATTAGATTTTTCTGGTGAAAAGATAATTCATGAATTGGAAAATTTTTTATTATGGATAGAGAAAGCTTAAATAGGAATTTTTATATTTTATTTATAATTATTTTTTCAGTTTACTCAAAAAATGTCTTATAGTTATAAAGTTTTTTAATTTTGTTTGTACGCAAAAGAAATTTGAATGAGATATATAAAAAGTAGGATATATAAGAAGTAGGGTATAAATTTTTTTATAGAAATAAAGAAGTATTGTTAATTGGGAAAGATTGTTATTAAAAAAAGGGCTTATGTAGAAAACATAAGCCCTTTTGTATTTTTGATTTTCTAATTATGGTTTATCGTCCTCTTGGGAAATCTTCTCTTTTAAATTTTTTTACAGGGTGCTTTTTTAGTTCTTCCAATGCTGTTTCTACTGCTTTTTCTAATTGTGGGTCATGGCCTTTAATAACACTTGCAGGATCAAATTCTACTTCAATATCGGGGGATACACCTACGTTTTCTACTGCAAATTTGCCGTCAGTATCTACTATTGCTATATTTGGAGCTGTTACATATCCGCCATCCATTAGATGAGGATATCCAATTATGCCAACAAGTCCGCCCCATGTTCTTTTCCCTACTAATTTCCCTAATTTTAGTTTTTTAAAGTAATATGGGAGAGCATCTCCGCCTGAGCCTGCATATTCATTTATTATCATTACCTTAGGGCCTTCAACTAATGCTTCTGGTGTTTTCCCATAGTCTCCCCATCTACCAACCCAATAATTAAGTAATTTCCTTGATAATAAATCAATAATATTGTCTGCGGCATATCCACCGCCATTGAATCTTTCATCAATAATCATTCCTTCTTTATCAAGATTTGAGAAATAATATCTCATAAAATTTATATATCCTTGAACAGATGTATTTGGTAAATAAACATATCCTAATTTTCCATTAGATAATTTTTCAACTATTTTTCTGTTATTATCCATCCATTCTCTATTTCTTAAATTTGTTTCATTTGATATAGGAACAACAGTATATTCTTTTGCATTTTTACCATCAGGTGTTTTGCTTACTTTAATTCTTGTTTGAACACCTGCAGTCTTTATAAAGTATGAATAGATATTTTTTGTTGCTTCAACTTTTTTCCCGTTAACTTCAAGTATATAATCACCTTCTTTTATATTAATTCCTGGTTCTGTTAATGGTGAACGTAGATCAGGATTCCAGTTTTCTCCTTTGTAGATTTTTTTTATTCTATATAAGCCATTTGCAATTTCGTAATCAGCACCTAATAGTCCGCATGGTATATGTTTTGTTTCCGGATACAATCCACCACCAACATAGGCATGGCCAACACATAATTCACCTATCATTTGTCCGATGACATAGTTTAAATCTTTTCTATGGGCAATGTATGGAACATATTCTTTATAATATGTCCATATACTATCCCAATTTTGACCATGCATGCCTGGATCATAAAAGTATAGTTTATTGATTCGCCATGCTTCATACAACATCTGTTTGTATTCTTTTTGTGGGTCAATCAATACTTCTATCTGGTTCGTTTTTAGTTTTTTAGCGCTTTTTTCAATATTTTGTGTAAGATCGCCGATGAACCATGCTTTATTTTTTACATATAATATTTTTTTATTATTTGCAGATATTTCATAATAGTTTATGTTTTTGCATTCTAATTTTTCTTTTTTCTTTTTTAAATCAAAAGAATATAAGTCAGATCTTGTAAGGCGGGGGGCACCATTTCTTACATCTCCTACATTCTTGATAAAGTAGAGCTTATCTTTTACTGCTTGTAACATGGAGTATACTCCATCACTCAGTGGAAGAGCAACAATTCTATCTTGAATATTATCTATATCTATTTGTAAGTTAATATTATTCTTTTTTTTATTTTTATCATCTTTTTTGTCTTTTTTTTCTGGTTTTGTATTTTCTTCATCGCTTACAGGTTTGAATGGAGAAACTTGATTTTTAGAAAGAACAATAAGATATAAGCTGTTTGTTGGTTGATATGGATATTGCGATAGGTCAACCCATCCCAGATCGAAAGCAGTATTTGTAGATGCTGCAAAATAGATATATTTTCCAGTTTTATCAAAGACAGGATTAGTCGCATCACTTAATCCATCAGTTATTTGATATGATTTATCTTTTTTTAATGAATAAAGATGCAGAGCGCGTAGTTTATTTTTACCTGTTTTTGTGTAAACAATCCACTTATTATCAGGTGACCAATCGGCGAATATGTTGGTTAGTTGTTTATTTTCAATGTCTATTAATTTGATTTTTTTTGTTACCAAATCTATATAATATAATTTTTGGTCGTGAGTAATATATAGAATTTTTTTAGAATCAGGTGACCATTTAATTAGGTTATAATAGGCATTTGTTTTAAGTGGTATTATTTCTTTTTTTTCACCTTTTTGATCTGTGATAATTAATGCATATTTATTATTATGTTCACCGAAATATGCTATTTTTTTGCCATCAGGTGACCATTTTGGCAATCTTTCCATTTTATTAGTAGTATTGCTTAAATTTCGTATATCTCCATGTTCATAGGGAACAGTTACAATTTCACCTCTTGCTTCAAAGACTGCACGTTTTCCATTAGGAGAGATAGCCCCTGAAAAAATATTGGCTTTTACATATTTAGGTCTTATATTATAGATATCCGCATTGATATTTATAGTCAATTTTTTAATTTTTTTTGTTTTTGGATTTAATATATGAAGATAACCTTCTCTTTCAAAGACTATTAAATTATTATCGCATCCAAAAGTTTTAATATCAGCACCAGTATAGTTTGTAAGTTCATTTATTTTATTTGTCTTAGGATTATATGAATATAGGTTCATAACTTTTGTTCTATCAGATAAAAATATTATGTTATTTCCCAACCATTTGGGGTATGTATTATTGGAATTATCATTGGTTATTCTTTGTGCTGTATTGTTTGTAAGATTGAATAGCCATATAAATGGAGCATGCCCACCTCTGTATCGTCTCCATGTATTAAATGATTGCCTGTTTGATAAAGATGTATAAGCAAAGAAGTTTCCATCGTTAGACATAGCTCCGAGCCATGCCATAGGCATAGGAAGGCTTTCAGGAAGACCACCATTTATTGATACTTTAAAGATTTTTGTAAATCTACTATAGCTTTCTCTTGGAGACGAAAATAGTATGAATTTACCAGTATTATCCCATCCTACAACTTGATCGGCTCTTGGATGATATGTTAATCTTTTAGGCTCTCCACCTTTTGATGGAATTATATATACATCTGTATTTCCATCATATTGTCCTGTAAATGCTATCCATTTTCCATCAGGTGAAAAGAAAGGATCTGTTTCAATGCCTGGATGAGATGTGAGTCTTTCTGCATCTCCACCAGTTGTGTCAACAAGCCATAAATCTCCAGCATAAGAAAATACTATTTTTGAGCCATAAATATCAGGATTTCTTAATAGTCTCACATTATCCATAGCAAATATATTAATGGATAATAGAAAAAATAGAAAAATAATTAGTTTTTTCATTAGGCTCTCCTTTTGTTAAGATTTATTAATATATTGACGTAAAATTAGATAATTTGTTTCAAAATTTGATAATTTTAATAGGTTTTGTTTTTTCATAAATGTGTGGATGTCAGAAAAAAGTAGCAGATAAAAATTTTTTCGCTTTTATTTTAGTAATAAAAAAGAGCAAGGTATCCTACCCAGTGGTGCAGGTTTGATGGCGCAGTAGTTCCCAGACCGTATTGTCTAAGAGGAAGTTCTCCTATGGCAACACTCGTGTTATAGTCTATAAACTCTCCGGTCATCTTTTTGTTGTATGTTTTTTTGTATAATGATAATAAAAAGTTTGTTCCAAAAGTGATAGAGAATCGTCCGCACCATGTTACTTTATAGTTATGTACATCTGTACTATCTACTAAAGTATATAATAATTTATGAATATTTTTTTGAGAGATTGTATTGCATAGATATTTTTTAGCGATAGATATATCATAAGATGTTGCTTTTTTATAGCCATCAATATCACATCCAAATGGAGCGTAGTTTTTACCACCCCAATCTTGATCTCCATAATGAGAACCATCATTTGATAAGATGATTTGGACATCTTTGCCTAATTGAAGGTTGTTATTTTTTAATACTTCATATACAATATTAGCTAATTCATTCGATAGATAATTCATTCGTTGCCAATTCATATAGGGTACAAGGATCGGTATAATTTGAAAATTCCTTTGTTTATATTGTATCCATGGGAGTATACCTTCTATGGAATGTTCAATTGATTGGTATTTATTAGAAACTATGTAATCATTTTTATTTAATTTTTGTAAAATTTGCTTTCTTAAATGGGATGTTTTGATATTAGCAAAAGGGCCTTTCCAATATTCGGAATTATCAAATATAAGTTTGTCCTGTATCCCCCATTTCCATGCTTTGTGCGCTACACCAAATATTATAAAAATTTTAGCATTAATTGCCTGCATAGCTTCAATATAAACAGGTCCAGCATATATATGATCATCATGAGGACATATAATCCCAACAATATTTTTATTTTTACAATTATCGCTGATTTTCTTTAAATTTTTTGTTCCAAGGTATGAAATCGAATGTTTAACTGCTTGATTTATTTGTTCTTCTGTATGTGAAAATCCGACGGTATCTACTAATCCACGAATATCTTGCCCAAAAATATTTACAAATAAAAATAATGATATTATTGTGAGTTTAATTTTCATTTTGTCCTCCTTTTTGTTTATTATAAATTTATTTTGTAATAATTCAACTTTTTTATTTGATTTTATTTTTTTTAAAGTAAAAAAGTAAATAGTTTGTTTTATTTTTAAATATAATGAATATTTATTAAAGTTGTAATAATATGGAATAATTATATTTTATTTTAGGAAATATTACTGCTTATAAAAGATGAAAGTATGTAATATGGTTGTCAATATGAGCTTTAAGAAGTTTAGCAAGTGTTTTTTATAGGTTTATTGTTGAAAATATTTTTTATTATCCTAATTTAGTAAGCTATATATAAAAAATTAGTTGATATTTAGAGAGTTAATATATGATTATTGATAGTATGAATTTTTTCTATTGACTTAATTTAAAAAATATAATAATTTTAATTAAAAGTAAAAGGGAAGGTTGTTATGCATTATTTGACTATTACAACTCATTTTTCATCTGCACACCAATTGAGAAATTATAATGGTAATTGTTCCAATTTGCATGGACATAATTGGAAAGTTAAATTGACGTTTGGTGTTAATAAATTAAATGAGATAGGCATAGGTTGTGATTTTAAAGTATTGAAAAAAATTGTTAATGATAAAATTGATATTCTCGATCATACATATTTGAATGATCTTGATTATTTTCAACAGAAGAATCCGACGGCTGAGAATATATCAGAATATATTTTTAATGAAGTTTCTAAAATAGTACCAGATAATATTTTTTTATACGAGGTGGAAGTTTTTGAATCAGATAAGTATTCCGTCATATACAGAAAAGATTCTTGAAATTAATGAAATATTTTATAGTATTCAAGGGGAATCTACATATGCTGGACTCCCTTTTGTTTTTATAAGATTGTCAAAATGTAATCTTAATTGTGAGTGGTGCGATACGAAATATGCTAATACAGAGGAAGGTAGTAGGTTAAATTTTCATGAAATTTATGATAAAATTAGCAAATATCCTACCAGATATATTGAGATTACAGGTGGAGAACCTTTATTACAGAAACAGCAAGTTGTTAATTTTGTAGAGTTTATTTTTAATAAAGGTTATAGGATTTTGATTGAAACTAATGGAAGTATAAATTTAGGCGGGATTCCAGATTATTGTATTAAAATTGTGGATGTAAAAACCCCATCAAGTGGGCATGTATATTCTTTTAATTTAGAGAATTTGGAATTTTTAAATAAAGATGATCAGATAAAATTTGTTATTAAAGATAGAGAGGATTTTGAATATTCTATTAATTTTATAGAGAAATATAAGGATAGGCTCCCTTCTGTTAAATTATTTTCGCCTGTTTGGGGGAGTATAGATTATGATGTGTTGTCTAAATGGATTTTAGAGTATGGTAGTGATATTCGTTTGCAGTTACAATTTCATAAAATAATTTGGGATGCTAATTTAAGAGGAGTATGATTATGGATGCATTAGTTCTACTATCAGGTGGAATGGATTCAGCTGTTACAGCTGCAATTGCGCATAAAGAAAATGATAGCTTGGGATTTATTCATTTTGATTATGGTCAGAGAACAGAAATAAAAGAAAGAGAGGTTTTTGATAAATTATCGGAATATTATAAAGTAGAAAAAAAATTTGTTATAAAATTAGATTTTTTTAAGGAGTTAGGGCATTCAAG
>Ga0164318_10005163_pt1 | contig 12624 bp, 9 predicted proteins | sample GuaBasSedimGuay9_FD_113734 | JGI IMG/M metagenome (GOLD analysis project Ga0164318, IMG submission 113734) | Subseafloor sediment microbial communities from Guaymas Basin, Gulf of California, Mexico - Guay9, Core 4571-4, 0-3 cm | ecosystem: Environmental > Aquatic > Marine > Hydrothermal vents >... | reverse complement strand
TTATGAAACACTTGTCTATTAACAGTATAAGCTAAATTGATAAATTTCTCAAGGAAAACAAAAGATGTGAAACTCTTTTTAAAATATCTTATCCGCATTTACAATATTAGAAATAACAACTCGTCTGATGATTGCCAGCATTGTTTGCGGTTTTAGATATTTTTTACAAGACTTAAAATCAAGTTTGGGGAAGTTTTACTCTTATAAACTGTTCCTTTGTTTGCCTGATGGAGAACAAATTTGTTCTACTCGGGATAACAAAAAGGAGATTTGCGATTCAAAGATATTAAAAACATTAAGGATAGCCTATTTGCTTTTGAAAAGTGGGAATGAGACGCCGCCCCGTTTCCGTGGGTTCAAAAAAAGAAGAGGGAAGAAGTTTCAACCCTCTAGGTTTCTCCGAACTCGGTAAACTTTGTTTGCCTTGTTTTTCTCGCTTTTTTGCGTTCTCCTGTTTTTGCTGTTTCTACTGTTCCTGTCTCTATCGGAAATGTTCCCGATATCTCTATTCCATTGCCTCCTGAAGGAGGTCCATCCACTAAAATATCCACTAAAATATCCATTTCTATTCCGTCCTTTCCAGTCCTTATTCCGCTTTTCGTTGAAAGCCGGACTGGCTAAAACAAATAACTTAAATTATTTGTTTTAGCCAGTCTAGATTCTTGATTCTTTCAAATTGCCGGATGCGGTTTATTCAGCTTCTTTGTAAAAACAAGATAGCGTCTTGTTTTACAATATTAGTTATTTTTTAACCATTCCGAGGCGAAGAAAATTAAAAGTTTCATAATTCAAGAAGGTTCTTAATTCTCGGTTCAATTCCCCGATTTCCCAATTTTCCAACTTCCCAATTTCCACTTAATCCAATCTCCTAAAATTAATACTCCGATTAAAGCTAAAATTGCTGGTAAGGGGTTGCTTCCCGCTTCAATTAAATTAGTGGAAGTTCCCGAAACTTTTCCTAGCCGAATATCATTCTGAAAACGGGGCAGAAGGCGATAGCCAGCGGAAGTGCGACTCACCTGCCCGGTGACAATCATCCAATCACCCTTTTTTACAGATGGTTTTTTAATTCCTGTGGAAGGCTTAATGTAAATTTTTGTCTCGCCGCTGCCGTCGTCAAGATAAAAAATATTTCCCGAGATTTGAGTTACTTTTCCTTCCACTGTTGCCAAATAACCTTCAATCGGCGCGCCAATCTCGCCCGTTAAAACAACCGTTGGCTCTGGTTCCTTCCGATGGCCAATTATTTTAATGTCCTCCGCCTGTGATAATAAAATTCTTTTCTCGCCGCCAATTTCGCTCATTCGCCCGATTACCTCTACCAAATCGCCTGTTTGCAAAATAGGTAAATTTTCTTTATGCGAGTAAACCTGAATTCCGCTGCCACCCAAATAAACCGTTTTCTCGCCGAAAACTCCCGTCGGCGCGGAAATTATTCCCTGAACTTTTACCCAAGAGTACCGCGGCAATTTCTTCGCCTCGCTTATAGAGATTTCCCGCGGGTTATTTTTATCTTCTCCAAAATTCTTTTTATTCTCTTTATTCCCTTCGCCATTCTCAATTTCTAGTTTCCCATTTTCAGTTTCTTCATCTTTATTTTTCTCTTCAAAAATATTTTTCTTTCCCCGTGTCGGCAAATCGCTCCAGTCCCATCTTATTTCTGACAAATTATTTTCATTTCTCGCGTACGATTGCTCTTCCTTTCCTCCTTTCTCATAAGAAACCCTGCTAATTATTTCTCCATCGGGATTTATTAAATTCACCTCATCGCTGTTGTTGTTTAAAACAATTCTCGTTTGGGAATAATCCAGGACTAAATATGAGCGTGGCGGAATTTCCAAATCGTCTTCAATGAAATAGGGGTTGCTTCCACTGCCGATAATATCGTCAATTTGCCAGCCGTAAAGATTTATTTTCTTACTGGAATAGTTATATAACTCAATCCATTCATAGTTTTCGTCCCGATTATCCCGTCCCTCGGGATTAGAAAAAATTTCACTAATCATAATCTCATCGGAATAATTAAAATTTTTGTTTTTATTATTCTCAACTTTCGATTTTTTCCGTTTTTCAATTTCTTCATTTTTATCTTTCTTGTTTTTCTCCTTTTTTTCTTTATTATTCTCAACATCCGATATCCAACTTTCAATATTTTCTTTATTCGGCGTCGGTGTTAGGCTCCATTTCCATTCGCCATCTTTATTTCGCGACCACGACCAATCTTCCAACGCCGCGCCGCTTGTCGGTGTTTCATCAATTATTTTTCCGTCCAAGTTTTTTAAAATAACCCCGTCGCCGGAATTGTTTAGAGTGATTTTTGTTTCCGGGCGATAAAAAACACGATACTCTTTTGGGGAAAGTATCGTGTTTTTCGGAAAAATAAATTGTCCTGTTCTACCTAGTTTATCTTCCATTGTCCATCCGCTGATATTAGCTGTTATATTTTCCTGGTTATAAATTTCAATAAATTCGTTTTCCCTGTCATCATCCTCTGGATTAGGAACCAGCTCGGTGATAATAATATTAAAATCATCGTTACCGTTGCTGTTTTCCTCTTGGGGGGATTTAGAAGTATTATTATCCTCATTTTTTTGGGTATTGCTGTTTTCCCTTTCTTGATCGTCATCTTCTCTCTCGCCGGTATTACCGCCATTCCCTGTTTTAATAGTCAAGTTTGAATTTTGGGGATTAGGATTTTTCTGAATTTCAAAATCGTTTTTATTATTGTCAGTATCCTGAGTTTTACCGTTTGTAATTTTTCTCTCCAAGCTCTGGTTAGCTTTCGGATTGTTATTTATCGCCTCGTCTTCAAAATCACTTGCTTTGCCCCAACCAATTTTATCAACCAACTCCCCGCCGTTATTATACAACAAAACTGTGTTATCTTCAGCTAAAAAACTGTTCGTTGTATAGTTATCATCGCCTCTGATATTTTTCTTATAACAATCTTCGTTTTTATTCTCGCCGCAGTTAGCCCTCGGGGTTATTAAAAAATATCCGCCAGAGAGTATCACGCCTTCAATATTATTTAGGATATTATATTCTTTGCCGCTTTTTGTTTTTCTTCTCAAATCCCAATTTTCAAGATTTACATCCAAATCTGTTGGATTATACAATTCCACAAATTCGTCATTAACGCCGTCGCCGCTGATTTGAATTTCGCTAATCACGATATGATTAACTTCTTCCGCCAAACATTCATTTCTATTCGCAAAAAAAATCTCCGAACAAAAAATAGAAACTGAGAAAAAAATTATAGTTATCCATATTTTATCATTCAACATAAATCTTAGATAAGAACCATTGATTTTTACTGAATTTTAATTTCTACTTTGCTTATTCTAAATATTTTCGTTGCGTAATTTTATAAAAATTGCTAAACTAAAGATAGTTAAATAAATAGTTAAGTGATTATTGGCAATTATACATTTAATTTATATAAAAGCAAGCCAGATGTAATTCAGAAAGTATTTTTCTGAGACGGCAAGAATGATAGGCTTTCTGAGAGGAGATAAATTTGTTTTTTCTTTGTTGTAAAGAGGGATGTGGAAGAGGATAATAATGTGTTTTCTTTTTTTAAATAGAATATTCGTAAATTAATTTATAGGTAATCTATTATTATGAAAAATAAATATTTAAAAGGAACTAACGCAAATATACTTTTACTAGGCATTGTTAGTTTTCTGAATGATTTAAGCAGTGAGATGATAATGCCGATTTTACCGATGTTTATTACAGCATTGGGCGGCGCTGGCTTAATTATTGGGTTGATTGGAGGATTGCGAGACAGCATTTCAAGTATTCTAAAAGTTTTTGCCGGCTATTGGTCTGACAAATCTGGAAAAAGAAAAATTTTTGTTTCTTCAGGTTATTTAACTTCAGCGCTTTTTAAATTATTTTTAGCGTTCTCTAAAATATGGCAGCATATTTTAATTTTCGCCAGTTTGGAACGGATTGGCAAAGGATTAAGGACAGCTCCGCGCGATGCTATTATTGCGGATTGTATGCCGAAAGAAAGAGGTAAAGGATTTGGAATTCATAGGGCAATGGACACTTTGGGAGCAGTTATCGGATCAATTATTGTTTTTCTTCTATTTTGGTTCTTCGGATTTAGTTTTAAGTCAATTATATTCATGGCGGCAATTTTAGCCCTTCTTTCTTTAATTCCTTTGTATTTCGTAAAGGAAGAAAAAAGAAAACCGCAGGATATAAATTTAAAAATCGGTTTAAAAAATCTTCCCCGTCCGCTTAAGCTGTTCATCTTAGTTTCCAGCGTGTTTGCTTTGGCAAATTTCAGTTATATGTTTTTTGTTCTTAGAGCGCAGGAATTTTTTACGGGCAGATTATCTGTCGGAATACCGATTTTTTTATACACCCTCTTTAATATTTTTTATGCCATATTTGCTATTCCCTTTGGCAAACTTTCTGACAAAATAGGGAGGAAAAAAGTTATCATTTTTGGCTACTTATTATTTTCGCTGACTTCCCTTGGATTCGCATTTTTCAATTCATTAACATCCTTTATGGTTTTATTTGCTTTTTATGGCATAGTTTACGCTATGGTAGATGGCAATCAACGGGCTTATGTTTCTGATTTATCTTCAGAGGAATTAAGAGGCACGGCTTTGGGAACATTTCATACCGCAATGGGTTTGGCAGCGTTGCCGGCTAGTTTAATAGCCGGATTTTTGTGGCAAATCAATCCGAGCATAACTTTTATCTACGGCGCGACGATTAGTATTATTTCAGTTATTTTGTTCATTGTTTTTAGAAATTATTTTAAGGAGTAAGAAAAGCGCGCGGCCTGTTTAAAAATTTTATTCTGTGTTAACTCAAAACCTTTTAGGTTTTGTTTTTTTTATGTTCCAAACATTGATTAAGGCTTGCCGATTTTTACCGATTATTCCCCTCCCAAAAAGAGAGATTATTAGAAAATCAACAAAGCCCATATACTTTATCCCATATAAAGAGTGTATTTAAATAAGCGCCAGATTAAAAAATCATTGTCTAATTTTTGGATGTGTTATATCATAAAAAGTAATAGGCTAACACGGGGCGTAGCGCAGGGGTAGCGCGCAGCGTTCGGGACGCTGAGGTCGCTGGTTCAAATCCAGTCGCCCCGACCAACCTAAACATCGCTAATTTTGTGTCAAGGTGCGCTTTCAAAAAGGACAAATCTTGCTTTTTGCGCGATTTGCGTAATCGCAAAAATTGAGACGGCTTTAAGTCCGATTTCCACATTAAAACCGTTAAAAAGATTGCGGACGCGCTTGGTGTATCGCTTGATGATTTAATGAAATAAAACTATGGCAAAGCTAAAAGATATTCCACAAATCGATAGGCCAAGAGAAAGGTTTTTAGAAAAAGGCCCGGACGCACTTTCAAAAAGCGAGCTTTTAGCAATTTTGCTTGGTAGCGGAATTAAAGGCAAAAATGTTAAGCAACTTTCCGAACAGATCATTAGAAAATTCAGCAATAAGTTTTTAAATATTACCGTTGATGATCTTTTGGCAATTCCAGGAATCGGGAAAGCAAAAGCACTACAAATTGTTTCGGCACTTGCTTTGGTTAAAAGATTTTATGAAGAGCTTGGACCAAAAGACAACATTGTTTTGTCAGCGCAAGACGCAGTTTCTTTAACTTCCGAAATCAGAGATAAGAAAAAAGAATATTTAGTTTGCCTTTATCTGAACGCGCGAAACGCCTTATTAAAGAAAGAAATCATCTCCATTGGCACACTGGATAAGAGCTTAATTCATCCGCGAGAAATATTTGGTCCCGCTGTTGAACTGCGTTCGGCTGGGATTATCTTGTTACACAATCATCCCTCTGGCGATGTTGAGCCTAGCAAGCAAGATATAGAAGTGATCAGTAAAATTCTTGAAGCTGGCAAAATTATAGGGGTGAATGTTATTGATTTTATTATTGTCAGCGAGAAAGATATACATAGCGTTTTTCAATCATCACAGCAAGAAATTACGCACTATGTATCCGACGGAGCACAGTATTCACTTTTTGATTTGCTTGAAACTGAACGGCCAGCTTATGAAATAACTGCTAAAAAAATAATAGAGACATATATTCATATTCCTCAAATTAAGAAAAATCACTTCCAACTTCACAATAGAAGATATATCGGAAACAAATACAAACTTATTGACTGGATTTTTTCAATTCTTGATAAAGAATGTGAAGGCAGATCGTTCACAGATATTTTTGCAGGGACTGGAGTTGTTGCTGCCGTTGCAAGTAAACATTTTGAAGAAGTTATTTTAAATGATTTTCTTTATTCAAATTACTCAATATATAAAGCATTTTTTGATAAAGGAGATTGGAATCCTCAAAAAGTAAATGCGATTATCAAAGATTACAATAATATTAATGGTGAAGATTTAGATGAGAATTATTTCTCAATTAATTTTGGTGGTAGATACTTCTCAAAAAATTCTGCAAAGATTATCGGATTTGTACGAGAGAACATAGAGGAAAACAAAGAAAATCTAACAGAGCGAGAATACAACATGCTTATCTCCTCTTTACTTTATTCTATAGATAAAATTGCAAATACCGTTGGACACTATGATGCATATTTCAAAAAAGATTATATTGAGGATAATTTTTTCATGCGCCCAATAGATCCTGTTAATGTAAAATCAGTTTCAATTTTCAGAGAAGATGCGAATCGACTCGCAAAACAGATTCAAACAGATGTTGTTTATATAGATCCTCCTTATAATTCGCGACAATATAGTAGGTTTTATCATGTATTAGAAACACTTACAAAATGGGACAAGCCTAAATTACACGGCGTAGCTTTAAAGCCTGAACCAGAAAACATGAGTGATTATTGTCGGGTGAGTGCAAAAAATAGATTTGCCAAATTAGTTAATGACATAAACGCAAAATATTTAGTTGTATCCTATAACAACACTTATGATTCAAAAAGTAATTCATCCCAGAATAAGATTACGCTTGAAGAAATTAAAAATATTTTAAATAAACGGGGAAAAACAAAAGTATTTGAAAAAGATTATCGACATTTCAACGCTGGAAATACTGATTTTAACAATCACAAAGAATATTTGTTTGTAACCAAAACAGAATTATGAATAAGAAAATAAAAAGATCGCCACTTTTTTATGTCGGGGATAAATATCGGCTAATGAAACAACTCTTGGGTTTATTTCCAAAAGAAATAAATAATTTTTATGAGCCATTTGTTGGTGGTGGAACTGTTTTTCTAAATATTAAAGCAAACAAGTATTTTTTAAATGATATAGATAAACATCTCATAAATATTCACAAATTTTTGCTTTCCAGTGCAATAAATCCAGATAAATTTTTTGCAAGTGTCGAAAAAATAGTTCATAAATACAAATTGTCATACTCATATAAAAAAGATATTGTCCCAGATTCTCTTAAAAAAGAGTTTAAGAAAACTTATTACGCAAGATTTAATAAAGAAGGATATGAAAAATTACGGGTTAGTGTAAATAAAAATAAAAAGAATGACCCGCTTATCTTGTATATATTGTTGATTTATGGATTTAATAGGATGCTCCGTTTCAATGGTGGTGGTAAATTTAACCTACCTGTCGGAAATGTTGATTTTAACAAAAATGTTGTAATCGCACTTAATAATTATTTCGATTTTGTGAAAAATAAAAAAATTAAATTCACCATAAAAGATTTTCGAAAATTCTTTGATAAAAAGGAGTTCTTAGAAAATGATTTTGTGTATCTTGATCCTCCATACTTAATCACCTCAAGTGAATATAATAAATTATGGGGTGAACAAGAAGAACTATCTTTACTTGATTTGATTGATGAATTAGATAAAAAAGGAGTTAAATTTGCATTATCAAATGTAACTCACTATAACGGGAGTAAAAATGATTTATTAATTAATTGGATGAAAAAATACAAAGTTCACAATATTAAAAGTAATTACATTAGTTATCACAATAATACGAAGAAAAAAATAAAAGAAGTTTTGATTGCTAATTATTAAAATTATGCCAAGAGAAGCTACATATAAACCATTACTATTTACTACGACACTCAGAAACCCTGAGAGGTTGAAATGGTTTCTTGGTGTTTTGAAAGAATATGATGGTCAAGTTCTTAATGATAAACTGGCAGAAAAAATTGCTGGTGAAATCATCAGAATAGGATTATACAAACCAACAAAACTATCTGTAAAGGTAAGACAGAAAATCAAAACCAAAGAACCACTAACTGACAAAGAAGTTGCCCAAGTTTTGAAAGACAATCCACAAAATCATAAAGAAGCAGGATTTAGTAAAGGTTGGCCATCTCGTTTTGATACTTGGTTCAAGATTGCCAAAGAGTTAGGTTTTGTATTCTATCGTTCTGGAGAAAAAATAAAGTTTTCAGAAATAGGACTGAAACTTGTTGATAGTGAACATCCAGAATTTGAACAGCAAGCATTTTTAAATGCTTTTGTTAAATATCAGAGCAACAGCCCTTTCCGCAGAGTATTAAATGAAAATGTGCCTTTGGTTTTACTGCTTCAAGTGATTACAAAACTAAATGCCGACGAAGAATGCAACGATGCTGGAATATCAAAACTGGAATTACCTTTGATAATCTATTGGAAAGACAATAATGCAGAAGCATTGTATCAGAGAATTAAGAAGTTGCGTGAAGATTTTGGATATTCTCCAAGCTGGGAAGTTATCGCTGAAATTTGCCGAGATGAAATTATAGAAGGAAAGGATATTACTCGAGATGACAAATCTATCATGGTTGATTATCCAGATGAATTTATCCGTAAAATGCGTCTAACAGGACTTATTTCGTTGCGAGGAGGAGGACGATTTATTGATATTAACAAAAACGAGCAAGCAAAAGTTGATTATGTTTTAGAAAATTATTCTGAGTATAAAAAATATGATGCCGAAGAAGATTATTTTGAATATATATCTTCTGTTGATGAAAATCTCATTTCATTTGCTCCAAAACCAATCTCAGTTTTTGAACAAGACAAATATTTGGAAAAATGGGTTAGCGTTTATGCTTGGGAGCAAATTAAATCTGAAATGTTGAGTTTATCTGGTAGAGGTCTTACCGAAGATGAAACATTAAAATATCTCTCTGCTCCAGTTCGATTGGAATTTTTAACTGCGTTAGCGGTTAAGTCAAAATTCCCTGATGTAAAAGTAATACCAAATTATCCTGTCGATGACGAGGGTATCCCAACATCAACAGCTGGTGGGATTGGTAATGCTGGAGATATTGAATGCTTTGAAGACATAAACGGAATTCTGATTGAGGTAACCATGTCTGAAGGACGAACACAAACCATGATGGAAGTATGGCCTATTAGTAGGCACTTGGCAGAATTTAGTAAAAAGGCAGAAAACTCAATGTGTTATTTTGTCGCACCAAGTATATTTACTGATTCCGTAAAACAGATTGAATATGTAAAGCAGACTGAAGATCTTTTCATTTCACCAAAAACAATTGAGGAATTTTTGAAACAACTAGAGAAAAGTAACCAATTATATTATGCAGAAAGATAAAATTATCAAAAACAAAATTGTGGCGATAGAGGGAAAAATTGAACGAGCAACAAACTGTTCATCAGGCAGTATTGAAGCGGAAAGTCGGATTGATGATTTATGTTATGAATTATTATCTCTCGAAAACGAATATGCTGATATAGTAACTTCCAAAGTCTAATGTGTTTATGAGATATGAAAATCAGAAAAATTACAACGATAACAAATTACAAATCTTTCTCTGATTTTTCGTGGAGCAAGTTTTGTAATAATGCTTCTAGTCAAGAAGAGGTTTTGGGTAAATTTTCCATTGTTTTTGGTGAAAATGGGTCAGGAAAATCCGCCATTTGCGATGTACTGAAAAGCGTTTCGCAAAATCAAGATTTTCAAAATAGTCCACCTTCTTTAGCCGAAATAGAGATAAATGACGGGAGTAATAACCAAACCTACAAATACGAAAATGGTAATTGGACAAATCAAATCAACAAAAACTCCTTTCTATTCTTTGATGTTGATTTTATCAATGCCAATGTTCACACCCACGGCGTAAGGTCAAGCAATCTGCAACAGGGTGCGCACACGCAAAAAGCTGGAAAACTCATCATTGATTTAGATGAGCAAGCAAATAATCTAAAAGAAGAAGTCAAGATAAAGAAGGGTGAACTAGAAGCATTGCAAAAATCTTGCACGGATATTTTAGGACAACAATTTACAGACAAAGATAAAGAACTTTTCAAAGTTTATAAGGATACCGACGAAAAAAACAAGCAAGAAGAACTTACCAAAACGCAGGAAGAACTAAAAAAACTTGAGGCAGATTTATCAACACTTCAGAAATTAAACAAAAAATATGTCGAAATAAATCGCCTTTTAACGGTTAATAAAATTGCTTTTTCAAATCCTCTTTCCGAAAAAGAAACATTTACTGAGCTTTTTACTCGTCAAATAAAAGAAAAAGCGCAAGATGATGCGGACGAAACGATAAAAGTACATTTTGCAAAACACAGACAATTTATTGAATATGCCAAGGATCAAATACCTCAAAACTACACAGACGAAAATTGTCCGCTTTGTATGCAACCACTTTCTAACGCGACAAAAGTTATCGAATATTACAGAACCGCTTTTGATCAAACTTATGAAAATGCTAAAAAACAGTTTTTGAGTGATATCGAAACAGCCAAGAACAAGTTGCAAACAATAAAATCAAACCTAAACCTACTCTTGCCGAGAGTAACAGAGATTTTTAACACTTTGGAAAAGATAAAAACCGATTTTGAAATCCAAGACATCTATAAATTGGAGGAAAAAACCGAGCATACTGGCAAGTTTAGTGGCATTGCTATAAAGGAAATAGATGATTTAATCACGGCGTTGGAGTCATTGAAAAAGATTGAAAGAGAACAAGTCGATGTAGTGAAACTTTATGACGCAGTTGCTACAAAAATTAAGGAAATTGAGAAGTCAGTTAAAAGCCTCAACAATCTTATTGAGGAGAAAAACAAACTAATTAGTGCTTTTAAAGGCAAATACTCCAACCAAAACAAAATCACTAGCGAGATTCATGAGAAGACTCAAAAACAGACAGAGTTAAATGAGCTGGTTGATTTTCTAAAAAGTGGCAAAATCAAACTCATCAAAAATCAAAACGATGCTCTAGATAAACAGAAAACACTATCCGAGGCATTGAAAGAAGCGCAAGAAGATTTAAAGACTTATCTTGCCAACATCATACCTGCAAACGTTATTTCTCAAATGATTGCTATTCTTGGGAAATTCAATCTTAGTTTTACTCTTGAACACATTACTGCAAACACGAATACAAAGGATTATTCTTTCTCGTTCAAGATAAAAGATCAAAAAGGCAATGAGCGAGAAATGAAGAATGGCCTATCAGAAGGCGAACGCCAACTTATTTCCTTGGCATTTTTCTTTGCAATCAACGAAAATTTACAAAATAAAGACAAGACTGTTTTGATTTTTGATGATCCAATCACAAGCTTGGATTCGCCAAACTTGAAAATCCTTGCGGAACTAATACATAAACAAACGCAGGAATTTTCACAGGTGATAGTTTTTACTCATCACCCATTATTTTTCAAGTATTTGGCAAAATGCGAAAATCCCAACCCGTCTAAATTTGGTGTTTTAAAAAATGCCGATCAGTTTGGCGGTAGTTTTATGTTCTTTGATCCAGGGTTTGATCTAGTTGCAGAAGTTCAGCAATGTAATCAGGAAATCAGCAAAAATGCTCAAAGCGGTAATTTGAAGCCGGAGGAAATCGCTTTGAAGTATGGACAACTATTGCGCCTTGCAGTTGAGAAATTTATCAAAAACGACTTGTTGATGTGGAATAAAGAAAAGAAGTTTGACGAGGTTACAGAAAGTTTAAAGCAAGGCAAAAGCAAAATAGCTAAACTTTCTGACGATGATTTGGAGGTTATAACCAATATGTATAGATATTGCAACTACTCCAACCTCCTACATGCTGACAAAGAAACTCCTTCGGCTTTGTCTGAGTTAATGACGCATATTGATAAATTTGTTAAAATAATACAAAAGGTTTGAGGTGGCGCGCCAACGATGTTGGCACGCCCAAAAACGGCGGTGAAAAAGAAGCGGGAAAAGGCGGGGCGGAATTCCCCCCCCAGACCATCTTTCCGCCCTGCCTGCCCTGCGGAGCAGGGCTTGGGATGGAAAGCGTCTCCGCCATTCTGCGGTTAGCCCCGAAAAGTTGCTTCGCAACAACGGGGCAAGCACAATATCAAAATAGAAAAATTTTCTTTTCCTTTTAAAAGAAAAAAGGGCACGCGAAAAAATTAAAAAATGTAGAGAAAATTTTTCTGTTTTGCTCAGCCGGTTGGTTGGCTGGGCGGAGACGCTGGGACGGGTTTCTGTTGTTCACGGCAGAAATTGTTGCTTAAAAAGGTTCGAGCTTCATCCAATAATTGCGACCAATCTAAACATCGCGAATTTTGTGTTAAGGTGTAAGAATTGCCGGCGTTGTTTACAGTTTTAGATACTTCTTATAAGGTCTGAAATTAAGTTTAGAGAAGTTTTGTTCTTAAACAGCATAAAATCCTATTCGGTATTAAAAACT
>Ga0164318_10005162_pt1 | contig 12625 bp, 11 predicted proteins | sample GuaBasSedimGuay9_FD_113734 | JGI IMG/M metagenome (GOLD analysis project Ga0164318, IMG submission 113734) | Subseafloor sediment microbial communities from Guaymas Basin, Gulf of California, Mexico - Guay9, Core 4571-4, 0-3 cm | ecosystem: Environmental > Aquatic > Marine > Hydrothermal vents... | reverse complement strand
GGTGACAAGGAGCAGGCCCTGGCCGTGGCCCGACAGGCGGGCTGGCTCAAGCCGGCCAAGAGCGGAGGCCTGCTGCGCAACCGCGAGCGCGCCGAGTGCGAGGCCAAGCTGGCGGCCCTGAACCTGGTTCTTCCCTGGCAGGAATCGTGATCAGGGCTTGATGCGGATGAACACCGGCAGATGGTCGCTGAGGTTCTTGTCGTATTCCGCCCAGCCGCTGACCAGGTAGTCGAAAAGCCGGATCACCCGCACCTCGCTGTCGGGGCGCTCCAGGGCCGTGAACAGGGGGCCCGTGACCAGGATGTGATCCAGATGGCTGGGCCAGGAGGGATAGGACCACCCGCTGGACGGTCCCTCGGCGATGGCCAGATCGGCGAAACGGTACTCCTGGGGATCGTCCAGGAAGTTCTCGAACACGTTGTTCTCGGCCGGGTCCGTCAGCTCGTCGTTGAAATCCCCCACCATGATCACGCGCTGACCCGCAAAATGCTGCTGGATATAGGCCTGGAGGTCCAGGCTGGCGTTGTAGCGGCGCGTCTCCTCGTCCCAGTCGTTGTTCAACTCCAGGTGGTTGTCCCCGCAGCACTTGTAATGGTTGTTGATGGTCACAAAGGGTTTGCCGTCGAAGCTCCCCTGCATCACAAGGGGGTGCCGGGGAAGGGCATCGTCGTCGATGAGAATCTCGTAGATGGAATCCACCGTCAGGGGACCGGAATTCTTGTAGAGATAGGCCAGATTGATGTCGTAGCCGGCGCTGCCGGCCCGAAAACCGTCATACCCGGGCAGGGCCGTATCGACCTGCCGGAAATCCAGCACGCTTGTGATCTCCTGCAGGGCGACGATGTCCGCGTCCAGCGCCTCTATCGCCTCGACCAGGAAGTCCACCGTGGCCCGGCCGTTCTTGGGAAACTGCTCCACGTTCCAGGTCACGACTTCCAGGGTGGAATCGGTGCCCACCTTGGCCGCGGCGAAGGGGTTCAGGTCCCCCGACGGCGCGGTGGTCTTGTCGGTGGCGCCGCAACCGGCCAGCAGCAGGACGACGGCGATGACGGTGATCCACAGGATGCAGCTGCGCATGGACGATAGATCCTTTCTTCCCCTCATGACAAGCAAGATAACACCCCGAGGGGGGATGGCGCAAAATCAGACCGGTCCCGGCGTACGGTCCGGCACCCTGATCCGCAGGCAGATGAAGAAGCCGGCCACGGCGATGGCGCCGGCCATGATGAACACGTACTGGAAACCGAACCGCTCCCATATCCAGCCCGACAGTACCGGCAACGTCATGGCCACGGCATGATCGATGGTGATGCCCAGGGAGATGGTCGGAGTGATGTCGGCGGGGTCGCGCACGATCTTCTTGAGGTAGGTGGTTCGCGCCACCCGCAGGGCGAACAGCACGATGTCCAGCACGTAGGCGCCGTACAGCAGGTGCAGATCCCAGGGGGCGGGCAACACGGCCGAGGCGAAGGCGTAGACCATGCACACGATCAGCAGCAGCACCTCGTCCGCCGCCAGCACCGCCCTTTCCCCCACCCAGTCGATCACGTCCCCCAGCAGCGGGCGCATGATCACCCCCAGCACCGAGGCGACGAAGTACAGCAGGGCGATGGTCGCCACCGGCACCTGGTGCAGCGAGACCAGCACCCAGGTGCCGAACACCAGAAAGATCTGCTTGCGGATCCCGAACAGCGCGCTGATGGCGTAGAACAGGCGGTACTCCCGGTTGTAGACCAGCTTGCGCGAGGGGGGATCCTGCTTGCCCAGGTGCAGGCGCGTGTAGAAGAAGCCCGCGGTCACGGCGAAGCAGGCCCCCAGCAGGTAGAACAGCTCGTAGCGGTCGCCCACCAGGCGCGCCAGGATCCAGACCAGCGAGACCCCCAGGATGGTGCCCAGGTTCCGCGCCCCGCCGAGCTGGCCCAAACGACGGCCCTCCCCCCCGCGGGCGGCCAGCTTCAGGCCCAGCGGACCCTCGACGGCGAAGATGATGTGGTCGCCCATGGACCAGATGATGATGAACAGCACCAGGACGGCGGTGCCGCGGGCCAGGAAACCCAGGCCCAGGGCGCCGACGGCCGTAAGAACCATGGCCACCGCCGCGATGCGGCTCTCCCTGAGCCGCAGCAGCAGCACCCCTACCACCGCGAAGATCAGGAAGCCCGGCAGCTCGCGGGGAAACTCCAGCCAGCCCCGGTTCTCCGCGTTGAAATGATGCACGTCCGAGAGATAGTTGTTCAGGGTGCTGGTGAAAATGCCCGAGACCGCCCCGAAGAACAGGGTGGCCAGCAGCAGCAGAAGGAAGTCCCCGCGGGGACGGCGCGGCAGGTTCATGGCGAGGACTCGGCGGCCCCGGCGGCGGGGTCCTGCCTGCGGGCCGAGTCCTGGCCGGGGGCGCGCCGGTACAGCCAGGTCATGCGCGCCAGGCGTTCGGCACCGGAGTGCTCCAGGTCCGCGGCCCCCAGGCGCCAGTTCCAGTTGCCGTGGCCGGATCCCGGCAGGTTCATGCGACCCTGACGACCCAGTCCGAGGACATCCTGCATGGGTACGATGAATGTCTCGGCCACCGACATCATGCCCAGCCGGATCAGGGTCCAGTTGGGCTCGTCCACCGCGCATCCGGAGTACTCGGCCACCATTTCGCGGGTGCGCCGGTCGGCCAGGTGCTCCCACCAGCCCAGGACGGGGTCGTTGTCGTGGGTGCCGGTGTAGACCACCGTGTTCCGCTGGTGTTCATGGGGCAGGAAGAGGTTGTCCGGGCCACTCCAGGCGAACTGCAGCACCCGCATGCCCGGCAGGTCGAACCTTCGTCGCAGCTCATCCACCGCCGGCGTGATCACCCCCAGGTCCTCTGCCACCAGCGGCAGACCCTCGCCGAAATCCTGCTGCAGGCTCAGGAAGAAATCCGCGCCGGGCCCCTCGACCCAGCGACCGGTCTCGGCGGTCTCGGCCTCCGCAGGCACCTCCCAGTAGGCCTCGAAGCCCCGGAAATGATCCAGCCTGACCACGTCCACCAGCTGCAGCACGGCCTTCAGACGCGCCCGCCACCAGGCGAAATCCTCGTCCGCCGCCGCCCGCCAGTCGTACAGGGGGTTGCCCCACAGCTGGCCCGTCTTGCTGAAGTAGTCCGGCGGCACGCCCGCGACCACCCGGGGCAGGCCGTCGTCGTCGAGCTGGAAGAGGTCCTGGCGGGCCCACACGTCGCTGCTGTCGTGGGCCACGAAGATGGGCATGTCCCCCATGATCGATACGCCCCGTTGCTGGGCGTGCTCCCTCAGCGCGGCCCACTGGCCGTGGAAGAGCCACTGGCAGAAGCGGAAGAAGTCCGTCTGCCGGACCAGGGCCGCCGCCGCGGTCTTGAGGGCCTGCGGATCCCGCCGCACCAGGTCCCGCGACCACCGGTACCAGGGCTTGCCGCCGTGCTCCTGCTTGAGGGCCATGAAGAGGGCGAAATCGTCCAGCCAGGCCGCGTTCAGATCGCACCAGCCCCGGAAGTCGTCCCAGGCGAGCTTGTCGGCGCGCTCCAGGAACACCGCCCAGGCCCGTTCCAGCCTGCCCAGCCGCCAGGGGATGACCGCCCCGAAATCCACCCGCTCGGCCGCCAGCACGGGACGGTCCTGCAGATCCGCTTCCGTCAGCCAGCCGTCGTCGATCAGGTCGGTCAGGGAGATCAGCAGGGGGTTGCCGGCGAACGCGGACAGGGTCTGATAGGGGGAATCGCCGTAACTGGTGGGCCCCAGGGGAAGGACCTGCCACCAGGTCTGGTCGTGGTCGGCGAGCCAGTCCACGAAACCCCGCGCCGCCGGACCCAGGTCGCCGCAACCGTCCGGCCCGGGCAGGCTGGTCGGATGCAACAATACGCCGCTGCAGCGGGGAAACCTCGTGCCGGTCCGCTCACTCATCCGTCACCTCCGGGCCGCACTGCCGCACCGCCCTGTCCACCAGTGTCGTCAGCCCGGGCAACGGCCCGGGCAGGAACCGGCCGCCGGCATCGTCATCGGACATGCCCGCCAGTTCGTCCAGCGCAAGCTGCAGATGGGCCAGCGCCCGCGGGATGTGCTTCAGGAACTCCCGCTTGCCCTTGACGTGCCCCAGGAACCCGAAGGCCCCCAGGGCCTGCATCAGGCGCTGGAGAGCCGCCGCCAGAAACATGGCCCGCACCCGGGATGGCGTCAAACCCCCATCGTCGACTGCGGCGGCGAACCGATCGCCCAGCGCCCGGCGCGCCGGCTCAGGCATCCGGACATAGGGATCCCACAGCAGGGAGGCCGGATCGTAGAGCAACGGCCCCCGGCGCAGGCCCTGGACATCCACCAGGCGGACCCGGCCGTCCTTGAGCATGATGTTGCGGGACTGGAAATCCCGGTGGATGACCACTACGGGCTGGGTCGCCACGGCCCGGGCCAGATCCTCGAACTCCCCCTCCAGGCCGTCGGTCTCCTGTGGAGGAAGGCCCAGATGTCCATGCAGGAACCGCTCCCGGAAGTAGGCCGTCTCGCCGCGCAGTTCCTCGTAACCCAGGATCCGCTCCCTGACGGCCGGAACCCGGCCCAGCGCCCCCTCGCCCGCTTTCTGCAACAGGACCAGGTGATCCACCACCGGCCCGTAGAGTTCGATCCACAGGTCGGGGGCTTCACACAGCCCGGCCGCGGCCGTCCACAGATCCTCCCGGCCCAGATCCTCCATCACCAGGGCCCGACCGGGTTCGTCAACCGCCAGCAGCTTCGCCGCGCCGAGTTGCGCCTCGTTCAAGGCCTCGGTGATGGCGACCTGAGGGGCGAATTCCTCACCCTCGGGGGCATCCAGCATGGCCACCGCCGACCACGAGCCCGCCTGCAGCCGCCAGAACCGGCGGTCCGAGCCCTGGCCGGCCAGGGGCACGACCTGCAGGGGGCCGGCGGTCTCCGGCTCGGTTCCCAGGGCGCTCAGGTAACGACCCGGCGTGCCCAGATCGGACCACTCGCCTCCTGGCAGCGCCACACCCTGCACACTACCGGGCACCGCCTGCAGGGCCCTTTCCAGCGGATCGACCAGGGACGAGAACCCCGCCGGGATGTCGTCCAGGATCGCCCGGGCGAACACCCCGATGCCTGTGTAGGTCAGGCGGGACGCGGTTTCCGGGCCCTGCCCGCGCAGGGACAGGACCGCGCCGTCCCCCGCCACGGCCACGGTGTTGACCGCCGGCCAGTCCGTCAGCAACAGGGTGGCCAGGGCGCCGCTTTGGCGGTGCCGGTCCACCAGATCCCGAACCGTCCCCGTCCACAGGACATCCCCGTTGTGCAGCAGGAAATCAGGAGCGCCCGCCAGGAAATCCCGGGCGCCGTGCAGGGCGCCGCCGGTGCCCAGGATCTCGGCCTCGGGAAACAACCTCACCGGCAGGGGCGTCTGGGCGGCCGCCAGGTGGGCGGCGATCATCCCGCCCAGGTGGTGGGTGTTGACGGCCGCGGCCCCGCACCCGGCCGTAGCCAGGGTCCGCAGGGCGCGGTCCAGCAGGGTCGCGTTCCCCACCGTCAACAGGGGCTTGGGCACCTGGTCGGTCACCGGCGCCAGGCGGGTGCCGTAACCCGCCGCCAGCACCATGCCCCGCAGCCGGTCACTCATAGAGCCGGTACGGGGCGGCCTGGGCCGCGAACGCCTGCAGATCCGGCGCCCAGGTTGCTGTCAGATCCGACACGGGTGTACCCGACTCCACGGCCCGGCGCAGCTGCGGACCTCCGGCCAGGATGTCGATGGGCAGTTTCCGCGTCTCGTACTCGTAGGGAGGCTGCCGCCAGGCGAAATCATCCGGCCACAGTTCATGGATGGCCGCGAGCACGGCCACGTAGGTCGCCACCGGCAGGAAAGCTTCGGGGTCGGTCACGTGGACCTGCACCCCGCCACAGACCTCGTTCGCGTACTTGTGGAAGGTGGGCTGGAAGTACAGGGGGCGCAGGATGCACCCCGGCAGCTGTTCGGAGCGCAGCCGGGCGCACAGGGCGTCCGGGTCGATGAAGGGAGCGCCCAGGATCTCGAACGGACGCGTGGTGCCCCTGCCCTCGCTCAGGTTCGTACCCTCGAGCAGGCAGCCGCCGGGGTAGACCCGGGCCGTCTCCACCGTCGGCATGTTGGGCGAGGGCATGACCCAGGGCAGGCCGGTGGCCGGAAAATCCATGGCGCGCCGCCAGCCGGACATGGGTACGACATCCAGTTCCACCTCGATATTCCGGGTGGCCGTGAACAGGCGGGCCAGCTCGCCCACCGTCAGACCGTGGCGCATGGGGATGGAGGCCAGCCCCACGAAGGAGGTGTACCCGGAGTCCAGCAGGGTCCCCTCCACGGCCACGCCGCCCAGGGGATTGGGCCGGTCCAGGATCATCACCTGACGACCGTGCTCCGCGCAGGCATCCAGGCACAGCAGCATGGTCCAGATGAAGGTGTAATAGCGGGCGCCCACATCCTGCAGGTCGATGACCAGGACGTCGATATCCTGCAGCATGGCGGCGGTGGGCCGGCGGTGCTCGCCGTACAGGGAGTGCACGAGCAACCCGGTGATAGGGTCGCGGAAACCCTCCCATTCGATCATGTTGTCCTGGGTCTCGCCGCGCAGACCGTGCTGGGGACCCAGCAGCACGCGCAGGTCCGCATCGGCGCGCAGGAGCGAAACGGCCGACCGCAGCCGGGCGTCCACCGAGGCCGGGTGCACCAGCAGCCCCGCGCGGCGACCGCGCAGGGACGTGCAGCCATCCTCCGTCAGAACTGCCAAACCCGTCTTGATCATGCTTGGAACCGACCCCCGGTCAGTTGTAGTAATCAGGTTCGCTGGAGCCTCAGCCGTCCCACATGCGTTCGTAGGCGGCCAGCCGCTCCCCGATCAGGGTCTGGGCCTCCTTGCGGGAACCCAGGGGACGGATGACGCGCTCGCCCGGTTTGCTCTCCTCGACGATGGCCCAGCCCAGGGCCTTCTTGCCCGGCTGCGGACGTCGCACCAGCAGGATGGGCGCCCCCATCCCCGTGGGCGTGCGGGAGACCTCCGGGAAGGCGGGTGCCAGCTCTTCCCACTGCCGCAGCGGCATGGCCACGATCCTGCCCTCGGCCAGCTCCGCCGCCAGTTTTTCCGGTGTCAGCTTGCCGCTCATGTCAGTTCCGCTCCGTCTGCCCGGCCAGCTCCTCGATGGCGTCGGCCATGGCGTCCCACGAGTACTTGCGCTTCTCCTGGGCCACCGCGGAAACGAACTCGGCGGCCTTGTGTTCCCGGAAAAACCGGGTCACCGCGGCGGCCAGGGCGCCCGCGTCGCCGGGGGGCACCAGGAAACCGGTCCGGCCGTCCAGCACCACCTCGGGCAGCCCGCCCACCCGGGTCGTGACCACCGGCAGATCGTAATGATACGCGATCTGCACGATTCCGCTCTGGGTGGCCGAGACATAGGGCAGGACCGCCAGGTCGGCGGCCAGGAAGTAGTCCTCCACAGTCTCGTCGGGCACGAACCCGTCGATCAGCTTGATGATGTCCTTGCCGCCGGAGGCCGCGATCCGGTCCAGGTACGGCTGCTTCTCCCCGTAGATGTCCCCCACGATGAGCACCTGCAGACCGTCGCCGAACTCCCGCCGCAGAGGACCGGCCGCGTCGATGAGGTGCATCACTCCCTTGTAGGGCTTGATGAAGCCGAAGAACAGCACGATGCGGGCCTCTTCCGCCAGACCCAGGGCGACGCGGGCCTCGCGACGGCTCTTGCGCGAACGACCGGGCCGACCGAAATCGTATACCGGGTGGGGCACCGTGCGCACGCGGGCCGGGTCGGTGCCCGGCAGGGTCGTGAACAGGTCTTGGCGCACCTGCTCGCTCTGGGCGATGAAACCGTGGCCGTTGCCCAGGGCCAGCCGGGTCAGGAACATGCCCAGGGGATACTTCTCATGGGGGATGACGTTGTCCAGCAGGTAGATGATGCGGATGTCGGTCCAGCGCCGCAGCAGCGCCGTGACCGCCCAGAACCCCGGCGCGAAAAAAGGCAGCCAGTACTTGATGACCACGGCCTGCGGTCCGGCCGCCCGGATGTCCCGCGCCGCGCGCCACCAGCTCCACGGCGACCAAGGCACGAAACGCGGGGTGTTGGGATGGTCCAGCCAGGGCGCCGTCTCGCCCTTCTGGGTCGTGCCGGGAAAGAGGAAACCCGGGTACTGCCGGCTGAACGAGGCCCAGAACACCTCGTGCCCGCGTTCCTTCAGGGCCCGGGCCAGTAGCCCGTAGTAGGTGACGATCCCCCCGCGGAAAGGAGGAGCCGGCCCCAGGAACGCCAGTTTCATGACCCGTCCGCCAGCTCACGCACCGCCGCCAGCACGGCCGAAGGCTCCAGGGTCTCCAGGCAGAAGTCCTCGCGGGTGCAGCGGGGCTGGAAGAAGCAGGTGCAGCCCGAGGAGGGCTCCAGGATCCGGCCGCGTCCGTACAGTTCGAACTCGTGGGGATTGAAGATGTTGTTGAACAGCACCAGCTTCTTGCCCAGGCCCAGGGCGATGTGCATGGCCATGGTCACCGCAGTGACCACCACGTCGCAGCGATCCATCAGGCTGATGAAGGTGCGCAGGTCGAAGTAGCCCGGATAGAGGGCGTCGGTCCGGGACGCCAGGCGCCGGTTGCGCTCGTCCTCGGCCTTCCCGCCCAGCAGGACCGGAACGAACCCCTGTTCCCGCAGCGAATGGGCCAGGGTCTCCCAGTGGTGCTCGGGCCACAGACGGCTGGTCCAGCGTCCCCCGCAACCGGTATTCAGCCCCACCAGCACCCCCTCCGGCGGCAAGCCGAAATCCACCGTGGGTTCGGGCCGATCCAGGATGTATTCCTCGCCCTGGAACTCGTAGCCGCAGATGGCGAAGATCTCCTGGGGATAGCTCAGGGTGCAGGCCTGGTTCACGTCGTCGAACAGGCCCGTGTGGAACTTGGCCTCCGCGGCGGCGGCCTGCTCCGCAGGCACGCCTTCGGTCACGGGTCGACAGATGCCGTCGTCGCCCAGGGTGAAGCCCCAGAGCCTGTCGGCGCGGACCTCGGCGGCCAGGGCGCAGGCCTGGCGGTCCTTGTCCAGGTTGATCACCAGGTCGAAGGGGGTGTGGCGCAGCCACAGCAGGGTCTCGGCATCCAGGGGCACCGGGTCGTCCACCGCGGCCGGCAGCAGGTCGGGAAAATCCGTCACCCAGGTCAGGACATGGTCGGGATAATCCCGCTTGAGCGGATGCAGCAGGGGCGTGGTGCGGATCACGTCTCCGGCCGCCCCCAGCTTGATGATCAGGATGCGCCCTGTGCGCGGCCGGAACTCGGGGCACTGGTCGCAGTGCAGGCCCCTTTCCTTGTGCGGACGGCAGGGCACATGGCCCCGGAAATGAAAACAGTCACGGTGAACGATCACGCTTCGTGCTCCCGGCCTGTCCCGACCGCTAGCGGTCGGGATGGCTTTCGATGGCCTTGAGATTCTCCCGGGCCTGCAGTTCCAGACCGCTGGGCAGCCCCGCCTGCAGGGCGATGGTGAAGGCTCCGCGGGCCTGGTCCTGGTTGCCCATCTTCCGGTACAGGCGGCCCATGTGGAAATAGATGACGGCCTCCTCGGCCTTGCTGCGGGCCAGACCCAGCGCCGTCGTGTACGCGTCGATGGCTTCGAAGTCCCGCTCCTGGATGTCCAGGGCACGTCCCCGCAGCAGGTGCAGCAGGCTCTTGGCCCGCAGGGGCAGGGCCTTTTCCCGCAGAACCTCGTCGCACAGCTCGACGGCCCGGCCCCCCTCGCCCTTGTCCAGCAGGGAATTGATCCGGTCCAGGCGCTCCCGGATCGTCGGAGCCAGCGGCGCCCGCAGGATCACCAGCTCGGACTGGAGATCCTCGGCCAGGGTGCGCATCTCCGGGGGCAGGTCCCCCTGCAGGGCCTCGTCCACCAGGGCCGCGGCCCGGGTGTAGTAGCGCCCCTCCCGCAGGAAGCTGGCCAGCAGGACCTTGGCCACATCGTCCCGGTCGTCCTCGCGCAACGCCTTGCCGCACTCGTCCTGGGCGTCCAGGCGCCTGCCGGCGGCGAACGCCTCCAGGGCCCGGTTGACGTGGTAGCTGTAGGCCGCATGGACCTGGTCGCGGGGCGGACCCAGGAAATCCACCGTGAACGTCGCCTTATCCCGGCGGTTGGTCAGGACCACGATGAGTTCCTCGCCCTTGCCCCAGGGCACCAGCACCTCGTGGCGGGACTCGTCGGTCTGGTAGTAGAGCAGGGACTCGCCCTTGACCCTCAGGACGCTCAGATCGCAGTTGTGGTCCTGGCCGTCGACCACCAGCTTCCAGCTGCGCACCTGGATGTCGTCGAAGGCGACCCGGAACTGGAAGGACTCCCGGGGCTCCAGGGTGAAGGTCTCGGTATGCCAGGTCTCCCACCGGTACTGGGCATGTCCTGCCGTCGGTGACAGCAGCACACCCAGAAGCACCGGCAGCATGAACCCGGCACGGAATCTGCTCCCCCACCCCGGACCAGCCATCGCTCTGTTCTGCATGCGGACCCGCCTTTGTTGGCAGGGAATGATTGCACGGGAGCCCAAGTCCCCTATACTCGGCTGCGAATGTACCGGATGAAGCAGGGTAACTCAAGCGGGCAGCTTGCCGCCCCAAGGGAGGGAACATGCACGGACGATGCCAAATTCCCGTGGTCGCCAGGACAATCCTGGCGGCGCTGGCCGTCGCGGCCACGATCGGGTCGTCGGGAATCCCGTCGGCCCACGCCCAGACCAGGGACGGATTCGCCCAACCGGTGACCTTCAAGGTCGTCAACGCCACCACGCGCTCACCGGGCGCCGTGGACCGCCTGACCATCGATTACCTCACGGCCCGGCCCAACAACATCGTCGATACCCGACCCTCCGGTTCGACGTTCACCATAGGTTCGGTCCCCCTGCGGGACGCCGGGCAGTACATCGTGACCGCCTGGTGGCAGAATGTGCCCTACTGGTTCAGCTTCACCGGCCGGGAAATGGTCGCCGACACCTTGACCATCCATGTGTTCGACACATCCGACGACCTGCAGGCCGTCACCGTCACGGGCCTGAACCTGGTGGTCCAGCGCCAGGGCGAGACCCTCAAGCTGGAATACATGCTGCAGGTCGACAACGCCACCTCGCCCCAGCGGACGATCATGGCCTCGGACCACACCCTGACCATGGCCGTGCCCGGCGGACTGCAGGACATCGACGCCACCTACCGCCGCGGGCCCGACCCCACGCCTATCGCCACCGGTTCCCTCGGCACGGACCGGCTGGGACTGTCCGTACCCCTGACCTGGGGCCAGAACACCATCCGCCTGACCGGGCGCGTACCCTGGTCCGAGGGCATGACCCTGCCGGTGGGCTTCAACGTCCCGGTGCGGACGTGGAGCCTGCTGGTCTCGCCCGACTGGCTGGAGGTCCAGGGCCTGGGCCTGGAGCCGGATCCGTCCTCCGAATTCCAGGGCTACGGCCGCTTCCGTGGCCCGGAGATCGAGGCCGGCCGCCGGGTGACCATGAAATTGTCCGGGGGCGGACTCCAGGGAACGCCCGAAGCGCACGTCTTCGCCACCGCCGGGGATTCCACCGCTTCCGGATCGGATGAGGAGACGGCCCCCGACCAGGGTGGCGACATCGGTTTCCCCCTGCGGCTGGTTTTGGTCCTGGCCCTCGTGGGTCTCATCCTGTTATTTGTGGCCAACCGCAGGACACGATCCTGAGCTGAAAACCGCAACCCCGGCCCCCGCCGTACCGGCCTGGAGCACATGATGTCCGACAAGATCGAATTGACCCTGGGCCACAGCCCCGACCCCGACGACGCGTTCATGTTCTACGCCCTGGCCAAGGACAAGATCGACACCGGCCCCTACCACTTCACCCACGTCATGCAGGACATCCAGACCCTCAACGAACGGGCGGTGCACGGGGAACTGGACATCACGGCCATCAGCATCCACGCCTACGCCTACGTGCTGGACAAGTACGCCCTGCTGCCCGCCGGGGCGAGCATGGGTTTCGGCTACGGGCCCATGGTCGTGGCCCCGCAACCGATCGCTCCGGCCGATCTGGCGGGCATGACCATCGCCGTACCGGGTCTGATGACCTCGGCCTACCTGGAGTTGCGCCTGGCCATCGGGGACTTCCAGCCCGTGGTGGTGCCCTTCGACGAGATCATCAAGCGGGTGGTCGCGGGCGAGTTTCCCGCCGGGCTGATCATCCACGAGGGCCAGCTCACCTACGGCGAGGCGGGGCTCAGCGAGTGCCTCAACCTGGGCCGCTGGTGGTGGGAGACCACGGGCCACAAGGACTGGCCCCTGCCCCTGGGCGGCAACGCCATCCACAAGCGCCACGGCGACAAGATGAAGGACATCAGCGACATCCTCACCACCAGCATCAGGTACAGCCTGGAGAACCGCCGGGCCGCCCTGGACTACGCCCTGGGCTGGGCCCGGGACATGGGCCTGGAATTGGCCGACGAGTTCGTGGGCATGTACGTCAACGACTGGACCCTGGACTACGGCGAGCGGGGCCGGGCGGCCATCCGTGAGTTGCTCGACCGCGGACACCGGGCGGGTCTGATCCCCCAGGTCAAGGAACTGGAATTCGTCGCGGGATAACCTGCGGTTATCTTCCTTGCTACTGGCCGGTTACGTTCATG
>Ga0164318_10005161_pt1 | contig 12627 bp, 9 predicted proteins | sample GuaBasSedimGuay9_FD_113734 | JGI IMG/M metagenome (GOLD analysis project Ga0164318, IMG submission 113734) | Subseafloor sediment microbial communities from Guaymas Basin, Gulf of California, Mexico - Guay9, Core 4571-4, 0-3 cm | ecosystem: Environmental > Aquatic > Marine > Hydrothermal vents >... | reverse complement strand
ATTTTAACTTTTAACGGGAATCACAAGTACAGCATGCGTTCCTTTTCCTGTTTTCGACTTAATTTTAAACTTACCATTGATTGATTCCATACGTTCAACAATACTAAACAGACCGTATCCTGACTGCCGGTTGAATTCATTTGATTGCTTCGTGTCAAATCCCTTCCCGTTATCGACGACTGAAATATAGTAATTTTTTTTAAGATTTTTTATAGAGATGCTTGTTTTCGAAGCTTCCGCATGTTTTAAAACATTGATAAGCAGTTCGGAAAGAATTCTAAAAACGAGAATACTTACTTCCGGATCCAGCACAATTTGGTCAACATGACTAATAAATTCCGTTTGGATGGGTACTTTGCTTTTGCTGCTAATTTGTTCCAGTTTCCATTTGATGGCAGGTATCAATCCAAATTCATATAATATAGGTGGGCTCAAATCGTAAGTTAATAGTCGGGTTTCAGCAATGGCATTGTTTATTAGGTTTGATGTTTCACCAATTGCTTTTTCAAGTGTTTCAGACATCTCATTATTTAGTAGTGAGGTTAGTTTCATGTTAGCAATCGAAAGCGTTTGGCCTATGCCGTCGTGGAGAAATCCGGCAATGGTTTTGCGCTCTTTTTCTTCCGATTCTAGTAAAGTAGCATTTAGTAATCGGAGTTTCTTTTGATATTGATTGATTTTTCTAAGGTTCTTTTTTTGAGCTTTTTCGGCCTCTTGAAGTTTAAAAATCGTTGATTGTAAAGCCTTATTCTGAACCCGTAACAAATCTTCCGAATGTTTGATACGTAACATTACATTTACCATGGCAACCAGTTCGGAATTGTTGAAAGGTTTTGAGATAAAGGCATCTGCGCCTACATTGAGTCCTTTAATTCTAACATCGGTATTATCACCATAAGCCGAAACCATTAATACGGGAATTGATCTTGTATTTTCATCGTTTTTTAGCAATCTACACACTTCAAAACCATCAATTTCCGGCATAAAAATATCCAGTAAAATGGTTTCCGGTTTTTCCTCCCTGGCCATCAGTAATCCCTCTTTTCCTGAATCGGCCAGCAGTATCTTAAAAGAGGGAAAATGCTTTATTAAGATAGATTTAATGAGCAATAGGTTGGTTTGAATATCATCGATGACCAGTATTTTATTCATAAATTTCTTTTTTTTGATTTCAATCTAATAATTATCTATAAGGTGTTAACGTTAAAGTGATGTTAATCGTGTAGGTGTCGGATGCAATCATTTGTTCCAGCAAACTTTGGTTATTCATGTTGCCACGTTTAGTGCCCATTTCCCAATTTAAGGTAAAGGCATTCCGAATACCATATCCTTTGTTTGAGCCGGAACCCTTTGTCAGCAAGGTTACCTCGTTGTTGTCGAGTGCGATGGGGACGGTTTTAGCATAGTTAATGATGTTTGAGCCGTCATCCTGATTGGTGCCCGTTGACACGACTACCACGCCCACATTGTTTAACTCCATTTGATTTGAGGGGTCGTTTTCGCCATAAAACATTACCTGATCGGCTGAAAACTGCAACTTCCAATCCATGATAGCGCCAATGCGGATAAATGTTGATTGTCCGCCATTCATGATACCATCTTTGTACTCACTCATTTCATCAAAGTTAAAGGAGACACTATATCCCGAAATAATGTTAATTACTAATCCGGGGTTAGGTGGCGGAATGTCCTGCGATTTGGCCTTAACCGATAGCAGGACAAAAAAAACAATTAATATTTTGACGTTTTTTTTCATTAATACTATGTTATCGAATCTGTTGCACCAGATGGTTGTCTTTGTATTCAGCCTGTTCGGCAATATTTCCCTCTTCGCCGTACGCGGTAAGTACGCCATCCAGCATCCCTGATTTGTAATAGAGGTCAAGTTTAACTTGCCCTGTTTCGTACCATACTACCCAATGCCCCTCGCTTTTATTGTCAACATATTTGCCTTTCATTTTTATCTGGCCATTTTCAAAGTAAAATACCCATAACCCGTTGGCCTTTCCTGCATTAAAAGAACCTTGCTGTTTTACTTTTCCGTTGGGGTGATATACAACCCATTTTCCTTCTGCCAGCCCGTTCAGATAGTACCCTTCCATATAAATCGTGGAATCGCGATAATATGAAATCCATTTTCCGTGTCGCTTTCCTTCTTGGTAAATACCGCTTTCGTAAAGAGCGCCATCATCGTAATATTGTTTCCATTTTCCGGCAGGTTTACCATGAGCGTATTGCCCTTTTATCATGATCTTACCATTGTTATAATAAACCTTGTAAGAGCCGTCAATGTTATATCCATTGTAATGAAACTCTTTTTCAACCGCGCCATTCTCGTAAAACGATTGGTAGTTGCCATAGAACTGCTGCCCAACCATGTTGCCTTTCTCTTTTATCTTGCCCGATGGGTAATATCGCTCAAACAACCCGTTTTGAATGCTATCGGAAAAATGAAGCCTGTAGCTGATGTTCCCGTTAGGGCTATAGCCTGTTAATAAGCCATTGAGTTTGTTGTTTCTATATAACCTGACCTCTTGCTTTATACCGGAAGGATAATACAAAATGACCGAATCGTTTAGCGCGCCATCCGTGTACTTGCCTTTCAGCTTAACAACCCCATTGTCGTAATAGTTAATTACCGTTCCGTTTTTTTTACCATCCGAGTAGTTTAAAATATTTTTCAGGACACCGTCGGGATAGTAAATTTCCCATTCACCATCCATCTGGCCGTCTTTATACATGCCCTTTTGCCAAAGTTGACCGTTCAGATAATAAAATCTGGCTTCACCGTCTCTCACGGTATCATTGTCAATTTTAAGCGAAACAACTGATTTTATCCTGCTTCCGTTATAAAAGCAGACAGTATCTGTTATCCTCTGCGTTTGGCAGAATGCAGCATTGTTTATCGAGAATAAAAGGAAAAAAAGCAGGGAGTAAATATAAAACCTTCTCATAAGGTTTTACTTGACTTCCACATCGAGTTGCACACCCTCCAGCTCGTCGTTGTAACCATAATCCAACACGGCTGCTACCGAGTAGCGTCCTTTAGCAAGCGGCTTCTCGGTAGTGAATTCAACGTTTTTATTTTGCTCAGGCAACAACGAAAACTCATTAGGATTAGAGTTGGTCTCTTTAGCGTTATCAAGGTTTGATATGGTAAAATAGACTTTGCAATCAAGAATTTTGTCGCCCGTGTTGATTACTTGTGTTTTGTAAGTACGGGTACCGTCATCGTTAATGGTTTCGGTAAGCCCGTTGATGGTTCCCTTGTATAGCTGATTAACATCGGGTGATTGGTAAATGGGGATGGCTATACGTGCGGCCACTTTTAATCCCATTTGCACATCTTTGTCGATGGCCTTGGCACCTGTTTTTTCAACAGCTGACTGCACGAAAAGTACGGCCCACTTAGTTGATGAATTGTCGTTAGGCACTAGCATGGTTACATTTACTTTAACCGATTCGTTGGGTTGCAACGTAACAAGTGACGGGGACACAGTAATCCACTTGGCACACGAACGTGCTGTTGTACCTGGGGCAAGGTACTTAACTTCTCCCTGCTCGTCAGTTAACCAATCGCCCAGGTTAAATACGAAGGATTGCTCTGTTTTGGCTTTGTTTCTAACAAAAATTTGTTGCGTTTGCGATGATCCCGGGTTTGTTTTAAACATTAATGTTCCGGGTGTTACTTCAAGTTCCTGTGAATACAGGTTAACACTTAACAGCGAAATTAATACTGCTGCAAACATGGTTGAGAAGGTTGATAATTTGTTCATGTGCTTAATTTTTATACAAAAATAGGTTTTTTATTTAAAATTCTAAAAAAATGTTTTCATTCTATTATTTTGATTTTAATCTGATAAATATATTTTTGTACCCGAAAGATAACTTTCGGTTTGAATAGTTACCATATAGTAGCCCACGGGAGCAGCTAAAGTGTAACTTGATTTTAGGGCATTGTTAATGGGTCTCGTGAAAATAATCTGTCCCAGCATATTGTAAACAGATAGGGCTGCTTTGTGAAAAACCCGGGTATTTCGTTGTATGGTCAACTTGTTTCCGCTTGATGTCACCGAGAACCAATAGGCAGGATTTATATCTCCGATGAACTCTTTTGATGGGTTAAAATAGATAATAAATCGCTTGGGATTGTAGGTCGGATCGTGATAAAACAAGTATTCCTCTACCAACCCAAGGTCAATAGTCTTTTGTTCTCTGACATCTTTTAAATATATCTTGTTGTGTGTAAGAATTTCAGCTGATTTATCGATGGAAATACGGTAATTACCCATCGTATTACAATAAAACTCCATGGGTATTGCAAGTTCATTGAGTTGTTCCGGAAGCGAGTTAATAGCCAGTTGAGTATGGTCAGAAAACGTGCATATTTGCGGAATACTGTCGAAAGGGCTAAATAGCTTGCCGGCATCTTTATTGACATCGAAGCCAATAGTTGCTTCCGGCAAAAGTCGAATGAGCGTTTCATCGCTATACCCGTTGCCGGAGGCTTGAATTCTTAATTCGCTATTTGCATTGCCTAATTGTTTGTAAAAATCCGGTGTACTTGGTAGGGTTCCTGTTCTACAGGCATTGTTGATTTCGACGGTTCCGGTTTGCAAGGCCTGTACCCAGAATCCCTGGTTTGAAGGAATAAATTGCGTTCCCCCGTTTACCCCGGTGGGATTACTGCCTCCCAAAAAGATGGTGTAATTATTATTTTCAGGAGACCAGATATACTTGGCATCATTAATGTCCGTTTTATCCCATCCCGTTTCTTCAAGCCAGTCAACCGGTGAAGGGTAGGGGTTTCCAATTAAATTCCAGCCTTTATGGTTTTCGCTTTCTCCATTTGATACATTAGTTTTGGTTACCGGGATGGAATAAATGCCGGAATTTAAATGGGTGCCGGATGCCGCGCTGTACTCAACCAAAAGAGGGGATGAAATGTAAACGTCGTAACCTTTCATCTCTTCCAGTATGCCTGAGTACCAAACCCATCCAAAATTCCAATCGTTTTGAATGATGGTTTCATCGTAATAAAAAATCAGATCGATTCCGGTAAAAACACTACTAACGGCGTTGTTAACAGGTGATGCCGTGTTGTGCCAGCCACTTTGAGTAATATATCTTTCTATATCGACAGATCCGGTAATTGATACATCATTGCTCGTGGTTCTGTCCACCCAATAGCCTGAGCCGGAAGCATCGGAGTTGATATGCAGGTTGGTTCCTACATACATACTGCCGGAGGGATTAATGGTAATGAATCCACCCGGATTAATGGTGAGCTGTGCCTTAACCAAAAATGTAGTAAGAACCATAAAGAGTGTTATTTGCAGCTTTGCTTTCATAAGTCGTCTAATGGTTTTTGTCGATTCGTTCGTTATTAATCTTTTTTACAGAAACTCTTTCTGTTTTGTGTCCTTTCAACGATTTGGCATCGGCACCTTTGGAATAAAAGATTCCTTTACTGGCAGGCTGGTTATATAGCTCGGGTTGCAGATATTTTCCGCGATTCTTTTGTTTGTCAACCACCACTCTTTTGCTTTCAGGATACTTTTGCATATAGGGATCGTTGCGCTCGGCATAAACTACCCACGAAATTTTTTGATTGGCATTGCCCCCTGCAATAGTGAATTTACCATTTTTGTCAATCTCCTCTTTAATATAGACTCCCGGGGCGGGTTTACCGATGGCTGTTAAATTGTACGAAAAATTGATATTGATGGCGTTGAAATATTCAGGTAGCGTAACAATAGCTTCGCCAACGCTGTTTAGAATTACATTGCCGCGATACATGTTAAGTACTTCCGGCGATTCGATGCAATAGTGTTTCAGCATCTTATTAGGCGGGTCTAACGGATCATCAATAATAAACGACTTGCTACCGGTTGCGGCAAAGTTGCCGCTGGAAAAAACACCATATCCACCATTCATGGCACGGCCATATACACCATAGCCTCCTGATCCTGTTGTCCATCCGGCTACGCCAATCAAATATCCGGTAAACGCCCCGCCACTACCATTAGAAGAAAGATAGTAATTTCCATCGTTGCCCACGCCTATTACGCCCGTGCCTTCAGAGCTTTCGGTAGCGAAAGAAAAGCTGCCATGATATCCGGTAAATGCTCCGCCACTCCCGTCAGAAGTGGTGTGATAGGTATTCCCATCATTGCCAACGCCAACAACGCCCACACCCGAAGAGCTGTTGTATCCATTGCCGTAAACGCCATGATATCCGGTAAATGAACCGCCAGCACCTTCGGTGATGGTTGCCAGGGTTCCCAAATTATTTCCTCCTGCAATTATTCCATTACCGGTACTTGAATGACCAACGCAAAAAATTCCGTCATCGCCATGAGAAGACAACCCGAAATGATGATTGTTAAGGGTGTAAGCACCCGAATTACAACCAACCACCATGGCTCCATAGCCATCGCTGTTCTGGTTTTCCGCCCATAAAGCATAACCGGTTGCATTGTTAACCTTACCTAAAAATCCTATGGCACCGGCTTCGGTATAAAATCCATATCCATTGGGAGCATAAGCATTAATGGCTGATGTTTGGGTTGAATTGTCGTGAACCGAAAAAAGATCGCTGGTATAGGTTGGCGTACTGAATCCCACCAGTATTTGGCCGTCCGACTCAATGCGCATGCGCTCGGTGTTGTTGGTTCTAATGCCAAGATGTTGATTGTCCTTGGTTCCAATAAAATTATTGCTAATTGAAGTTGAGCTGTTTCCTGTTATGCTCCAGTTGTTTGTTGAAAAAGCGGTGGATACCCATTTTGAACCGTTCCAATAATAAAAACCAATTGTTTGATTGGAACCCGAATTAAAAACCAGCAAACCGGTGGCAGGGTTTGAAACCGGTGAGGGATTTGTAAGGCTTGTAGTTAAGGTAACTCGGGGAATGAGTAACCCTTTAGTTGTTCCTACAATATCAAGTACTGCTGAGGGATCAGGTGTGTTGGTTAAAATCCCAATTTGTGCCTGTACAGGTGCAATAACACTAATTAGCAACATCAACATAAAAAAGGCATGTTTTAGCGAACCAAAACCCGTAAGCAGTTGCTGCAAAACAATTTTTAATAAAGGTATGAGCTGATTCATCATAAGTTCCTCCTATATTTGAACTTTTAAAAATGGCTTCCGATGACATTATGTTTATATGCCGACGTGTTTTGTATCAAAAAAATATAGCCATAAAGAGAATCTGCTCTTACGGTGTAAAAGTAGTACAATATTTTTGATTTGTCAAGCGGAATTAGTAATAATCTAATTTTCTTACCATAAATAATGTGTTGTCAGTTACATCGTAGGCAAAAAAATTGTCATATCGCTTTCGTGTTTCAGTGCAGTTAATCCAATTGTTATTTTGATCAAATTGATAGCGAACTTTTGAAAGAAGTGCCTGCCGGTTATTCATATAGAGCTTGTACTGAACTAAATAACCCTCTTTATCGTATTTTAATTTTTTTCGCCACGAAACACTTCCTTTGTTGTTGTAGTATTTTATCTCGGTTTGGTTGTATCGGAAGTCGTATCGGTAACTGTATTTAAACGACAATTTATTATCGGCGGTGTAATATTGTGCTTCTATTACGTTTCCCATAAAATCATTTATATAAACGATATAGGTATATAGTTTTTTATAATACTTCTCAAATTCTACATCTACGGGGTTGCGATGGTCATCGTAATGTTTTTGACTGGATCTGATGTAATCGGCGCGAGTAACAAACCCTTTATGATTGTGTGTATAATTTATGGTAAGATAGAGAGAGTTGTCGCTGTTGTATTCTTCACAACTTAATAAAATATTGTTTGTATCGTAGTAATAACTGGTGTAGCAAAAAAGGGTATCACTTTTATATTGAAAGGTTTGAGTTATTAACCCCTTTTTATTGAAATGGGTTATTTGGTCAAAAATTAAATACTTTTTATTATAATCTTTTTCACCTTTTGGAACCGAAAAAATCGTTTGGTGATTACTTTTTATCACGGCTGCATTTTTCGGTTTTTGCGCCTGATTACTTACTTTATACATTGTAAACGAGTAACTAAGCAATAGTAAAATTATCAAAAGAGAGTATTTACTATGTTTTATTAAATCCATGATCATTTTAATTAGGCTATAAAACTACTAAATTTTTGTTTCTTAAGGTAGGAGTAATTAACAAGATATTTGTTCTCTGATTTTCAATATCTTATTGTTAATAATTAAATGCAAATTCATTAAGTAACTTTTTCCCGTTTTAATTTTAATTTTTCCCTAAGAGGGAAGAGTTATCCTTTATTACTAAACCAAAGAAGTCTGTATAATACTGTATGTTAGTATAATATCATCGATGAAACCCAGTTGGCACATTTCTTGATATGGAGGTGTCACACTATAGAAATTCGGAGGTTAAAATTATGAAAAACAGAATCTACATATTACTCGCACTTGGGCTGTTGTTATCATTAGCAGCATGCCATAAATCATTTCCGGTTGATACCAAAGAGGATCATCTTGTTACCAGCATGAACGACTTGGTTGTGAGCGATAACTTTAACTGGAAGACTACCAAAGATATTGTTGTAGTTATTAATTTACCTTCTAATTCAAGCTTTATGTTGCCTCTTTCAATTAGCGATGAAAGTGGTTCCAGAACTTTTTTTACCGGCTATCCGGAAAAGGGTAACAATCAAATAAAAACAAAAATTACCATTCCTTCTTATGTTAACAAACTTCAACTTAGCTTTCCTGAAGAGTTGGGAATGGATGCCGTTACCGTTGGGCTTACAGGAAACAATTTACTATATGATTTAACTAGTGGTCAAAAAAATATAGCTGTGCCATGTGATCTTTCAGGATTTTTAACCTACTCTCAGGGAGGGTGGGGTACGACTGCCCATGGCAATAACCCGGGTTCGGTGCGTGATGCTTATTTTACAGCTGTTTTTCCATCGGGTTTAGAGGTTGGTGACCCTTCAAACTTTACCATTCGTTTTTCCTCTGCAGCAGCCATTGAAACATTTTTGCCGGGAGGTGGCCCTGATAGCCCGTTATCGCAAAATCTTGTTGACCCCTCTAACACTAATGGTATAGGAAACTGGGCGGCGCAAATTGTGGCCGCTGAAATGAATGTAGGTTATAATGAAGCAGGTTATTTAGGTAACGGTTTCACTGATCTAAAGAATTTAAAATATATAGCCGGACCCTTTGCCGGTATAACCATTGAGGATGTGTTGGTTATTGCTAACACGGCTTTGGGCGGTGGTTCCACTTCAGGATACAGCTATAACCAAATAGGCTATGCTGCCGAGCAAATTAATCTTGCTTTTGATGGTTACGATCATAACTACTTTACCTGCTCGGGAAGCGGTGGCGGCGGTGGAAACCCAAATCCTGTTGTGCAACTCGAAGGAACCCTGGCTTTTGAAGATTTATGGCCATGGAAAGGTGATTACGATTTTAACGACTTGGTGGTAAACTACGATTTTGACATTACTAAAAATGCCCAGGAAATAGTGGAACATGTAAAAGCAACCTTTACTATTTATGCCATAGGAGCCTACTTTCATAATGGTTTTGGATTTACATTGCCAACGGTTTCATCAAACGATATTATAAGTGCCACCGGTTCGGTGTTAAAAGCTAACTCAGTAGTAACATTGGCTGGTAATGGATTGGAGAGCGGTCAGCCACAGGCTACCGTTATTGTAAATGACGATTTATTTGATGTGATGCCAAATCCCGGTGGTGGTCTTGGGGTGAATACCGAGATCTATGCTCCTTACGTTCAGCCTGTAACCATTGAGATTAATATGGAGTTTGCACCGGGTGCCGTAACCTTTACTCAGCTTGATATTGGAAGTTTTAACCCGTTTATTTTTGTTGATCAAACAAGAGGGGTGGAAATTCATCTTCCGGGTTATGCGCCAACGGCATTGGCTGATCAGTCGTTAATTGGTACCGGTGAGGATCAAGGGAGTCAGGGTACAACCCATTATTATAAAACCGGTAGCAACCTGCCATGGGCGATTAACATTCCGGAAGTTTTTGAGTACCCCATCGAAAAACATGATATTACCACGGTTTATTACCATTTTGCCGAATGGGCCGAATCCGACGGTATTTTATATCCTGACTGGTACAAGGATTTACCTGGCTATCGAAATCAATCATCTATCTACACACATAATTAACAAATACATAAACTAAACCACCCCATGCTTTCAAATCGATATACATCGGTGTTATTGCTGGTTTTACTGACCTTAACTTTTCTTACAAGTTGTAAAAAAGATTTAGGTCTTATCGGGAATGATGAATCTGAGCAGGAGGTTACTTTTAACCCAACGCTTTCGGTTGACGGCAAAAAGAGTACAATGGAGGTTTCTGGCGTTGATTATTGCTATATTGAAATCGATTCATTGGTCTTTCGTCCTGCTACCTATTTAATTGATGGAAAAATATATACGCAGTCTATTAAACTTACCCCGGGAACGTATAAGCTGAATAAATTTTTAATGATGAGCAACAACAACACTCCGGATGATTTTTCCGATGATGTCGTTATACTGGCTGCTCCCATGGAAGGTTCGGAATACTCAGTATTTGTGACTCAGGCCGCCGGTTTTAGCTTTGTGGTTAATCATTTAAAAAAGGCAAATATTGATGTGGAAGTCATCTTGTTTAGCCCTGCAGATTATAACAAATTTGGGTTTGATATTGATATTCTTCCGGCAACAACAGTGCGTGAACAAAAATTTATCGGAGTAATATTGCCTAAAAATCCGGCCGATTATGTCAATTCACTCTACTTAAATCAATCTTCAGGATTACAGAATGAGATGCCGGCCATATTTAGCATTGATGTGTATCGAAACGGAAGATTGGTAAAATCGGTTGATAACGAAAATCAATTGGGAGAAACTTTTGTTTCAATAACTTACCCTGATGGCGATAACACAATCGATAATTATCGATTAGATTTAAATGTATATGTCAGGGTTGGCGCTTCCTTTGGCTACAAGTATTTAAAGTCGTGGGAGTTCTCCGATGACGAGATGATTCCTTCCGAACCTGATGGTATGGTTCACTTTGTTTTGAGCGAATGCGGTTCAAACGGGGGAGGCGGACAGATTGGACCTTATATGAACCTTCCGGAAAGCTGTCATTTTACCATTCAACCCAACTGGGCTCCCGGCTCATTAGGAGCTTATTTTGATGGTGAGTTAAGTGATGTGCCCGTGGGGTTTTCAATTGGAAACGGATTCTATAGTGCCTGGTGCGGAACCGATTCGGTAAGCATTAATATAAACCATACTTACGAGATGGATGTTTATAACTCACTATTGCCTTCGGTGTTACCCTTATATACAAGGAGTGCCACACGATGGAATGCAGTAAACTGGCTTTTTAATAACCTGACAAACTATCCTTTGGCCACATGGGGCGAGATACAAGGTGCTGCCTGGGAAATTCTTAATAACTGGAACGGGGTAAGTCATACTAATGTACCGGATGCTGATGGACTGGTGGAAAGCATGGTTAATGAAGCACGTTTGCATGATGATTTTATTCCCTCCTGCGGGCAAAAAGCAGCAGTAATATTTGTTCCGAAAGGAACCCCAAGAGAGGCAGCTACGCCAAAGATACAAGTGGTATTTGTGATGGCGAACCTTTAACTATCCAAAAGTGAAAAAAAAATGTCTACAATAGGGAAATAAAATGAAACAGGTCATCAAAAAAAGTACGCTATATATCTGATTATAAATGTTAAGTGTATTCTGGCACGTTCATTGTAAAAAACAAATGAAACAAAAGTAATAACAACCTTATCAATAAATTAAACAAATGAAAAACTTACATTTTATTAAAGCTTTCTTTTTTGTTGCTTTAATTGCACTTACAGTTATCAGCTGTAACAAGAAAGAAGATGTTATCGATCCTAATCAGGAAGTAGAAGTTAGCTTCTCAAGTACTGAAATGCCTAAAGGGGGTACTAAATCGTCGAATGCCAATGCTACTGCCAACTATGCCAGCGTTGTAATAAGTGGAACAACTTACACTCCTTCGGTTTACTATCTTGATGGCGTTGCCTATACACAAGGTATCAAACTTGCTGTTGGCGACTACAATGTTACTCAATTTTTAATGATGAGTGATAACAATACTCCTAACGACATGAGTGATGACTCAATTGTTAGCGCTGCTCCTGAAGCAGGTTCACAATATGCCGGCTTTGTAAGTCAGCCATTAGATGTTCAGTTTCATGTTGCTCCTTTCCAAAAGAATGAAATTCCGATCGAAGTATTAAGTTTTACCTCGCAGGAATTCCAGGCTTTCGGTTTCGATTGGTTTACCATGAACCAAACAACGGTGAGAGAGCAGCTCTTCTTTGGAGACATTAGTATGAAACACCCTGCTGATTATGCAGGCTCACTTTACGAACAACAAGCCAATGGTCTGCAGGTTGACATGCCCGCCATTTTTAAAATTAAAGTTTATAAAAATGGTGCTTATGTTACAGAATATAGTAATGAGTCATTTTTAGGTGAAGGGGATGTTTTGCATGTTTCTTATCCTGATGGTGATAATACTACTGATAACTTTCAGTTTGATTTGTACATCCT
>Ga0164318_10005160_pt1 | contig 12628 bp, 10 predicted proteins | sample GuaBasSedimGuay9_FD_113734 | JGI IMG/M metagenome (GOLD analysis project Ga0164318, IMG submission 113734) | Subseafloor sediment microbial communities from Guaymas Basin, Gulf of California, Mexico - Guay9, Core 4571-4, 0-3 cm | ecosystem: Environmental > Aquatic > Marine > Hydrothermal vents... | reverse complement strand
TGGCTCGCCAAGGGCCCGGTGGCCTTCCTGCTGTTTCTGGTACCCGCCGGCGTCCTTGCCACCTCCCGGGGGACAGCAGGCATGCCGCTGGTAAGAACAGCCTTGACGGCGGCGTCTATCGCGCTGCTTTGCGTGATACCCTGGTATGTCTACATTTTCGTCCGCCTGCCCGACGCGTGGAATCTCCTCTTCTATGACTACGTTACATTCAACATTGAGCAGCGCCAGCCGTGGTACTACTACGCAGGGGTCTTCGGACTGATATTCCCCTGGACAATGTGGTCCATGGCTGCGCTGGTGTCACGGCCACCTGGCGGACATCCCCCGCAGTCACCGATGATGAGACCATCATGGCTCTGGTTCTGGACACTCGTCGTCGCGATGTCCTTTTTCAGTTCCAAGCAGCAGCGCTACATCCTGCCCGTGGTGGCACCGCTTGCCATTACCATCGCATCCGCCGCCATGGAATGGCAGGGTAACCCCGATCGGTTGCCGGGCTGGCGCCGATGGCTGCTCACCTTCAATCCTTGGCTGGTGCTGAGCGCAGGGTTTCTCATCTGCCTGATAACGACGCTCACGCTGCAACTGGAAGCCGCTGGCATTCTTCAGCCCGGTGATTTCTCCCGCGTAGGCGCACCGCTGGCATTCGGGATGTTCCTGCTGGCAGCCGGCGCAGCGGTTGTCATCCACCGGCTGCAAAGAAGAGACCGTTACGTGGCCGCCGCCATCGCCATGGTGATGGCGGCAAGCTTGTTGTGCACTTTCGGTTGGCATGCTTACACCCACACCGACAGCGCCCGGCAGGTGGCCGACAACAAACGTATCAACCGCATCATCGGGCACCACCCGCTTTACTATCTCAAGCTCACGCCGCGGGACGAATGGCTTATCGGGCACTGCGAAGGGTTCCTTTTCTATGTGCGCCGATCCTGTCCACCGGTCGCTCCCGGCGATCTCTTCGGGGTACACGCGCCATTATACGTCATGTCGTTTGTTGAATCCGACGCCGAAGCCATCCTGCAGAGGGCCGGATACCGTATTGTCACCAACTTCTTTCCGCAACGTGAATATCCCGCCATTCTTTGGCGCCGAGCTGATTCGACCGATGATTACTCCACCGGACCGGCGCTGCCCCGATGATGCGGTCCCGTGCGGCCTGAGCCTCGCCAAGGACCATCGATTCAGAATGCGAGACTTCTGCTCAGTCGGAGAACAGGCAGCAACAGATTCACCGCGACCAGGAGCACCAGAACACCTACTCCCAGGACCAGAAGCGGCTCCAGCGTCGCGACCATGCGTTCGGCATTTCGCATCCATTTTCGCAGGAAGACTTCCGCCCCTCTCTCCAGTGCCCCGGCCAGATCGCCCGAAGACTCGCCGATACGACACCATCGCGAGATCGCCTGATCAATGCCGGGCAGATTGCCTACCGCCTCGGAGACCGCTGCTCCATGTTCAACCGCAGCGGCCGCCTGCCCGCTCATTGCCGCCGCCAATCGGCTGCCCGAGGCCTCTATGGACATCCGCAGCGCCTGAACAGTATCCACCCCTCCTTTCAGCAGAAGCGAGAATGTGCGCGCCATTCGTGCCGTATGCCGTGAGGTCAGCAGCGGCCCGATCATGGGTATCCTCTGCAGAAGCCGCTCGGCCGACGCCTTTCCCTGCGCATCTTTTCTGCCGGTCCAAAACGTGAACGCTCCTGCAAGGATCACTGCCGCGGATACGACAACAAGCACCGCCCGGGCCACTAGAAGGCCGGTCTCTGTTCCTGCGGGCAAGTCGACGCCCGCCCTCTGAAGCACCATCAGGAATCGCGGCAGCACGACAAAAAACATCAATCCCGCCACTCCAAAGGCCAGGACCGCCACCAGCAACGGATAAAAGCACAGCGTTCTCACCCGTTCGTACAGGTCCGCTTCGCGCTCCAGGTACCCTGCGGTCCGTAAGAGTAAGTCAGCCAGTTGTCCGGATTTCTCTCCGGCGGCGATCAGGATGCGCTCCGCCTCATCGTAGCTGATATCCGCCTCTGCAAGTGCGTCAGCCAGGGAGGCCCCCTCACGGATGCGATCCAGCGCCATCCCGACACGGAGCCGGGCCGCCTGGTCGGGCAGTGTTTCGCGTAGCGAGGCCAGCGCTTGGCCTGCAGGCATACCCGCATTCATCAAATCGGCAAGACCACGGTACAGTTCGGCACGGGCCCGACGCGTCATCTTCGTACGTCGGTATCCGGCACGCGAGCCGAGCGGGACCAGTTCCTCAGCTATGATTCCACTGCTCAGCAAGCGCGTCCGGGCATCCTTGGCATTATCCGCTTCGATCAGTCCCCGTGCCGGGCTGCCGGCGCTGGTAATGCCTTTATAGCGGTACGTCCTCACAAAGCGGCGAACTTGTAACCGATGCAGCGCAGTAACTCCTGAACGTCCGTGGTGCCGTCTGCGACCTTGTCCAAGCCGTCCTCCAGCAGAGTCTTCATCCCTGCCTTCCGGGCAGCCTGCCACAAAGTGGAGTGGTCGACTCCCTGCCGGATCAATTCCCGCAGCTCTTCGGTGACGGTCATGAACTCGAAAATTCCAGTCCGTCCCCGATAGCCTTCCAGGCAGCCATCACAGCCGACCGCACGATAGGTGCGCGCTGTCTTCAGGCGCTGCATGCCCGGTATTTGCCCTGTCAACTCCTCCGGAAGCTGGTGAGGTTCACGGCACTCGACACACAGCCTGCGGACCAGCCGTTGCGCGATTACAGCCATCACCGCGGCGGAGAGCATGTAGGGAGGCACGCCCATGTCCATCAGCCTGATTATTGCTCCGGGCGCGTCCGTCGTGTGCAACGTACTCAGGACCAGATGTCCGGTAAGCGAAGCACGAACCGCAATCTCCGCCGTTTCGGTATCCCGGGTTTCCCCGACCAGAATCACGTCCGGATCCTGCCGCAGGATGTGACGCAGCCCGGCAGCAAATGTCAATCCTATCTTGGGCCTGACTGACATCTGGGCAATGTCCGGAAGACGGTACTCCACAGGATCCTCGATGGTCATCACGTTCTTATGCGCGCAATCCAATTCCTGCATTGCGGCATACAGCGTAGTGGTTTTCCCGCTGCCCGTAGGCCCGGTCACCCATATTGCTCCCTGAGGTTCATGCAGAAGATTGCGGAAGGTGCCTACGATGTCCGGCGGCATTCCCAGCGAGTCAAGTGGCAGCAGGACCGCATCCCGGTGTAGAATACGTAGGACGACTCTTTCTCCCTCGGCTACCGGAACGCACGACACCCGAATATCCAACTCCCGTTCCCCCACTCTTATGCGTGCGGTACCATCCTGAGGCAATCTGCGTTCCGCGATGTCCAATCCAGCCATGATCTTCAAGCGGGACACCAGTGCAGCTTCCATCTCGCGGGGCGGAGATTCCTGCTCGTAAAGTACCCCGTCTATGCGGTAGCGGACTCTGAGGCGCCCTTCGGCGGGTTGAATGTGGATATCCGAAGCACCCGCGCGAACCGCATTAAGCAGAATCAGGTTGGCCATCTGAGTGACCGGCGCCTCGCGCGGCGTACTGAGAATATCCGTGCCGACTCGTTCTTCAGGCTGCCTGCCGGACTCCGCCGGACCGGCTATATCTGCCGGACGCCGTTCCCGGCGCAGGTAGCAGCGCTCAATTCCCTTGCGCACTATCTGGGCGGGAGCCAGAATCGGCTCAGCCTCGACTCCCAGCACCACGGATATATCATGAGCGGCATCCGTCCGGGTGGGATCAGCTACCAGTACACCCACTGCCGAACCATCCATCCGCACCGGCAGAATCAAATGCTCCCGCGCCCATTCCAGAGGGATATCTTCGACCAGTGTAGGATCCAGCATTTCGTCGGGAATGCTGTGTAACGTTCTCAGCGAACACACCCGGCCCACCGCATCCAGTATCTGCGTCTCGGAAGCTATTCCCGCCTCCGCCAAAGCAGTACACAATTCCGCCCACTCGGTGGGAACCGTCCCTCTTTCCCGACGGATCCTTTCCAGGTCATCCCGGGTGGCCGCACCCGAAGCCAGAACCAGCTCAGACGCATTCATGGCCACGCCTTTCCCGCATCGCCTCCGAACCGGATCCTCTCCCGCGGCAAACTGGTTTTCTGCTCCAGTTGCTCCCTTATCCTGCGCGCCTGCGCCTGATCGGTCACAATGTGCGGGGTAACAAAGATGATCAGATTGCTCTGTTTGACTCTGTCCGAGGTATGACGGAACAGCGTCCCCAGCACAGGAATGTCTCCCAAAAGCGGTACCTTGGATTGAACCTTGACACGGTCCTCGCGTATCAGTCCGCTGATTACTATGGTCGCCTCGTCTGGCACTGTCACGGTAGTGGAAACCTCCCTTTTGGCGATGGTCGGCGTGAAAGGCATGTCGGGAGGGCCGCGATCTATAATCGCCTCAATACTCGGGTTGAGTTCCATGGTTATCTCGTGATCGGGATTTACGTGTGGAATCATCTTGAGCTTGATACCGACGTCCACCCGCTCGATGTTCTGGATCACATCCCGTGCAGTACCGGCTCCGCCCTGGATCGTGGATCGGAGTACCGGAATATTCTCCACCACACTCACACTGGCCTCGCTGTTGTTCTGGGCCCAGAGAGGAACGCTGGAGAGGATCTTCACGTTCCGATCCCCGGCCAACGCTCTGAGCAGGAACGGAATGCGGGGTACCAGCCGCCCGGTGGAATCCCGGAATACGCCGCGGGCCACGCCCAAAGAGAGCCCCTGGGGAAATATTCCTTCGGTGATCAGGTCCATGATCCGGTCCACTTCCTCCGGTCGGCTTCTTCCGATCACCGTTGTGCGCCCTTCGGCAGGCAAGTCTATCGTAGACCACTCCACCCCCAGTTCCAGAGTATGATCCAGCCCCACCTCAGCGATCAGTATTTCCACCAAGACCTGTTCCGGCATACGGTCCAGGTCCTCAACCAACTTTCTGAGCCACTCGAAATCCTTGGGATCAGCACGTACCAGTAGCGCATTGTTCGCCTTGCTGAACTCAATGCCTATTTTCCGCCCCTCCGCGGCGGGCTGTCCCTCCAAGAGCTTCTTCAGACTGGCAGCCGCATCCTCGGCCGACAGATACTTCAGGAATATGGCGTTCAAAGGACCGCGATGCGCTTCCGGCTCCACGTCCAGTAATGACACGATACGACATAGCTCCCGCACCTCGGCCGGGGGCCCCACTACCACAAGGCTGTTAGCCTGCCTGGCCGGTACCACAGTCACACCGGGGGGAATACCGCCGACACCCGCAGCCACATTTCTTACCGCCGCTGCAAAGACGTTCCGTGAACCGGCCGCTCCCTTGGAGACTTCCCGCAATGCGGCCGCCAGCTCCACTGCCGAGGCGTGCTTTAACCGTACCACCTGAGCTACATGGCCCGCCCCCGGCCGGTCAAGCTGCTCCAGGATCGCCTCAATCCGCTGCAGGGTTTCGGAGTCGGCAGTGACAATGAGATGATTACTTGGGGGGAAGGCGATCACGGATCCCTTCTCACCCCCTGCTACCAGCAGCCGCAGTGTGCGCTGAACATCAATCGCATTCACATTGTGCAGCTCAAGCACCCGGGTCTCCAGCCCCCCGCCACCTTCGCTGATCGGTCCGAGGACCTGCTTGGGTTCTGCGACCCGTGCCACCACCCACCCTTCTCCGGAACGATACACCGATAATCCCTGTGCCCGGAGCGCCGACAGGAACAGGGGCCAGACCTCCGAAACGGCGATGCGTCCCGGGCTGATAACGGTCACTTGGCCCTGGACGCCGTCGCCGATCACAATCTTCCGGTCGGTGAGTTCAGCGACGATCCGGGCGAGAAGGCGGATATCTACCTGCTCAAAGTTGAAATCAACGGTCCTTTGTACCTCAACTACACGTTCCCCGCCCGCCTCAGGTGCGCCGGCCGCCAGTGCCAGCATTCCTCCCAGCGCCAGATACAGACCTGTCGCCATGAACTTCAACGCGCTATCCCCCTTTCCGATGTGCTCACAAATCTGCAGATGCGGGCGACCTCCTCACTGTCGCTTGCAGCGGACTCCAGACGTTCCAGCGCCTCCCTGAGTGGTAGCCCCGCACGGAAAAGGATGCGATGTGCCTCCTTGATTCGCCTTATGGACTCTCTGGAAAATCCCTTCCGCTGCAGTCCCACTATATTGATCCCCCGTACCGCCGCCGGGTGGCCATCCGCCAACATGAACGGCGGAATGTCCTGCGTGACCTTGGAACATCCCCCCACCATTGCGAGGCGTCCGACCCTCACGAACTGATGAACACCCGACAATCCACCGATCACTGCCCCCTCTTCAATCAACACATGCCCCCCTAGGGTAGCGCAGTTGGCCAGGATCACACCATCTTCCAAGCGGCAATCATGGGCCACGTGCGCATAGGCCATCAGCAGGCAACCACGGCCGATGCGCGTTGTCCCTCCGTCATCCGTTGCCGAATTCACAGTCACAAACTCGCGAATCGTCGTTCCCGCACCTATCTCCACGTAGGTGGTCCCCCCTCGATATTTCAAATCCTGCGTCCGCTGACCGATGCTGGCGAACGGATACACGGTACAACCTTCGCCAATACGCGTGTGTCCCTCAACCACCGCATGCGACATTATCCTGGTACCCTGTCCGAGGACCACATGCGGTCCGATCACCGCATACGGCCCCACGACGACGTCATCGCCCAGCTGGGCGCTATCCGAAACAATGGCAGTGGGATGAATCTCGCCCATAACCTCAGCCCCGCTTCATGTGGAAGCTCATCTCCGCTTCGCATGCCACTTCACCGTTTACTCTTACCACGCCCTTGACGCGAGCCGCCCCCAGCCGGACCCGATCAAGGATCACTTCGATTTCCATCTGATCGCCGGGCTTGACTATCCGTCGGAATCGCGCCTGGCTGATCCCGGTGAAATAGGCGATCTGCCCCTCACGCCCGTACATGCGGTTGAGCAGGATGCCGCCTGTCTGAGCCATGGCTTCAACCTGTAGAACCCCGGGCATGACCGGCTCACCGGGAAAGTGGCCCTGAAGGTAGCCGGCATCGAAGGAAACGTTTTTGACCGCACGGATCTTGCGGTTCTCGGTATCCAGTTCCACCACTCTGTCCACCATGAGCATCGGATAGCGGTGAGGCAGAATACGCAGAATTTCTTCTATCTCCAGACCCGACATGTCCTATACCTCCGGTTTGGCAATCCTTCGCACTGGAGCCTCGGTGCCCGCAACTTGCAGGGCCGACTTTCCTATAACAGACTGCGCCCTGTCAGGCAAACTCCGGAATTGACTGCGGCCCGGCGGCGATTGGTAGTCCGGTTCAGTATTATGCTGCTTCCGGGAGGTGGTTACTGTGCCAGCACCAGCTCTCCTCCGGGTCCGAATCGAATCACATCACGGGCGTCCAATAGTTCGTAAGCGACCTCTATCTTTTTCTGCCAGGCCAGAGCTCGGGCACGCTTGAAAACCGCATAGCTGTCATCACGTACCAGAAAAGTGAGCATTTCCTCCTTGGGATCAAGGTGTGCCAGAATTCTCCCGAACCACTTGTCCGGAGTCTCAGTTTCTATGCTGCGCAGTGCGTAACCTTCTTCTCCCGGCACAGGTACCAGCGCTACATGGCCGCTCAGGGCGTGGGTCAGATCCAGCTCGTAGCCGCCTACCCGCACCCGCCGTTCGGCCAGCAATTGCATCACCTTTATCATGTCACCACCGGCTTCATCCGAAATCTCGTCAAGTGCCTCCACTGCCTTTTCTCGGATCTTGTCCAGAGCAATCCGGTAGAGCATATTGTTGCGGCACTCGATGATTATCTGCCGGCGGTCGGTGGCATGACCGAGCGGGGTTGGTATGAGCACTTGGATCTGGGCCGCGTCAATGCCGGTGAGCATGATGATGAGAACCAGTACCCCGACCAGGCAAGTCATGATATCCAGGAACGAATCCAGTCGGACTGACGCACCTCTGGTTCTTTTGGCCACTTCATCCTACTCCTTTTTCCCCAGTATCAAGGTCCTCCCTGACGGCTTGTATTCCACCTCACGTTCAGCCTCGAACAGCTCGAACCCCAGATCAATGCCCCGCGCCTGAACAAGCTTGCGCAATTTGCGGGTCAGTCGGGCGGTCTGAGGACGGGCAAGGATCACAACGTAATAAGCGTCCTTGTGCTGCTCCACAAGGTCCAGCATCCGTTCCAGCGGATTACCCGGAACCAGGAGATCGCCGAGGGTGACTCTGACTTTTCCCGGATACAGTACGATGTGCTCCGGGTGCACGTCGAAATATACCGGCTCCTTCTCGCGGTTCCCAAAGGGAAACGGTGCCCCTGTCTCCAGTCCCGTGCGGCGGCCCGGCTCATACAGGGCTCCGCGGATAACCGAGGTAATCCGGATATTTTCCGGATTGCTGATAATAATCACCGTGTTGACCACCAGCAGAATAACCAGGCAGCCGACCGTCATAAGAATGATCGGCATGAACCCAATCAATTCCACCTGCCCCAGCGCTCTGCGGGCTCTGGCCATGGCATCTGCCGTCCGCCGGACGGCGGGTCGCGAGGCTTATTCTACGACCTCCTCGCGCAACGTTATTACACGCGGCTTACTCAAGCGTGCGCAGAACTCATCCGTAGTCGCCAGGTGCTTTCTGAGCTCCTGAAGGGTTTTCTGGAATTCTTCCGCTGTCGCCAGCGATGCAATAGCCTTCTCCATGGCCTCTTCGGCATGCAGCAGCTTCTCGATGCTTGCCGCGAGCTTGCTGACCTCGGCCAGACGACTGCTGACCTGGTCGGCGGCCTTGATGGTGCCCGCGGTGGCCTTCTGTACCACTTCCGCCGCTTTCGCCGCCGCCTCTTCAGCCGCCTTGCCCGCCCTGGACGCCGACTTCTCCGCCGCCTGAATTATCTGCTGGGCGGTCTTGTCCGCGGACTGCATGGCGCGTTGAACCGCTGACTCGGTGGCTGCCTGAAGCTGCTGAACCATGGCCTCGGAGCGCTGGGCCACTGCCTGCGACGACGCTTTCAGCTCCTCCACCAGCTCTTTCATCCTCTGATGCTGCTCCGCCGCCGCCTGCTTCTGGGAAGCTACAATCTGCGCTTCATGTTTCTCCAGCTCCTGCGTAAATCCTGAGAGAGCTCCCTGGACCTGATCTCCCACCGAGCTCAGCCCCGCAGAAAGCTGGGAGCTGATATCGCTCAAGGCCGTCTCATACCCCTTCGCGAGGGCACTGAACTTCTCTTCCACAGTCGCCGCCGCCCGTTCTATGGAACGGGTAAAGACCTCGTCATAGCGATCCGGATCCGGAATATAGCGGCGGAAAGCCGCCTCAATACTGTCCTCCAGATTCTCTATCACGATGGGCTGCTGTTCCGGTGAGGGCAGACAGGAAATCAGATGGTCGTCCATGTAGTTATCCAGCTCGACGAACAACCCTTCCTCTCGCCGCTGCACCCAGGAAAGAGGAAACATCAGAAAAGTTGTCAGGATCAGAGCCAACAGCGTGGTGTCGAATGCCACCCCCAGTCCGATGGTCACCTTGGCGATCGCCTCCTTGATCTGGGTCAACTCCGCTGCGCCTGCAAGGAACTTCGCGAAACCTGAGACCGCCTGTCCCAGCCCCATCACCGTCCCGATAAACCCCAGGATGGGCAGCGCCCATATCAGTACCCGCACCGTCGCATATGACGAATCCGAAGCGGTCGAATCACGGTCCGACTCGGCGGCAGCCCACGCCGCTACCCGACTCACATCCTTAGACCCCAGCCAGAGAGCCAGAGCCCGCTCAATCCGGTTCAGAAGAATGCTCCAGGCGAACTCGTCACGCCGCGTGATGCTTTCCCGCAGATCCTGTACCTGCTCGTCGTCGCTGAAATCCACCGAGGGCCCAATCGGACCGGCTGCAATTACGCTCAGCTGATTACGCACAATGCGGGCTTTCATGAAGATGAAGGTCGCCACCATGAACGCCATGAACAGTTCGAAATACTGCACCGGACCACGGTCGCGGATTATTGCCCACAGATAGTTGAGATTGGTGTCCTTCAAAGGGGTGACCGCCCAGCTCACAAGCAGCATGCCCACTACCCCGACCAGCAACTGGATCACTACGTTCGTATCGGTAGTCGGCCGCGTTCCACGAGGGCCGGTTACGGTGATCTCCTCTTCTGCGGAAGATTCGGGTCTGGCTTGCTCTTCAGGCATGGTCCACCTCTCATTGACGGTGCTCGCTTACGTTAAATCCATTATTGTTTCTTCCCCAAGCGTGTCAATCGTTTTATCTTTAGGGTTCGTTCGAAATCGCGGCGGTTTCTTTTCAGGAATCGAGGAGGGCGATGGCTGACATTTTCCTTTACGAAGTCTTTGAGGAGGAGGAACGCCTCCTGCGCCAGCTCCGTCCCGCAGGGCTTGACTTCACCAGTACGCCGGCGACCATCCAGGAAGCAGGCCACGACCTGCCACCGGCACCGGTGATTTCGATCAGAGCCCAGTCGGTAATTCCTCCTCACTGGATTGATCGGCTCGAAGCAGTGCTTTCCCGCAGCGCAGGCTATGATCATCTGCTGCCCGTCCGGTCCGCCTCCGGCGGAAGAGTACGCTGCGGGTATCTTCCGCGTTACTGTGTCCGGGCGGTCGCTGAACAGGCTGCTCTCCTGTGGATGGCTCTGCTCCGCAAACTGCCTTCACAAATGGCGGCGTCGACCACATTCCACCGGGACGGTCTGACGGGGGCCGAATGTGCGGGGAGAACTTTGCTCGTCGTGGGGGTGGGAAATATCGGAAGCGAGATTGTTAAGCTGGGCCGGGCTCTGAGAATGGACGTGCTCGGGGTGGATATCGTTCGCCGTTACCGTCGGGTCCGTTACATTGAATTCGCCCGCGGGCTGCCCCGGGCGGATGTGGTTGTAGCGGCAATGAATCTCACCGCGGAAAACCGCGGATACTTCTCCTACGAGAGAATGAAACCCGCTCGCCCGGGGACTGTCTTCGTCAATATAGCTCGAGGTGAGCTGTCGCCCGCCGCCGACCTGGTGCGTCTGTTAGAGGAAGGAATCCTTGGAGGAGTGGCGCTCGACGTTTACGAGAACGAGCCCCTCGTCGGACGCGTATTAAGGGAAACCGGAAATCTGTGCGACCCCCGTTTGCCCGCACCACTGCGCGAGCTGGCACAGCACGCGAATGTCCTGCTTACCCCCCATAATGCGTTCAATACCGTCGAAGCAGTGACTAACAAGGCCCGACATACTATCGAGCAGATCCTGCACTATCGCCGGCACCGCCGCTTTAAGTGGGAGATCCCGGATATGGTCTCTGCGTAAAATCGTTTGACAGGTCTGCGGCCAGGGTACACTATACGCGTTCGAACAGCCCGCACCCGACCGGTACGAGGCACAACGAAACCCTGAATGCAGTAGGGAGAATCCGATGATGTCGATAGATCCCCGCACCGCAAGATTGGCGGTTGCCGTATCATTCATCCTGTTCACGCTGCCGTTGACCGGCTGCGGCCGGCAGGAAGAAACTGCTGCGCCTTCGCTTCCTGAGCAGGGAACCGGATCATTCACCAGTCTTCTGGGGCGCGCCTCTGCCCCCGGCACGAGCGTTGTCGCCACCGTGGACGGCGTTGACATAACGCGCGCCCAGTTGGACCGTGAAGCCGAAACCCTTTCGGCCAATGTGATGCGGCGCATGGGTCCCGAAAGAGCAGCCCAGCTTCGTCCCCAGATCCGGAAGCAGGCTCTGGAGAGCCTCATCATACAACAGTTGCTCAAGAAGGCCATCAGCAATGAGAACATTCAGGTATCTGACGAGGAAGTCAGCAACCGTATAGCGGAACTGACTGCCACTCTGCCGCCGGGCGTTACGCTGGAACAACAGCTTGCCCGATTCAATGTGACCCCCGACGAACTCACTGATGCCATCCGTTTCGATCTGGCTGTAGCCCGGCTGATGGAAAAACACACTTCAACCAATGTCATGCCCACCGAGGCCGAAATCGAACAGTTCTACAAGGAAAACAAGGACCGCTTCTCCCGCCCCGAGACGGTGAGGGCACGCCATATTCTCATCCAGGTCTCGCCTTCCGATCCGCCGGAGCTTAAGGAAAAGAAGCGGAAGAAGGCCGAAGAAATCCGTAAGGAGCTTCTTGACGGAGCCGACTTCGCCGAATTGGCCAAGAAATATTCGGACTGCCCCAGCCGGGCACGCGGCGGCGATCTGGGAGCCATCAGCCGTAATCAGACGGTGCCTGCATTCGAGCGAGCAGCATTCTCCCAGAAAGTCGGCGAAATCGGACCGGTCGTAGAGACACGCTTCGGATACCACATCATTCAAGTGACCGACCACCAGCCGGCTAAGGAAATGTCGCTCGACGAGGTCCGCGAAACCATCCGTTCCGCCCTCACTCAGCGCAAGCAGCGTAAGGCGGCTTCTGACTACATCGAGGAACTGCGCAAGGCCGCGAACATCCAATACAGCCAGGACGCCGAACAACCATGATACCAGCCGCCGGGGAAATCTCAGAGCTCACCTGAGTTCACGGCGCGGCAGAATGGTGCACCCGGGAGGATTCGAACCTCCACGGCCTCATCGGCCACAAGATCCTGAATCTTGCG
>Ga0164318_10005159_pt1 | contig 12630 bp, 19 predicted proteins | sample GuaBasSedimGuay9_FD_113734 | JGI IMG/M metagenome (GOLD analysis project Ga0164318, IMG submission 113734) | Subseafloor sediment microbial communities from Guaymas Basin, Gulf of California, Mexico - Guay9, Core 4571-4, 0-3 cm | ecosystem: Environmental > Aquatic > Marine > Hydrothermal vents... | reverse complement strand
GTTAACGTGTCACCAGTAAGGCGTTTTCCTTTCAGTTCAGTACGTGGCTTAATATGTCCTAGAGCCCAGTCGATGCGACTCTCCATCTTGGTATCTTCACGCGTCTTTTTACGAGGTGAAAGGTATGACTCATAATACTCTTCGTATCGTGACCAAATGTAATCGGAATCCATGCCTCCGCGTACTGAGAGCATCGCCATATCTTGGAGGAAGTCGTGATGTTTACCATCACCAGCACTCACCCAGGGCTCCCCATCAACAAAACTCTTCTCTATCAATGATATACGCGCTGTTTGATGCGCCTCCTGTAGCCGTGAGAGCATTTTCTTGAGTTTCTTATATTTAGGGTCGTCCAGGTCGTAAATAACCCCAGAGGCCACCTTATAAAAGATAGTTTCGTCGTTACCAGTGTAGTTACAAGCAACTAGGCCAGTACCTTGAGCATTACGCACATCAACCATCTCTGTTAGGCCCTGTGTTTGCTTCAACCAATCAGCGTTGATAAAGTAATAATGGTCACCGTTGTAAGTTTTAACTGTTGGGCTCTTTGGTAGTAGTTTTCTCAACTTCGGGTCAATCTTTTCATCGCTGTTCTTATCATCAACGTCAACAACTGTTAAGCCGTTACCAGTATGAATACAATCGACGTTACCACCCTTGATGGATTTATGACCTGGACCAAATGTAAAATCTTTCTTCATGGTCTTTGGGTCACGTGTAACTTTCGCAGTAAACATACGAAGCTCACCATCTAGTAGCGGTAAGCTGTTAATGAACTTCTTATATTTTTTAATCATAATGTGCCCACTTTCGATATAACTCATCTGGCATATTATAGAGCTCAATGTATGCCTTATGTTGCGCGTTGCTTAAGCTACCCAGGGAACATCTATCATTCCATAAAATACGTGTTAGATATTTCTTGATGTTTTTCCTGTGTGCTATGAGCTCATACAAGATAAATACATCCGTTCCCTCAACATATTTGATATTATACTTCTCGATGTCTCGTAGAACCCGTCTACGTACAGCGCGCTTTCGTTTAGCATACAGACTGTATTCTGGAGTACGCTTTCCGTGTATAATTTTGTATCTATATTTACGACCTACCTCTAATAGTTTGTCGTGGTCATCTACTAGGTCCATCAAAGCCTTAACATATTTCTTTTTATATTTATTCATAACCCAGCTCCTTGATGAGTGTTTCCACTACTTCCATACTGTCACAAAAGGTCATATAATCACCAACTCTAGCTATAGGTAGTGGGGTAGTTAAATGAGGGAAAAACTTAACCACCATCTCCAGCAGTTCTCTATGGTCATATTGACTCGAGTCGAACTGTATTACACAGGCCTCCTGTTGCTCTTGTTTCATAGTGTGTTTGTATGATTGTCGGAACGGCTCCTCATTGGCATAGTCGAACCCCTTAGCAAATCGTTTATACTCACCTCTTGTAAGGTGACCAGTGATGTAAAGAGCACCCGCCATCTGTAGCAATAGTATGAGCTCACCTGTCATGTATATGTTCGGTGTCTCTGGTAGGTCCAGTTCCTGTTGTAACTGCTTGCTTAATAAGTGATGATTAACATTGTCGGGAATAGCGGGGGATATGTATAGGTTCATTACGATAACCTCTCAAATTGGTCCTGGAGGAACGTGATGCGGGCAGTGATATATCTTTTTTGGGCCTCAGTATCCAGGTTGATGCGGATAGTGTCCTCGATGAACTTCTCAACCTCGCTTAACTGCCATACTGAAAGACGGGGGTTAATATTGATGTACGGTGGAAATGCTCCACGCTTAATCTCGTTATAGATGTGCGTCTTGCGATAACCGCACATCTCCATAACTTGAGGCAAACGTATTAGTTTTTCAACCATTACACACCCACTTTATCAGCGATGTGATGTAGCGACTCTTTACGGTTGTGTTTTAAAACACGTTTCACATAGCGTTTTATAGCTTTTAGATTAGGATATACATCTTGGTATAAGTCGTAGTCAACTTCAGTCTTGTTGACTAACTTACTCATTACGGTATGGTCTAAATGCTTTAAGTATTTTAGAGCTTTAAACGGTTTAGAATCATACGGAAAGTCAAAGAACTCACCCGAGTAAACGTCAAGCAGTTCAATCTCATCTGTACCTTGTGAAAGAACTATATATGTATCGGACGCATCAGTAAGTACATCCATGTATTTATACGCGTTCTCTCGGGTAGTTACCCGTCTAAGGTTAGTGATACGATTATCATCTTTAACACCGTTGATGTGGTCTATGTGATAGTGCGTAAGGCGCTTACGACCATATATATACGCAAAAGCTAATCGGTGGGCTCTGTAGCTTGTGCCGTTAACGCGTATGTTTATGTAACCGTTGGCATCTGTTGTACCCGCCACATCTCCAACTTGACCCCTCGGGGATGTACGAACTTTACGTATGAATTGACCCGTTTCTGGGTTATAACTAAAGAGTCTTTTTAGCTCTTTTCTTTTTGGTAACAATTTTGACATAATATTTTCCATAAGGAAAACCAGTAAAAGACGTCTTTGTTTGTTCCCTGTCTCGGGCATACACACGATGTGACAACATCATATATGTATCTTTTAATGTTCGGCTTAATATTACCGTTATGTGGTGCGTCAATGTCACCGATAGCTAGAATGAGAGTTATCACCTCGTATCATCTATAACCCGCCTAGGTTTTGTTGAGGCTGGCATCTTTAAATAGATGACTACTTGAAACTATATTAAGCGGAAGTGACCCACGTAATATCTACAAGCGTAATTGTTTGTTTTAATTGGTACACCATAATAAACTCATTAGTGTCGAACAATCCTTAATTAGGGAGGATTATGATATAATTGCACACTTCGTACATTATATCGGGCTACTCCAATGGCCCGCTGTTTAAACTTATCCAGTAACTATCTGAAAAACAACTATCAAAGCTCCGAAAAGCCCTCACAGTCATCGTTCTAACACGTTTCATAGGCACCATTATACCATAATGTCGTTTATATGACACTAAGCCCCGTGGGGCGGGTGTTTGCGGGGGCTCTAATCCTTTTTCACTGCCTTAACAATATCACTTAAATGTGTACTATACCACTGCATCATCTCAGTACGTTCCTTGAGGTATACCGCTCTATTATATGCCTGGCTAACTGAGTTGCCAACTGAGTGGGCCAACTGAGTCTCAATAACCTCGTGACCATAGATACCTTTCTCATGTGCAATAGTTGAGAAGATACCACGAAATGAGTGAGCAACTATCTCTTCTCTTTCGTAGCCCATACGACGCAACGCACCGACCATAGCATTATCACTCATAGGGGACGTTTTAGAGCGATTAGATGGGAAGATATACTCTGAGTCGGGTGAAGCCTCTTTGGCCTCTTCTAAGATAGCTATGGCCTGTTCTGACAGGGGTACAATCAGCTCCTTTTTAGTCTTCATCTTAGAGCCTGGGATAACCCACTGCTTAGCATCCATATCCACCTCACTCCAGGTAGCAAGTCTCACGTTCGCTGGACGTACAAAAGTATGACTAATCATCTGTAATGCCAGTCTAGTTGATGAGTGAGCACGAGTACCAGAACTAGAGTCGATACCATACTCAGAGATAGTTTTGAGAAGTGCTCCCAGCTCTTTGTCACCAGTGATAATCGGATATGATACAGTTTGCTTCTTACCTATCACGTCACTCAATGTAATATCAGCGGTCGGGTTACGTTCCACATCATCTGGGAAGTTTGATATTGACTTCGAGAACACTCTATTAATAGCACTGAATGTCTTACGAGCCGATTCTATTGCGCCTCTATCTTTCATCGTGTGCATAATAGATATTATATCTTTAGTGCTTACATCATTCATAGGCATCTCACCGATAGCTGGGTACACATCTTTCTTAAATGATTTTAGAGTACGTGTAATATGAGAGTCAGATAATTCACTTGATATTTCGTCGATGTACCACTCACCCCACTGCTTAAATGTCTTGACCGATGAGCGGTCATCACTCTTCGTTTCTTTAGGTGGATATGGGTCATCACCATCTCTCAATATCTTACGAATATTATCACGTTTAGCTCTAGCTTCCTGGAGGCCTACCTCTGGATATACGCCTAGACCTTTTTTCTTAGTCTTCTTATCAAACTGGTACTTGATACGCCAATACTTTTTACCGTTCGGCATCACCTCTAAGAATAACCCTTGACCATCAAATAGTGAGTACGCTTTATCTTGTGGCATAGCCTTCTTAATCTGTACGTTTGTTAAGCTTATTGCGACACGTGGCATTATGATACCTCCGATAGTTCTGCATCTTCTTCAATGTGCTTAAGTAGCAACTCTACACGCTTATTAAGATTAACAATAGCCTGCCATATCCATACTATAACCCATAAACCACCAGTAAGAATGGTTAATATAAAGTGTAAGACGTTTGATGTCTCAAGGTCTTCAAATTCTCTTCTTAGTTTTGTACGTTTCATAATTAATTCCTCATCTTGTATTGTATTTCATATCGTGGCAAACGGTAAGGGCATAAATATCAATGCCACTTGTTAGATATGCCTAGTACGTGACCATCGTAGGTCGTTGGTACATCAATACCCGTGTAAGGACATCATAGCTTTTCGTGTACTAACATGTCAAGGATTCAAGCGGAAATAAGCGGACTCAAGCGAACGAAGTAGCCGTATTAGGGATGTGGTTCAAGTATCGTGATTTAGGGGGTTAAGGGGTTGTTTGGTACGTGATTTAGGGGGTTGTTAAAATTGCTTCGTGGTGGAGAAGGAGGACATCCATCTCTCACCTCAAAGCACTTAAACAAGGGGCCTACAGAGAATAGTAAATGAAGTGATGTACTATCTTATGTGCCTATGTTACCAATCTACTCAGAAAAATTAAATCTCTCGATGAGGCCACAAACGACCTATTATCAATGTACTTGGATGCTAAGAGGGTTAAAATGGCTTTAAGGGCTGTTTCTGTTACTCTGGTGACGTGTTTGAAGTGTCCTAGATTTCACCCTAACTTATGCGTATTAACTTAAAACAATGTATAATTAATGCAAAGGTTAATAGAGATGAGCAATATAAACTATCATACCGAAGAATACAACTGTCATCAAATGGAAGGATTTATAGAGTTATGTCTACCCTATAAATGTGAAGATACAGACTCGGAATTAGTTAACGATACTTATGTAATTTATGTTGAAGAAATGTGTATAGCTCTTATAGAAAATTATAAAGTAGTTTTTTTCGATGAAGATTACATCTCCGAAAGAACTACTGAAATTCAAAACATTATTAGAAGAGAATACCTAGTCTAAAACTCCTCTATGAACTTCTCAGCCTCTTCGTGGGTCAATTTTGATGCCAGGATAATGTTGTGATAATATGAGTCATGGCTCGTGGTGGATGACATCACTATGAAGGTACTCACACTATCTCTTTGTATCTCAAGGGTCACTATGTTTTTCTTTATCACCCAACACTTAGGCGAAACAGCCAGGACCTTCTTAGTCATAAGGGCTCCAGGACCTCTCGTTGGAGAGTGCATCATATCTGGGTACTGAGGTCTGTGACTTCACCACACCAGTCTTATCCAGTGGTTTGTTCTTATGAGGATTGTACTTTAGGTATTTCTTTGTAACGATGATGCGCATCTGAGTTCTATGAGCTGGGTTCAATCGTTTTTCTTTAATCATCTTATCAAGGTACTTTTCTACATCTGGATACAGATACAGTTTGTGCTCTTCTTGCTTTGCGAGCTTCTTAGGGTTAATATCACACCTCTTGCGTCTGGCTATGATTTCCTCTACGTTGGTACTCATCTAAAACTCCTTCCAACTATCATTATCCACTGGTTCGTGTAATGGCTCCAGAGGCTCTTCACGTTGCATTGGTTTAGACCAGGCCTGGAGAGCATCCCGCTTCTCTGTTTCTGTGGGTACATGCTCACTCACTGGGCGTGATGAAGTGGTCACCAGTTGGGACGGTTTGAACTGTTTACCTGTATCTTTTCCAAAGTCCATCAACACAATGACACGGCCTGGTATTGGTGTTTTAAACTCCTCCAGGAGCTCGGTTTCAGTGAATACCTGGTCACCTTGATATTGCCACTTGTTCTTGGAGATACGTTGTAGCATAATCACCTTACTGGATGCTGTATCTTTCATGGCCTCATTAATCTGTCGCTGAGCCTCTTTTAATCTTGTTTGATAACTCATGTGATGTCCTTCTTATTGATGACCGCTGGACGGTCAAACAGGCTTCCACTCTTCACGCCTATCTGTGATAGTTGGTCCTCAACCTTGGAGCCCAGTCTGTACGTTGCCAGGGTATCCAGTGACTTCATCAGTGCGCCCAGGTCTTCACCATCTAAACTACGGTTCATATATTTACCCATAATCTCTATGAGAACCTTCTCAGCGTAGTTCGGGTCATCAAAATCAATAGATGATGTATCTAGCTCTATCTTCTCTTTCTCAACCTGGTCTAAGCCAGTCATTTTCTGTATCTGTGCACGTGCTGAAATTGCTGAGGCCAGGTTAACAGGAACACGATTACCGTTTGCATCTGTACGCAACTTCATTGACTTCTTAAAGACCTTCTCAAGCTTCTTGATTTCTTTTTCCTGGGAGAGGCTCAAACGCTTAACGATGTTGCTCTGTAGCTCGTTGATATAGGCCATAGCCTCTGGGTTATCAAGTAACTTTTTCACTCTATTTGCACCACCACCCTTACTCAGTTTCTTGTTGGTTGCTGATTGGGCTATCTCATGCCGTGGAGCATCTGGGTTACGTACGTACTCGATACAGAGTCGCTTCTCTTTAAGTGATAACATTACACTGCCTTTGGATAGTTCGTGTTAAACTTGACTTTCTTTTCACGTTTTATATGGGCTATCTCTCGTCTGTCAAGCTCCAGGTCATTCTCAAGATATGCCTGGTAATGATTGTCACTTTGGAAGCAGTAATTATGATACATGATGTAAAGTTCTGCCGATACTTCTCTCACTTTTTTCGGTAACATCTTAAATTTGTTAGAAGCTGGATACATCCCGATTTCTTTGTCCCATACTGATATGGTCTGTAGCATCAAGTCGCGAGTCTCTTTATTTACATCTTTAAGGTTACTTGTCAGTACCTCCAGGATGCTAGAACGCTCTGTTATAGTTGATTGAATCTGAGAGCCCCCATAGTCGAGTGTTAACTCTATTTGAAGTCGATGCGAGCCTATCATCATTTCCTGGTAGTCAACCAGCTTAATTATAGCCTCTGGTGTTATTTCATTAGTCTTATTGATTGTTAAAATTAAAGGTTGATACATGTCATCATCCTTAACTTATCACGGCGGGTTGTATGACGTGAGAAGAACCGTGTCGAGGCTCTCCACGTTGTACGTTACCGCTTTCGTTAAGGGTTAACCGTATTATAAAACCCTGGTTATCATGGTCATGGATATAGACGTTCATTCCTGTCTTGAGAAGTGCGCTGTAATTCTTCTGGTCACTCTTCTGTTGTCGTTGTAATCTTCTTTGTTTGAACTGTTCGGTTGTCATTGTTTATTTCCTCTAGTCTTTTTTAAGACTGGTGTTTCCAGTTCGCTCTTTAAGCGCTCTGCTCTTCGAGTGTTTTGTGACCGCTGAACGGCCACTCATTAACCCCTTCTTCTTGGGCTCATCTGGTAGGGGCTGAGCCGTCACTGAGCGATTAACTAATGTTATCTGGCCTGGGTTGATATAATAATGCATCAAACCACTTTCAATAATCAATGTATTCATGCCTACTCTCTGAGTATTCATATAAACCCCTTCAATAGCTGTTTAATAGTTAACGATGCTGACTCAGACCGATACTCTTTATGTTTTGTTGAGGCACCTATTCTCACACCTGTCTTTTTAAGAATGTTATAGAACTCATTATTGTGGGCCTGTACATGTTGATGAGTGAGCTCGTGTAGAATGTCGAGCATAGTCTCAGTGACTGTTGTCAGTTTCTCTTCTCTTAAAATTATTATGCTGTAACCATGTTGGGGGTAAGACTTGTGAGTAGCTACAATATTATCATTACTAAGACTGTTATCCTCAATGTGTGCTTCCCACCAATACTCATCATGTATCTTGAGCTTAACTGAATCGGTCTGCAAGTTGGTGGTCTTCTCAAAGTGATGACGTGCAAGGTTAAGAAGTCTCTGACACTGTTCCAGGGTTGGCTTCATGTCTACTCTCCTACAATAACACCGTCTGGGTACAGTGCTGAGCGGTCGGTTCCAGGGTTGGCTTCATTATCACTGCTCTCTTTAGAGTGCACTGGTTTGCCTGTAACTTCTCCTTTTGGGTTCTTAAAGTCTGTATCTGTTGGTATGGTGCTGGGCTGATTCTCATCGACTTCTTTGTAGTTATCACGTACTTGTTGTGCTGTCTCTCGTGAGTATAAGAACTCTGCTCCTAGTGCCTCAGCCTCTCTTGGTTTTTTATGCTCTGTTCCAGGAAGCATGAACCACCCAGCTTTATTGTGAAGGCTTATCTGAGTAACGTACTTACCATTAGCTAGAGGTACAGTTCTCACCTGGTTAATGTCAGTTCTTGTTTTGATGTTATGAGCTTCCTGGAAAGCGTTGATAGTTGATTGCTTAATCATGGGTTATTTCCTTGTTGTTATCACTATCAACTGAGGCTACCAGGTTACAGGAAGGACATATAAATAATAAGGACCTGGTAGCCTCAGTTGATAGTGATGTTAAGCACCAGGGTTCACCTGGTGCTGTGTGGGCTCGCTTAAGAGCTTGCTGGTGGTGTGCACTCAGTGTTACTGTTAGTAAGTAACGATGGTGGTCCACCGAATGTAGTAGCACAGTTACTTACAGATACGCTTACACCGTCACTACGGTTAGGTGTCTCGGTGTAACCTGGTAAGTTCTTCAAGTCTTTATCAATACATGTTGCCATGATAGGCTCCTTATGTTTATTCCCTACCGATGGTAGGTTATAGGATTATCCAGTGCACTCATCGAGTGAGCTGGGTCCTAGTGTACTTGATGGCCAGTACCTCTTCAACTGATACCCTAAACTTAGATGCGATGTTACGTACAGCTTCACCGTTATCTAAGCACTGGATGATACGTGCTGTCATGCTACTTACTCAATGCTCGGATTGCCGTTGAGAGGTCAGCCAGGTTGCCATCGTTGTACTTATTTGCATCTGCTGTTAATGAATCTGCAAGCTTAAGTATCTGACCTTTTGCAATAGCTAGAATCTCACGTGCTTTAGCCTGTCTGATTTGGCTAGCACCTTCTTCACTTTTGATGTCGGCCAGTACCTGGCGTATCTCTTCAATGGTGCCATCTATTGACGCCTGTAGCTTCCCTTTCTTGAGTAGTACATCATCGTCGTCGGGTAGTAGTTGTAAGTCCCTGTCACAGTCCTCTATGGCACGCTCCACCTTAGCAGTGAAGTTGAAGTCCACCGCTGACTGTAGTCGTTCCATTGTTACTGGGCTAAGTGGTGACGTAATACCCTTACTCATAAGGTACTCGCGTTGCTTTACTGTAGTGTCTAAATTAATCATTGTATCTCCTGTATTGTATGAGGTAGACTGTGCATCCTGTTGACACGGCGCCATCTCATCATGTGCCCTAATTATAGTGGTTACAGAGGGGTGAAGATATAGTTTAGTTCGCATAGCAGTAAGATACAGGAAAGAATATCCTGGTGGAAGTAACAGGAACCTATCTGGCCCTGTGTTGCGGTGTTTAGTTTGATATGCCTATTTTATGTACTATCAGATGTACCCTGGTAACGATTGAGCCTGGTCCCTGGATGAGTGACCGCTCATCGGTCATTATCATTCCTCTCATGGGAGAGTTATGCTCTATTAAGGTGGTGAGTGGTAAAATGCCCCTATTACACATATATACTGGATATTCAGTCATCATGTAGATTGACAGGCCAACACCCCATCATAAGCATACCTCAGCATCATTCTAAGGTACCCACAGGCCATTATCTCTCCAAATCAATACTAGGACTAGGGTAGACGGTTAAAATGGCTTCACGGGCCTCCTAGAGCTTCTTAGCTTCTCGGGCCAGTTTTGCAGATATTCGCTTCTTAAGGCGTCGGTACTCACTCTTAGCATCTGGTAACCGCTTATCTGTTCGGAACAGGAGCTTAGTTACCAACACCTCCAGCATCAAGTACCTCAGCCAGTCATCATCCTCACTCTTGAGCTTCTTGAATAGGTCCTTAGCTATCAGCCGTCGAACATAGCCACCGTATCTCTCACCGATGACCTCACCTAGCAGTGGCTCAATATCTTTATGTATCCCGTTTCCTCGTTCTCGCATCTTGCATCTCCTGTTGTATTTTCACCTATGTATTGTGTAACCGCTTGCTCTCTTGCTCTTGGTCCTGGTGAGGTAAGCCATAGCGTTCCTCAACTAGACCCCTATTACCCTATAAGTCTAAGTAGTCTAAGTAGTATATACCCCCTCCAAACCAGCCCCCACAGGCACTTTCAAGACTTCTGCTCCCCCACCCTGGGGGCCTAATGTCCGTCCTTGGGGGCCTAATGTCCGTCCTTGGGGGGTACCAACCAAGAGGCTAGTAGAGTCTAGTGAGAGCCCTAGTAACACATTCATACTCACTCAACTAGACCTCTAGTTCTACTAAGGCCCTCCCAGACTAGCCCTTTTTAAGTGATAATCTAGTCTTTCTCAAGTATCCCTTATCATAAAATAATTCGTACTTTGGCAGTCCAGCTTCGGCCAATTCTTTGAAGCATTTTACGATTACAGCGCGTTGTTTATCGGCCCTGGTCATATCACCTATGTTGAGAGCCTTAACCACATCAGCATAAGATATGTAGTCCCAGTAAACGTACTTGGGTTTCTTCTTAGAGCCTTTGTTGTGCTTACGCATCTGCATCATCAAGTATAGGAGGAAAGTATTACCGCGGAACTTCATAGCCATACCCAGGTCGAACACACGACCAGCACTAGCGATTGTGAGTATCTCACGACTCACAAATACTGTAGCAGTCTGGGTGTCCTTCTTGAGCTTAACCTTACTAATCCAGTGAGTGGAGATTTTCTCACTAGGAGTCTCAATCTTGATGTAGGTAGCGCATAGCTTCTCAAGTGACTTATATACTCGTGTTCTCTTCTCACTATCAGTACGACCAGTGATGAACTTAGTCATGCCTCTTAGGTCGAACTTCACCTTGACGAAATCAGCATCCATGACACGCTCGACACCAATGTCACCAGTCTCAGCCTTAACGTCCAGGCACATCTTATAAAGTGTGAATAAGACCTTAGCGTCTTCATCAGTGATGGGGGTAGGTGCTGAGCTTGATATGGTGATGTCGTAAGCTTCCTCACCTTCAATACCCTTGGATGGGTTAGCTTTAACTTCTTTGACGGTCATCATCTTAGTAATGTCTAGCTTCTTTCTATTGTTAGCATTAAAAGGTGACAGGTCCAGGATACTGTCGCTCATCCTGGTGGTGGTGTCGTTATCGTTGAGAGGTATTAAGTTGCGCTTACTCATTTTATACCCTTTGTTTTCTTGTATTTAGAGTGAGAAGGGGTGAAGTTTAAGAGTCGTACGGTCTTCTCTGGAGTCGGGTATTCTTTCGCCCCCTCTTTGTCAACTTTAGCCAGCTCCTCTTCGATGTCACCTTTAAGTGTTCTCACGGTTAGCTCGTATTCGTTGCTCACTGGGAAACAGTCCATCAAGTAGCCTCCCATCTCATCAGTTCTACAGTTAACAGGGTGACCCTGGGAGATACCCCAGTTATCCTTATCCATGAGAATGGCGCGCTTACCCAGTAGGTCAACATCATCACACTTTTTAACTCTAGTGCTTTGACGAAAGATAAGCTCGGGCTTAACTACTTTGTAGACCATCCTCACGCCGTTTCTAAAGTCAGAGGCTCCACGGCTAGTCTCACCACCTTTCGAGCTGTGATGAATGAGTATGATAAGGCCGTGTAACTTCTTAATATCGTTATAGAACTCTCTAGCGTCTTTGTTACTGTTCTCATCACCATCAAAGAATGATATTAATGGGTCTAGTATGGTCATGCCGAACTTCTTACTGAGTTTGATGAGTGGCTTGAGCTCGTCAATGTCCTTAACATCAGATACGATGAAGACCATGCGACTCGTAATACTCTTATCAGTGGTTATCATGCTCACTCTAGCTCTTACAATAGCCTCGTAGTCCTCAGTGAACCAGAACAGCACTTTTTCTTTAGGGTTCTGCATGAGGTATGAGACTGCCAACTGTATGGATATGAACGACTTACCCACTCCACCCTCTGAGGCTAGCATCGTGATACCCTTAGTCGGATATGGGATACCAGCTATCACCATCGTCTCAACTGGCTTAGATGCAAGAGTGTTGTACTGCTTAGTCTTGAGCTTAGTCTTGAGTTTATCTGACCGCTCAGCGGGCACGCCTTTTACCATAGTCTCAATCTCATCAGTTAACGTGTCACCAGTAAGGCGTTTTCCTTTCAGTTCAGTACGTGGCTTAATATGTCCTAGAGCCCAGTCGATGCGACTCTCCATCTTGGTATCTTCACGCGTCTTTTTACGAGGTGAAAGG
>Ga0164318_10005158_pt1 | contig 12630 bp, 9 predicted proteins | sample GuaBasSedimGuay9_FD_113734 | JGI IMG/M metagenome (GOLD analysis project Ga0164318, IMG submission 113734) | Subseafloor sediment microbial communities from Guaymas Basin, Gulf of California, Mexico - Guay9, Core 4571-4, 0-3 cm | ecosystem: Environmental > Aquatic > Marine > Hydrothermal vents >... | reverse complement strand
TTTCATTATATTCTTGAAGTAAATACAAAAGCTTCGTTTTTTGATTTACATTTAACGGTAAACGCAGTTTATCTTTTTCAATTAATTTTTTATGTCTTCTCGAAAATGCTGTTCTCATTTATTTAGTAATAATTAATAATTTTCATTATTCAAACTAGATGTTTGTTTAACCATAAATTTTATTTCAATAATCTAATTATCAAAATTATTAATTATAAATAAGTTGTCAAATAAATTAAGCAACTACTTATTGAATAGATATTAACAATGCAAGGGTTATTAAAAAAATTAAACATTATTATTTAGTGCAGAGAATGATTTACCATTAGGTCCGTCATCTTCAATTAAGGCAGGAGCAAGGGCACCGGGTAAAACTGCTTCAACGGGATTGTCGGCATTTTCACCGCCTAAATCAGTTTGCAACCAAGTGGGGTCAAGTGTGTTAATTCTAACGCCGGTGTTTTCAAGTTTAACAGCAATGTCTTCGGTTAATTTATTAACTGCCCATTTAGATGCTCCATAAGGAGCTAATTCAGGCTCGCCACTAATACCTGAAGTTAAGTTAACAACACGACCAAATCCATTTTTTATCATATCAGGAATAAATGCACTGCATAAGTCATACACAGCAAAAACATTTACTTTAAAAGTCTCTAACCACTCTTCGCGAGTGTGTTCCCAGATGTTTGGGTGATAAGTTTTCATTATGCCGGCATTGTTATATAAAATATCAATATTAATATTTAATTTTTTTACTTGAATAATCAAATCATCAACTTGTTTTTTGTCAGATAATTCGCCATAAACACAATGTGTTTTTACTGAATATTTTTTAAGTATTTGAATGGTGTTTTTGCAACTTTCTTTTTTTCGTCCATGAACAATAATATTGCACCCCAATTTGGCAAGCCCAATTGCAATTTGTTGTCCAATGCCTCGGCTTGAGCCTGTTATTAGAGCTGTTTTTCCTTTCAATTCTATCATGATTTCATTATCTTTTTCTTTCTTAATTATTTAATTTTTAAGCTGTTACTGTAAATCCATAACTTATTTAATAATAATCAAATTTATTAATTATTTAATAGTTATAATAAAATTTCAATTAATATTTTTTTTATTAGTAGTAAAATATTATATTGTAATATAATTTTAATAATTAATTATCAATCTATGGAAATAAAGAATAAGAGCATTGAGAATTTGATGCAATTAGGTTTTAATAATCTTGAGGCTGAAGTGTATTTTCATTTGCTTTCTAATTTACCAATGACTGCTTATAAAATTGGCAGGCAGTTAAACAAACCTACAGCAAATGTTTATAAGGCATTAGATTCACTTGCAAAAAAGGGTGCTGTGATGTTCGAAGACAATAATAAGAAGCACTGCAAAGCCATTTCTCCCGATGAATTTTTTAATCAATATGAAAAAAATATTATTGATAAGACCAATTCTACTAAAGAATTACTTAGAAATATTGATAAAGATAGTTTCGACGAGAGAACTTATACAATAGAGTCTGTTTCTTTAGCCTTTGAGCGTTTCAATATAATGATGAAAAAATGCAAGGTAGTTGCAGTAATTGATGCTTTTCCCAAAACATTGGAAAAAGTAATTGATTCAATTAACGAAGCAATTAGTCGCGGTGTTGAAGTTTTTATCCAGGTATATGAGCCAACAGAAATAAAAGGTGCAAATGTAGCTTATGCAGAAATGGGCAGTAAAGTTATGGAATACTGGAAAAGTCAACAATTAAACCTTATAATTGATGGAGAAGAACACCTGATTTCATTAATGAATAATGATTTAACTCAGATAAAACAAGCAACATGGAGCAATAATTTGTATATGTCGTGTATGCTATATGCGGGTTTTATGCGAGAGCAAACCATGTTGAAAATTATGTCGAAAGTAAACAAGCCGAATTTTGAAGAAGAGGTTAAAAAATTGCTCGAAAATCAACGTTTTTTCTTTAATAGCGAAGTGCCTGGTTTTGATAAATTATTCAGTCAAAAATAAAAAATAAATAATTAACTATAAATTAAACAATTATGGAAAATATTATTCAAAAAATTAAAAGCAACTCATTACTTACAATAGTATCAACAATTGCATTAGGTTTATTGGTTTTGTATTTAACTAAAATTTCCGCACAATTTTTTAAAACAATAATAAGTAATTATGTAGAGCTTAATTTTTATACAAAAAATACAATCGGGAAATTTTTTATGTTGTTGTTCTCAATAGCTTTTATTTTAATCTTAAACAAAGGTAAACTCACAAACTATGGTTTTACGCTTCCTAGAAATGTGAAATACACAAAACTTATATTTGTTTCATTAGGAATTTTTATTGCAAGTATGCTTATTGGAGGAACAATTTTTATGGGTTTATTAAGTCATTTTTTTCCTGTCGAAAACACTAGTTCTTTTCCTGAACAATCAATTATTCAAATGATTATTACGGTTTGGGTATGGTCAAGTATATGTGAAGAAGTTTTTGTGCGTGGTTTGCTTCAGGGATTTATGCAGCATCTTAAATCAATTAAATTTCTTAAACTAAGTCTTCCTGTAATTGTTTCGGGATTATTTTTTGGAGCTATGCATTTATCATTATTAAAGGCAGGAATGGGACAATGGTTTGTGTGTTTTATTGTATTTAATACTACTGTAATAGGACTTTTGGCTGCGTATTACAGAGAAAAAACAAATAGTTTAATAACACCAATTATCATTCATGTTCTAGTAAATATAGTAGGTTCAATGCCTTTAATTTTAGAGGCAATTATTGATTAAGGTATAACCGGATTTAATTTTCAAACTTAAAGCATGAAAACAATACATATTGCTTATGTGCTTGTTTGTCATCATTAACAAATAAAAAAAGATATAAGATGAAAAATATTAAGAAAATTATAATTTTAATTATTACAATTTTTTTATTGAGTTGTAATTCTACAACAAACAATGCTGTAGAAATCAGTAAAAGTGACTTAAAAAAATACGAAGAAGTTTTTAAAGATTTAAAAGAATACTTATATAAGGAAGACGGGGAACTCTGGAATCATCAACTTTACGGTTCTCTCTTTTTTGTTGATAAAAACAATAGAATAATTATAGCTAATGAAAAAGATAATAAAGGAATTTTGTCGAAAAGGGGAGAGGTTTATGTTGGAATTTTGCCAAAAGAAATAAATATAGCAAACACAGCTTTTGATTGGAACGGTAAAATATGGACAATGGTAATGTTGCCTTTGCCTAAAAATTATAATGAAAGACTAAATTTGTTAACACACGAATTATTCCATAGAATTCAGCCTGAAGTTGGATTTGCAAATTTGTTGGAAAAACAAAGCAATCATTTAGATTATTTAGACGGTAGAATATATATAAAACTTGAATTGGAAGCATTAAAAAAAGCTCTACTTTCAGATGATGAATTAATTAGAAATAAACATATTGAAAATGCTTTGCAGTTTCGAAATTACAGGTATGAGATTTATGACGGAGCAAAAGAAATTGAAAACACATTAGAACTAAAAGAAGGATTGGCAGAATATACCGGCTCTATTTTAAGCAAGCGGACTGATGAGAATCTTAAAAAACATTACATTGAAGCAATTAATAATTTTTATAATAACCCGACATTTGTTAAGTCTTTTGCATACAGAACTATCCCTGTTTATGGTTATTTAATGAATTTAAAAGATAGAAACTGGAATAAAAAAGTGTCAAAAAAAACTAATTTGACTGACTTTATAATGGCTTTTTTTAATGTTAAAAAACCATTAAATTTAAAAGAGTATGTACGAAAAACAAGAATGGATTATTCTTATAAAAAAATATCTGAATTTGAAATTATTAGAGACAATAAACGAAAGAGCTTAATTGCAGAATATGAATTAAAATTTCAACAAAGCCCTGTTCTGGTAATTCAATTTGAAAATATGAATATTGGTTATAATCCAAGCAATATTATGCCTTTGAATGATTTAGGAACAGTTTATCCAAACTTAAGAGTTACTGATAATTGGGGGGTGTTAACGGTTGAAAATGGTGCTTTATTAAGTAATAACTGGGACAAGGTTACAGTTTCTAAACCGACAAAAATTTCTAAGAAAATAATTAAAGGAGATGGTTGGAATCTTGAATTGAATAAGGATTGGAAATTAGAAAAAATTGAAAAGAATTATACTTTAATAAAAAAGTAACTAATTCATAAAAGAGACAAATGAATTGTATAAGAAAAGAGAGTGAAATTTTTTATTTCACTCTCTTTTTTAATTTATTTTTATTTCTTCAAGTTTTTCCATTGCTTTATATAAGCTTTTTTAAGACTGTTATACCATTTATTGTTTTTGGTATATTTTATAAGTTTTGTTTTATAGTTTGCTTCCGGTTTAGCATTAAAATCACGAATTGCAAGTTGTGTGCCAAGTAATGTTTGATTGTTTTTTGCCCAACTGCGTTCATATCCCTTTGCAGATAAATTATTTAACAATATTAAAGCATTATCATAATTATTGTTGTTTGTATAATATTTAACAGCAAAGTTCACAAAATTTAATGTCTCGTTATTTTTAATAAAATTGAATAATGTTTCGATTTCTAAACCAAATTTTGAAATATTGTTTTCAGCAAAAAATTTTTCGGCTGTAAGATATTCTTTAATCGCACCTTGGTAACTGTTTTCATCAATTAATTTATCAATACCAAGCATCATTTTTTGATATTTTATTACCGGAGAAATTTCCTGTTTTTTATTAAGTGCATTTATTGTAATTATATGACAAACAGAATTTTCATTCGATATTTTTATTGCTTTGTTAAGAGCATTATCAGCTTCAATAAAATTTTTCTTTTCAATAAAATGTAAAGCAGAGTTAAACTGCACATTATATTTCAACTGAGAGTTTTTACAGTCTTTAGAGAATATTTTATTGTTCAGTTCTTCAAACCGCTGTTGAATAATAGTATCGTTCTCAACCTTATAGTTTTCCTGAATTGTTTTTGCTGTTGACGAAAATTTGCGAGCCTCAAACAGATTGTTTTTAAGAACTTCTTTTTCACCTTGTCTAATCCTGTGAAGCAGCAGCATTCGAGCAGATTTGTGTATTAATGTATCAAGAGATTTGTTATGTTCATACGAATATTTCTCTTCAATTTTTTGAGCTTGTTTAAAATTGTTTAATGCTTTTTCAGACTTTTCATTCTCATAAAATTTTATGCCCTGAGCTATTAAGTTCAAATACTGCTTATGATTAATTTTTGCAAGAAGTATATCAAAATGATCGTCTTTGTCAAGATTATAAAATGCGCGGTACTTTTCTGCTTTTTGAATTATTTGGTATGCGCTGTCAACATCATTGCTGTCAAAAATTTGTTGTGCACTTAAAATCATATTCTTATAAATTCCTTTTACAGATATTTCTATTTGAACAGATAAACCTTCTGAACATTCAACAGCATAATAGTCAGTACAAATAACTTTTGATTTTTTCAAATTATTGAATGCTTCTTCATACTTTTTTTCTTTATTCAATGAGCTTCCTTGTGCATAATAAGCATCATAAAGTTTATTATAAACAATAAACAGAGCTTCGTCGTTAATAATATATTTTCTGTAATTTTTTTGATATACCTGAGCCGAATCAATTAGTTTTTCAGCTTGACTTAAATCACCATTACTAATTTTAATTTCTGTTTCATCAATAATGTTTTGATATTTCCCATGGTGTGCGTGCTTATATTCAATTTCAATTGGTTTGGTGCAATTTAACCCATTTATGCTGTCGCAGATATTAGTGCATTTTTCGAGCACCCTAAAAGCGTTTTCAAAATCCTTGTCATCAGTTAATTGTTTAGCATCAGCAATATAAATTTTAATAATTTCTTCGCTTAGTTTAACACAGTCATAACGTGTGTCGGTTTTTGGCTTTAGAGTATTAAGCACCATGCTTAAGGTTGTAAGTGATTTCTCATATTTCTTATTGCCAAAATCAATCTTAGCTAATTGATAAAGAGAAGGAGGATAGTTTTTTTTCACTTCAAGCGATTTGTTGAAATATTTTTCGGCTTCAAGCGGATTTTTAACACTTAAATAATAAACTCCTTTTTTATAATAAGCTTCGTGCATGTTTTTTAAAACATGCTGAATATCTTTTTTAAGTTTCTCATTGCGTAGCTTAAGTTTCGAAAGCTTTGACATTAAAGTAATTGGGTCGTTTGTTTGCAACGATAATTTTGAAACAAGACGGAGTGATTTAATATTTTTTATTGTTTGATGTGTCTCATCAATTAATCTTAAATAATCATTTAATAAATTTAAACTATCAAGATTAATCTTATCTAAGTTTTGATTGGCAATTTTTATTCTCACATCAGAATCATAATACGAATCAATTGTGTTAAGTTTTAGATTAAATTTTTCTTCATTGTTTTCATCAAAAACAAGACTAATGTCTGAAATTTCAATCTTAGAACCTTTTACATTGTTTGTATCAATAAATGAAAGATTAACAATCTTTTTGCCCGATTTAAAAACAACATCAGAAAGAGTTTTGCTTTTAATAAGGTTTTCGTTTTTATCAATCCATTTAAATTTAAAATCAATCTTATTTGGATAAAGAACATCGTTAATAATAAAACCTTTATACTGAAATGTTCCCACAAGTTTTATTTTCGAAATGTCAGCTTTTAATAAAATTTTAGTGACTTTTTGATTTATTGACGAGCCTAACAAATAAGAAAAACTCAGCTTTGTATCTTGCAACGGGCTTGGAATGCTTTGTGATAACTGTTTAATAATTTTATTGTTAATACTGTTTAATTCAGTATCTGAATATTCAACAACACTTTGTTTTTCCGAAATATCGTTGTAAATATTAAGACTTTGTGAGAAGCTGTTAACAAAGAACAAGATTAGTGTTGAAAGGATTAGAATTTTTTTAAGCATTATTTTTGAATTTTTATTAAAAAATTATTTACTAAAATAAACCAAAAGAATTGAAAGTACAAAGAGTTCTTATTATTTAATTATGAATTATGAATTATGAATTAAGAATTGTTGAATTCAATTTTCAACCCCGAAGTATTGGGATTTCGTTTTCGCTTAACTTAATGAATTCTAAACCGTTATAATAGAACGCAGATAACACAGATTTAACTGATTATCACAGATATATAAAGATAACTTAATACTTATATTTTCACAATTATTCAATTAAGCTTCTCAATTTTATGAACTTTTAACCCCGAAGTATTGGGATTTCGTTTTCGCTTAACTTAATGAATTCTAAACCTCTATAATAGAACGCAGATAACACAGATTTAACTGATTATCACAGATATATAAAGATAACTTAATTCTTATATTTTCACAATTATTCAATTAAGCTTCTCAACTTTATGAACTTTCAACCCCGAAGTATTGGGATTTCGCTATCGCTCAACTTTATGAACTTTTCAACTCCTTTCCTTTGTCTTTTCACTTTTATCTTTATACTTTTACAGACAGAAAACATATTTGTAAATAATTAAATATAAAATATTAAAAAATGAGCAATATAAATAAAATAGTAACAGCAGGAAACAAAGGGAAAAAAGTACGTTCTGATTGTTTTGTAACACTTGAGCTAACATCATCAGGAGGCATTAATATTGATTTAGTCAGCAAAGTAAAAGTATTGTTTGGTAAATCAATTATTGAATTATGCGAAAAAGAACTTGATTTTTTTGGCATTAAAAATGCAAATGTAAAGATTGAAGACACAGGAGCATTGGCTTTTATTTTGCAAGCAAGAATTGAAGCAGCTGTTAAGCAAGTTATTGATACGGATAAGGAATATTTGCCGGAAATGATTGAAGCAAATAATTATTCATCAGCAAAAGAAAGATATCGTTTTTCACGTTTATATTTACCCGGTAACACACCTAGCATGATGCTAAATGCAGGAATTCATAATCCTGACGGCATTATTCTTGACTTAGAAGATTCTGTTGCACCAGCTAAAAAAGAAGAAGCACGTTTATTGGTTCGTAATGCTTTATTACAAGTTAATTTTTATGGTGCAGAGAGAATGGTTAGAATTAATCAGGGACAACGCGGAATTGATGATTTAAAATTTGTTATTCCTCATAATGTTCATCTTCTTTTAGTTCCAAAATGTGAAAGTGCTGAATATTTACAAGAATTAGACCTTGAGATAGAAAAAATTAAAAAGCAATATAATATTACTCGCCCAATTTATTATATGCCAATTATTGAAAGTGCTATGGGTGTTGAGAAAGCTTTTGAGATTGCTACTGCATCGCCAAATGTTGTTTCTATGGCAATTGGTCTTGAAGATTATACTGCCGACATGGGCGTTAGAAGAACCAAACAAGGAAACGAATCATTATATGCACGAACAAGAATGGTAAATGCCTGCCACGCTGCTAAAATTCAACCTATCGATTCAGTTTTCTCTGATGTTGCAGATATGGACGCTCTAAGAGAAAATGTAAAAACTTCAAAATCATTAGGATTTGAAGGTATGGGATGTATTCATCCTCGTCAGATAAATGTTATTCAAGATAGTTTTGCTCCTGAACCTGATCAGATTGAAAAAGCTAAAAAAATTGTTATGGCATTTGTCGAAGCCGAAAAAAAAGGACTTGGCGTTGTTTCATTAGGAACTAAAATGATTGATCCTCCGGTAGTTAAAAGAAATCAAAAAATTATTGATTTGGCTGTTAGCTTAGGCAAACTATCAGAAAATTGGATGAACGAAATAGAATAATTTATAAATTTTATTTTTTTATTAACTTAGTTTATTAAGCACAGACATTTTTGTTTGTGCTTTTTTTTATTCACTTTACTGTTAGGGACTTGTAATCTCGAACTAATGATTTGAATATTAACCCGAAAAATTCATAATTTTTCGACGCTTAAGAATTACCAATAAATTTGGTGTTTTTAAAACCCCAAATTTGGGTACTTCTAATGCGGGTTAATAACTTTCGGATTGTAAATTTGAATGAGCTGAGGAATCCCTACGGTCTTTCACCAGTGTCATTCCTCTCCGCCATCTGGTGGAGAGGAATTCCCATCAATAAAAGAAGGGATTCCTCGTTCGTTCCTCACTTCGAAATGAACTGTGTTAATAACCAAATTTTTCCAAATCTCCAAGATTTTTGAAATTTGAAACAAAATCAATAATTACACATTATAAAAAAAAGTTGTAATTTGCAATAGGGTAAAGAGGCTTTAGTTAATCTTAATAATAGAAGCACAAAGTTACAATTATTAAAAGGCCTTAATAATGTAGAGTTAATTATTAATTATTACCTAAAAACTTAAAGCCATGAAAACACATAAATTTAAAATCGGAATAACATTATGTCTGATAGGCATATTTATTTCGTGCAGTTTAATATCAACTGCCGGCATAAATTCTTTTTTGAAACAGAAAAAAGAAATATCAAGCAAAGACACTTCATTCATTTCAATAAAAGGTAAAATTGTGGATAATGAAACAAACGAACCTTTAATATTTGCAAATGTCTATTTAATGGGAACCAATATTGCTACAGTCTCTAATTCTGACGGTAATTTTGTATTGAAAGTCCCATTAGAAAAAAAAGATTCAAAAATAGAGTTTTCATATATTGGATATAAAAACAAATCACTGGCAATTAGCAAATTTTCTCAGAAAAGAAATTTAATTCGATTAGAGGTTTCGCCAATTACACTTTCCAAAATTCCAATTAGACCCGAATATCCTTTACAACCCGAAGATTTATTAAAAAAAGCAGTTGCAAAGATATCTAAAAATTATAGTGTTAAGCCTAACTTATTAACAGGCTTTTATAGAGAAACAGTGAAAAAGAACCGACATTATGTTGCTGTTTCTGAAGGAGTTGTTGAAATATACAAATCGCCTTATAATCGTTTATCAAGTAATTTTATTAAACTTATAAGAGGTAGAAAAAGTAAAGATGTGAAGCGAATGGACACAGTAAATTTTAAAATTCAGGGAGGTCCATATTCTACATTGTCAATTGATGTTGTTAATAATCCTGAAATATTATTTCCTCATGACTTTTCAAAAATTTTTAATTATAAATTTTTAAATATAGTAAAAGTTAACGAAAGAGTTAATTATGTGATTGCTTTTGATCAAATTCCAATTGATAATGGTCCTGTTTATTCAGGTAAAATATATTTAGATGTTGAAACATTGGCTTTTTCAGCTATTGAATTTAATATAAATCCTGTATATATAAATAGAGCAACCAGTCTCATGGTTAAAAGAAAACCTTTTTCAATGAGAGTTTCTCTACAAAGTGCTAATTATTATGTAAACTATAAAGAAAATAATGGTAAATGGTACTTAAACTATGCAAGAGGCGAAGTAGTATTTAAATGTAAATGGAAAAAGAAATTATTCCGTTCTAAATACACTACAATGTCTGAATTGGCTGTTACCAATAGAGCAGAAGATGCCGTAAAATTTAACAGGAAAGAGGTATTGCCATCCAGATCAGTGTTTGTCGAGAAAGTGAGTTATTTTAAACCCGATAGTTACTGGGGTGAATATAATTATATTAAGCCAAACGAATCAATAGAATCGGCTGTTAGAAAGTTAAACAGAAAATTTAAAAAGAACTGACAAACAAAATCCTTCGGGTTTCAAAGCCCGAAGGATTTATTTTAAACAAAATTATTTAGTATATTTATCTATTGTGTATTTGTAAATTAAATAACAAAACCGATTATTGAGTTGCTTTTAGATATTACTTTTTTAAATAATATATGAAAATATATGATAAACAAATAGTTAAAAAAATAAAGAAAGGCGATATAAAAGCATTTGAATTGTTTTTTAAACAAAATTATAAGGACTTGTGTAATTACGCCTTTTATTATTTAAGAAATGCCGAAGATGCCGAAGAAGTTGTACAGGATATTTTTTATATATTATGGAAAAATCGGAAGGAGTTAAACATTAAATCAATTAAATCATACATGTATCAATCGGTTAAAAATAATTGTTTGCAGCAAATAAGGCTCTGGTCAGTTAATGAAAAATTTATTGGTTATGTTAAGCATGCCTATAAAGAACAAGGGGACCAGGCAGACAAAATTCTTAATGCAAAAGATATTAACCAAATAATTGAAGAAACTTTAAATTCATTGCCCGAAAGATGTAGACAAATATTTAAGTTGAGTAGATATGAGGGCTTAAAATACAGAGAAATTGCAGCGAAATTATCGATCTCAATAAAAACAGTAGAAGCAAATATGGGAAAAGCTTTAATGCATTTTAGAAATAATTTAAAAGCATATATTGAAGTTTGAAAGTTGAGCACTAGCGAAATCCCGATACTTCGGGATTGAAAATTTATAAATTTAAATGTGATGGGAAATAATGACTTTAATAATATAAATTGGAATTTCATTGCAAAATACTTGTCTGATGAAACAACCGACACTGACAATGAAGTGTTTGAATTATGGTTGAAAGATAAGGGAAATATGAATTTTTTTAGTAAAATTAAAAAAAGTTGGGAATTAACAGATAAGTCTGATAAAATGAAAAATATTAATACAGATACCGCTTGGAATAAATTACATGCAAGAATTGAGAATGACGAATCTACTGTTACAATTAAGAAAAATTTATTAGTTAAGAAATTTATGAGTTATGCTGCAATTTTTATTTTGCTTTTAGGTTTTTCTTTCTCAGGATATTTACTTTATAATTCACCTTTAAATCCAATTTTATATAATTTGATTGAGGCAAGCAACAACGAATTAAACAAAAAGGTAGTTTTACCTGATGGTTCATGTGTATATTTATATTCAAATTCTAAGATCCGTTTCCCTAAAGAATTTTCAAAAAACAACAGAAAAGTAAATTTAAAAGGTGAAGCATTTTTCGAAATTGTAAAAAATCCTGAAAAACCGTTTATCGTATCTGCAAAAAATGCAAGAGTAAAAGTTTTAGGCACTTCGTTTAATGTTAAGGCAAATCTGCCCAACAAAAAAGTTGAAGTATTTGTTAAAACAGGCAAAGTAATACTTTATAAAAGAAACAATGAACATGCTAATGTAATTCTTAAGCCCGGAAATTTAGGGATCTTATCAAATAATGAAATTAGTAAAAAACAAAACACCAATGTAAATTATCTCTCATGGAAAACAAATGATTTGATATTTAAAAACAATAAGCTGGAAGATGTTATAAGCGTAATTAATAAAACTTATAATGTAAAAATTTTGTTCGAATCATCAGTAATAAAAAATTTGAGAATAACATCTACATTCAGCAAACAACCAATCGATACAGTTCTCGAAGTTATTTGCTCTACTTTTAATTTGAATTATAAAGTTAAAGACACCAAAGAAATTGTATTAACGAGAAACAATAAAGAGTTAAATTAACTATTTGGAAATTTTCAATTGATAGCGAACTCAGGGTAATATAAAAAGTTCTGTTGTAAATAAATGTGGATTACCGAATTAGTGCAACATAGAATACCTTTATTTATTTATTAACCCCTTTGTCCTTCGGACATTTACTCACAAATATATATATTATTTGTGTTCGTGAGCTTCGCTTCGCTACGGTTCCCCTAAATAGGGGAAAAC
>Ga0164318_10005157_pt1 | contig 12631 bp, 11 predicted proteins | sample GuaBasSedimGuay9_FD_113734 | JGI IMG/M metagenome (GOLD analysis project Ga0164318, IMG submission 113734) | Subseafloor sediment microbial communities from Guaymas Basin, Gulf of California, Mexico - Guay9, Core 4571-4, 0-3 cm | ecosystem: Environmental > Aquatic > Marine > Hydrothermal vents... | reverse complement strand
TCAGGATAGGTTTCCGTGGCCTGCCTGAAAGCCTCCGGAAGCTGAATCAGCAATTTCAGGCTAAGCATGTAGATGTTTAAGTAACCTTACTGCAGGACGCGGGTTCGATTCCCGCCGCCTCCACAGCTTTGAAGAAACAATCCTCGATATTGGTTGTTCTGGAAGCTTAAGTTGATGGCTATTTAAGGAAAAGTCATTCCAGGTGACCATCCAGATTGAAGATATGCAATTCTCCCACAATTCTTTTTTAACCTTTCAGTTTGAACGATACAAAGTTAGGCCATAATTGCCTATTCTGGAAACATGTACTAGGATTCCAAATGCTTCAATCCTTTAAAGCCAATATCCTTTCGATAGTGCATTCCTTCGAAGTTAATCATTTTAACATGCTCATAAGCCTTTCCTATGGCTTCCTGCAGGGTATTACCAACAGCAGCAATGTTCAGAACCCTACCACCGTTAGTAAGCAATCGATTATCCTCCTTTTTTGTTCCTGCATGGAAAACAAAGACATCTCTCTTATCCTTCAGTTTTTCCAATCCATGAATCTCTTTGCCCTTTTCGTACTTCCCCGGATAACCCCCGGAACATAGAACAACATCACAGCAGTACCCATCTTTCCATTTAATTTCCGTGTTAGAAAGGTCTCCCTTCAAGGTCGAAAAAAGCAGTTTTCCAAAATCAGATTCCATTAGAGGTAGAACTGCTTCGGTTTCGGGATCACCGAACCTACAGTTAAACTCTATAACATAGGGATTCTCATCAATAATCATAAGTCCTGCATATATCACACCGCGATATTTAATCCCTCTTTTAATAAATAAATTTATCAGTGGATTTAATATTCTATCAACTACTTTACCCAGAACCCTACTATTTACAACTGGAGCCGGTGCAATTGCACCCATTCCCCCAGTGTTTGGTCCTTTATCTCCATCATAAACAGCTTTATGATCCTGGGATGAAATAAGGGGCAAAACATTCTTACCATCACATAAGGCGAGTACAGTTGCTTCTTCTCCTTTTAAAAACTGTTCAATAACCACTTTGGTACCACTGTCCCCAAATATTCTATTTTTAAACATATCCACAAGAGCTTTTTCCCCACTTTCTTTATTTTCCGCAATGATAACCCCTTTTCCGGCTGCAAGGCCATCTGCTTTAATAACATATGGCGGAGAAATTTGATCTATATATCTTCTGGCATCTTTATAGCTGTAAAACTCTCTGAACCGGGCCGTTGGGATGCCAACCTCTTCCATCAATTTTTTCGCAAATATCTTACTTCCCTCAATCATAGCTCCTTTTGATTCAGGTCCAAATATATTCAAACCCTCCTCCCTAAATCTATCACTTATACCATCAACAAGAGGTGCTTCAGGACCTACCACAGTCAACTCAATATTATTCTGTTTAACAAACGATATAATTCTGCCAAAATCATTTATATTAATACCAGGATTTTCTGCTATTTCTTCTGTTGCACCATTTCCTGGGGTCCAGAACAGCCTATCTATAGAACTGCTTAAAGAAAGTTTATAGGCAATTGTATGTTCTCTACCGCCACTTCCCAAAACCAGGGCATTCATATTTCTTCCTCCTGCCTTTATTGTGAATAGAAGCCAAAAAAATCTTTTCTAAAACTAAAAACGAAGAATGATAAATCTCATTCAGTGAATCTAAATGAATATATGAATGTAAGTTGAATAAGGAATCTTTATATGGATTCTAAACCTCTTTTATATCCATACCTGTAATCTTTTTAAAAACCTCAAGATACTTCTCCACAGTTTTTTCTACTACATCATCCGGTAATGGTGGAGCTGGAGGAGTTTTGTCCCAATCCTGAGCTTCAAGCCAATCTCTTATAAACTGTTTATCGTAACTAGGCTGTGGTCCTCCCGGTTTGTATAGATTAATATCCCAATACCTTGAAGAATCAGGTGTAAATATCTCATCAGCCAGCTTTATTTCATTATCGATTATTGAAAACTCAAACTTTGTATCGGCAAGAATAATTCCCCTTTCATAGGAGTATTTATGTGCATAATTGTACAGTTCAAGGGATTTATCCTTTATATACTCCGCTTTATCCCTACCAATTAACTCTTTCATTTTATCAAAGCCTATATACTCATCATGCTCACCACCAGTTGCCTTAGTAGTTGGTGTAAAAACAGGTTCTGGAAGTTTATCACCCTGCTTCAATCCTGATGGAAGTTCGATATCAAAAAGTTTACCAGTATCTCTATAGCTCTTCCAGCCTGAACCATCAAGATATCCTCTAACAATACATTCAACCTCTATCATCTCCCCTTTTTGAACAAGGGATGCTCTCCCCTTTAGAATTTCTTTCTCTTCATCAGTGAGTTTTACAGGAAATTCCTTAACTCTATCTGTAATAAAATGATTTGGTATAATATCCCTTGTTTTCCTGAACCAGAATGCCGAAAGGGAGTTTAAAACCTTTCCTTTATAGGGAATTGCATTGGGTAGAACTACATCAAAAGCTGAAACTCTATCCGATGCCACCATTAGCAGATTATCACCCAGGTCAAAAAGATCGCGCACCTTACCGCTCCTTAATAAAGGAACATTTTTTAATTCAATTTTATGGTATGCTTTAGATAAATCCATGTATCCCTCCTTATATTAATTATATTATTTTTACTCTTCTGCCTTCTATCTTAAGTTTATCTTCACAGAAGAGTTTTATCGATTCAGGAAAAATAATGTGCTCTTTTTCAAGAATTCTATCAGCAAGGGTATTCTCAGTATCATCGTCCTTTACCTCTACTACAGCTTGTTTAATTATAGGCCCTGTATCTACACCACTGTCTACAAAATGAACAGTACAGCCGGAGATTTTTACACCATACTCCAGAGCCTGTCTTTGGGCATGTGTTCCTGGAAATGATGGAAGCAGTGCAGGATGAATATTAATGATCCTATGTTTATACCTGTTGATAATATTCTCGCTCAATACTCTCATAAATCCTGCTAGAACAATAAGATCAATATCTCTATCCTCTAAGAAATCCATTATCGATTCAAAATACTTTACCCTGTCAGTACCCTTTTTAAACTCAAAGACCTGTGTAGGATATCTATTTTCCCGGGCATAAGCAAGTCCCTTTGCTTCAGGGTTATCCGAAATTACAACAACAATTTCTGCATTAATATCACCATTTTTTATGTGCTCTGAGATTGCTTTAAAGTTAGAACCCCTGCCGGATATAAATACAGCAATCCTCTTCTTTTCCATTTCTATCTCCTAAATTTAAATAATAAATACCTTTTGTTGAGATAAACCAAGAAATTAAAACGTAAAATAGCCGTAAGAAGGTGGATTAAAAATATTTTTTTACCTGCTTATGATCTCTCCAATTGTAAATGGAGCCTCTCCTATTTTATAAAGCAAATTTAACAGATTTTTTTCATCTTTGTTTTCAACTATAAAAATCAATCCTACCCCCATATTAAATGTCCTTCTCATCTCATCAATATCTATCTCTCCTGCATTTTTTATAATTTCAAATACTGGCAAAACTGGTAAAGATTGCCATTGAATTTTTACATCCAGACCTTTCGGTATTATTCTTTTGATGTTTCCATACAAACCTCCGCCGGTTATATGTGCAATTCCCTTTACTGGAACTCTATCTAAAATATCTACAACAACATTAACATAAATTCTTGTGGGTACTAACAGCTCATCGATAAGTCTTTTTTCTAAAGGTGGGATAATATCGTCCGCAGAGTATCCTTTAATCTCAAAAAGAGCTTTTCTCGCAAGGCTAATGCCATTGCTATGTATACCGCTTGAAGGAAGAGCAATTAGTTTATCGCCGGCTTTAATGTGTTTGCCATCGATTATTTTATCTTTTTCGACAATACCTACAGCAAAACCTGCCAGTTCATAATCATCCTTTCTGTAAACGCCCGGCATTTCAGCTGTTTCTCCTCCAAGAAGAGAACATTTCGATTGTCTGCATCCCTCCAGGATTCCATCTATTATATCTGAAGCCTTATTAAGATCAAGCTCTGCTGTTGCCATATAATCAAGAAAGAAAAGCGGCCTTGCACCAAGCGTGATAATATCATTTACGCACATTGCAACAAGGTCGATCCCGATCGTAGAGTATTTGCCGGCCATCTTTGCAAGTAGAAGTTTTGTCCCAACTCCGTCTGTGCTGGAAACGAGAACTGGATTTTTATACCTTAATTTCCCTATGTCATAGAGACCTCCAAATAATCCTATACTTTTTCTCTCTTCCCCCTTCAATTTTTCTTTGATTATCTCTACAAATCTATCGCCTTTATCAATATCAACACCGGAATCCCTATATGTTAATCCCATAACTTACCTCTCGAAAACCTTATACTCTTCGAGTATTGTTTTAGATAATGAACCCTCTTCATCAACCGGAATAGCATAATCACCATTAAAACATGCATAGCATAGAGAATCAAGAGGTTTGCCCACAGCTCTTGCAAGTCCTTCGATCGTTATATAGATTAAGGAATCTACTTCCAGATACTCTTTTATCTGTTCTACTGTATGTGCGGATGCAATCAGCGTCTTTTTTTCTGAAGTATCAATTCCAAAAAAACACGGGTGTTTAATTGGAGGAGAACTAATAAACATGTGTACCTCTTTAGCTCCTGCCTCTCTTATTAACTTTATTATTCTCTTACTCGTCGTGCCCCTGACTATTGAATCATCTACAACTGCAACATTTTTACCCTTTAAAACACTTTTTATTGGATTTAACTTAATCCTGACCTTAATTCCCCGCTCATCTTTTCCCGGGTGAATAAATGTCCTTCCAACGTATGAATTTTTAAAAAGCCCTATTTCAAAGGGAATGCCTGCCTGTCTTGCAAAACCAATTGCTGTAGTTACACCAGAATCCGGAACTGGGATCACAATGTCCGCATTAACACTGCTCATCTTTGCAAGCTCCATCCCCATCTTTTTCCTCACTTCATAAACACTGATCCCGTCAATTACAGAATCAGCCCTGGCGAAATAAATATATTCAAAGACACATAGGGCATTCCGTTCGTTTTTCTTAAATTTTACAGACTTGTAATATTCACCGTCTGAAATTATCATTTCGCCAGGATCAACATCTTTCACAAACTTGGCATTTATAATATCAAGAGCTGTCGTTTCGGAGGCAATTACAAAACCATTATCTGTCTTGCCTAGACATAGGGGCCTAAAACCGTAAGGATCTCTAATTCCAATAAGCTTTTCATCCGCTATCATCACCATAGAATAGGCTCCTGTAAGTTTATGAATTGCATTTAGTACTGCTTTTTCAATATCGTGCCTCTTTTCATTAGAGATAAGGTGCAATATAAGTTCTGTATCGGAACTTGATCTTATTATCGAACCCTTATCTATAAGTTTATCCCTGAGCTCTTTGGAATTAACAATATTTCCATTATGTGATATAGCTATCATACCGCCCCAGTATTGGGCGATAATTGGTTGAACGTTTTGAATGTATCCCGAGCCAGTTGTTGAGTATCGAACATGGCCTATTCCAATGTTACCCTTTAAAGATTTAAAATCCTCCGGATTAAAAACCCGTGTTAACAGACCTTTACCCTTTTTAACATTAATAAATCCCTCATTATATGTTGCAATTCCGGCACTTTCCTGTCCTCTATGCTGAAGAGCATAAAGTCCCAGATATATTGGAGTTGAAACATCGTAATTTTTATTCTTTGATACGTAACCTATTACTCCGCACTCCTCATGCGGTTTGTCAGCATCTAAAAAATCTTCAAACCCTTTATTCTTCATAACCAGCTTCCTTGTAGTTTTTACAGCTTTCTTTTATTTCATCCGCTCTACTCTTCCATAAGTAAAGAATAGCAAGAGCCCTGTCATGAGCTTTACCTATATAACTTGAGGGGTCGGATTCTAAACTTTTCCATTCTTTGCTTTTTACAATAGTTTTAAAAGCTTCTTCCTCCCTTACAATGGAAAACAGATCCTTACCTTCCTTTTCTGCTTTTAATGTTGCCTGTTTTACAATCTCATGTGCTCTCTTTTCTCCTGCTTTTGCTAGTAGAATATACAATGGCTCAGCTAAAAACATCCATTTCGTTTTGCCCAGATTAGCCTTTAAGTTTTCATAATCTATCTTCAATTTTTCAAACTGCTTAACCAGTCTATCAACAGATATAGTAAATGCTGTAATGATCTCAACGATAAACCTGTTCGAAGCGGAATTGGTTAAATCTCTTTGATGTTCTGATATTTGGTCCATATATCTTGTTATAACCCGGGGCATAAACTCTTTCCACATTGATTTTACATGTTCGAAGTTCCAGGGATTTCGTTTATGTGGCATGGTAGATGAACCCACTTGATTTTTCTCAAAGTTTTCTCCCATCTCCCCAATTTCAGTCCTCTGAAGATGTCTGATATCATCAGAAATTTGAGCAAGGACACCAAAAGCAGAGATAATTGCGTGTATATAGTCAAGCATGTATTCTGGTTCGATGATTTGTGATGAAAATGCACCAGGTTTCAATCCAAGCTCTTCTAGTACATCTTCTTCAAACTTCCTTGGATCATCAAATAAAAGAGAAGAGGCGTTATAAGCTCCCACTGCACCACTCATTTTACCCCTTAAATTGTCGGCTGCTTCAATTATTCTAATTAACCTTCCCCCCAGCCTATCAAGATAGCCAGAAAACAGATAACCTACTGTTATTGGTACTGCATGTTGTCCATGGGTTCTTCCAATTTGTACAGTTCCAGCCTCCTTTTCAATAATTTTTATTATTTGTTCCATAAACTCGAGAGTTTTTGGTACAATAACCCTGTATGTTACATCCTTTATTCTCAAAGACTGGGCCGTTCCTGTTATATCTTCCGAAGTTGCCGAAAGATGAATAAAAGGAGCCACATTATCATTATCTACATACTTTTGAAATACATTGACAAGAGCTCTTATATTGTGTCTTGTCCTTGCCTCTTCGTTGTATACCTCTTCAGGTGTTATTTTTTTTAAAGCAGAAACCATCTCTTCCTTTGCACCAGATGGTGCTATTCCATACCTTTCCATAACTGAAATCATTGCGATCTCAACCAGAGCCTGATACTTAATTACAGAATTCTCTGAAAGGTATTTTGCAAGATCCTCCATCAAATTTTTATTGCTTTTATAGTATCTTGCGTCCAAAGGGCTTATATTTTCGTAAATATCTCTTTTCAAAAGATCCCCCCTATTAAATTGTATTAAATTTTATGAATATGTTTACTCCCAAAATATAGGGTGTTGTCAATTCAAGCCTTTAATCATCAAGGCAAGTAATCTATAATCCCTTATATATCATATATTTCTTTGATTTGCTCATAAAAATAAAATCCAATTTTTAGAGTAATCTCATAAATGTTATTACGGTTATTTTTAAATTGTTTTATATGCTACAAGATTACTTCTTAATATTAAGTAAAACCAGTTTCTGGGAAACGGCGACTTATATATAAACAAAGAATATTAAGAGTCTATTCAAACTCAATAGCAAAATATTCGAGCCTTTATTATATTATTGAATGCCGTATATTATTGAGTGCCATCATTCGCTATTCAATTTAGAATCTTTTTCTAATACCTTATTTTTCTGTTTTTCTAAATATTCAGCAAGTTTAGAACCAATATTATTATTTTCAAGAGCAAGAATCCTAAGAGCAAGAAGAGCAGCATTTTTTCCGCCATTAACCGAAACGGTTGCCACAGGAACTCCTGGAGGCATTTGAACTATAGAAAGAAGCGAATCCATCCCTGAAAAAGCTCCTCCACTTTTATAAACAGGCACACCTATTACCGGTTTTAATGTGAGTGATGCCACAACACCCGGCAATGCAGCTGACATCCCAGCTATTGCTATAAATACCCTTGTACCATTTTTTTCTGTTGACTTGACATATTTAATTAAAATATCCGGAGTCCTGTGAGCTGATAGAATCCTTTTTTCATAAGAAACTTGAAACTCATCCAGTATAGTAACTACGTCTTCTAGAACAGGAATATCAGAATCACTCCCAATAATAATCGAAACTTCATTCATATTAATACACTCCATTAAGATTCATTTTTAATATGGGTAATGGAGATAATAAATTAAATCCATTTTTTTAATTCAATAGTGTATCCGTATCCCAATAGTAATAATAAATATTTTTGATTTTAAATCAAACATTAAAAACCTAAAACTATCACATTTTATTAAAGTTAAAGAGTAAGTGCATTAAGAAATAATACGATATTTTGTAAACTCTTGTTCAATTTTTTCCTTCAAGATATTTTCTGCCTCATCAACAGGGATTAGCTCTTTTTTTTTGGTTCTTCTTTCATACAGTTCAACCTTACCTTTAGCGAGGCCTTTATCACCTATTGTTATCCTGAACGGTATTCCAATAAGATCAGCATCCTTAAACTTAACTCCGGGCCTAAGTTCCCTATCATCCAGCAGAACCTCATATCGTTGATTGATCAAATTACTATAGATCCTATCACTAACCTCTTTAGCCTTACCAGCATATTTTATAGGCAGGATATATAGATGATACGGTGCAACGCTAATTGGCCATATTATTCCATCTTCGTCATGATTCTGCTCAATCACAGCTGCTGCAGTTCTCTCTACCCCAATCCCGTAACAACCCATAATAGGATACTTCTCCTTACCATCCTCAGCAAGATATGTCATAGAAAAAGCCTTTGTATATTTATTGCCCAACTGAAAGATATGTCCAAGTTCAATACCACGAAATATTTTCAATTTGTTCCCACAATTGGTACAGAAATCACCTTCCCTCACTGTTTTTAAATCTGTAAAAGCTTCAATATTTGGGAGATCTCGTTCCACATTAACATTTACAAAGTGATAATCCCTCTTATTCCCACCACATACTCCGCATTTGATTTTTCTTACGCTTTCATCAGCAACAACTCTAATACCTTTTAAGCCCACGGGGCTCATAAAACCCGGAGGTATCCCTATTTTCTCCTCTATTTCTCTTTCATCTGCGGGTTCGAGTTCGACCGCTCCGAGATAGTTCTTTAGTTTGATTTCGTTGATATTTAAATCACCTCTTACAAGGGCCATAACATATTGATTTTCATCTTTTTTATCTTCTCCCTCACTGATGGCCTTATAAACCATGGTCTTTATGAGGTATTCACGCCCTTTATTTAGAAAATGGCTCAGATCATCGATTGTTTTTACGTTAGGTGTATGATAAAGTTCTATATTACCACAATCTGTATAAGAAACTTCATTAATTTTTGATACAGCTTTTTCCATATTTGCCACATATCCGCAGGAGGGACACTGTACGATCTCTTCTTCTCCAATATGGGAAGGTACCATAAATTCCTCTGATTTATTCCCGCCCATTGCACCGGAATCCGCTTCTACAGGTATAGTATCAAGTCCGCACTTATAAAATATCTTTTTGTATGCCCTGGACATATCAGAGTATGTTTTCTGCAAAGAGTCCCAATCTTCCTCCTGATGAAAAGAATAGGCATCTTTCATTAAGAAAGTTTTAGCCCTCATAACTCCAAATCTTGGTCTTATCTCATCGCGAAACTTAAGTCCAATCTGATAAACAGTGATTGGTAAATCTCTATACGATTTGATGTGGTCCTTCATAATATCTGTAAAGACTTCTTCATGGGTTGGGGATAAGACAAAATCCTGACGGTTTCTATCCTTCAACCTCATTAATTCCGGACCCATTGCATACCATCTTCCACTCTTCTTCCATAGCTCTGCCGGAATTAAAACCGGAAGCTGGAATTCAATGCTTCCAATTTTATCCATCTCTTCTCGAATAATATTTTCTATTTTTCTGATAACCCTGAGGCCAATTGGTAAAAGAGAATATACTCCGCTGGAGAGTTTCTTTATCATTCCTGATCTTAGCATAAGAATATGGCTACTTATTGTTGCTTCTCTTGGGACCTCTTTTGATGTTGGGATGAATGTTTGGCTGTATTTCATAATTTATACTCTCCATAAAAATTTTGAAAAATATAATATTACTCACAATAATATTCAATTTTTATGTAAATCTAAGTTGTATAATTATTTTATTTGTGTTAATCTAATTAAGAATTAAAAATTGATGGAGGTTTTTATGAAAAAACAGGTGAAAATAGTTATATTAATAATTCTACTATCAATCCCAACTTCATATATATTAGGAGAAACAACAATTATAGGGGCAAAAGGATACTTTACTGTACCAATTCCCGATACTCCAACCAAAGGTGATATAGATATAAATACGGGGTATATCTTCACCCCAGGTAATTTTTACCTCTCCTTAAATACATCTCCGATAAATAATCTGGAACTATATGCCGGTAAGGAAATATTAACTACAACAAGCGGACAGGAGTTTAAAGGTACACCTTTTATTATTGGATCCAAGTATATGTTTTACGGCAAAAGCAGTGGGTTCAAGGCTGCTTTAGGAGTTCATGTACAGTTTATAAGCAAGGATGTTGGTTTGCCCGGAACACCAATTTCAATCTACGGTCTTGTAAGCGACAATGCTGGCAAATTGGGTTATATTTCTACAGGAATAGGATACACACTTGGTATAAATGCCGGATACGATATAGATTTTTTACTTGCCCTGAAAAAAGCCATTATTGGAAACCAGCTTTATTTTATTGGTGAATTTACGAATTTCAGCATAAGAGAGGGGCTGGGATTACCATGGAATACAAATCGAGGAATATTTAATGCTGGATTATTACTTTATTTAAATGACTTCCTGAGCTTTAAACTGGCTTTTTACGATCTTTTTGATAATTTCCTAACTGTTGGATTAGGGGGAGAAGTTAAAATTAGGGCTTTTTAAGGGGTAAACATTTCTATCTATACAGTATCTTATTGATGCTAAATCTGATATAATCTTTTTTACTTCTGAAAAAGCTTAATAAATTCTTGGGATTCGACATAATTCTTTAAATATTCTCGAAACGATATAAGACCCTTTGATCTTAGATTAAACTTTGACAATTCAATAGATAACTCATTAACTGCCTCACAATAAGTATATATAGCTTCAAGATACCAGCCATCTTTATGATATTTATAATATAATTTGTTTACCAGTGTAAGATAACATCTTACAGTTATCATCTTTTTAGCAAAATCTTTAATTCTGATAGCTAATATTTTATCCTCAAGATCTTTTGCTATTTCCTGGCGGTAAATGATTTCATTAACATCTTTTTTTGATACCATTGTCAAGGATAGAAGCAAATTGTAAAAATATTTTGAACTATTTACAAAAGTCTTTCAGATTTGTTAACAAGGTAGGCAAATAAAATACACTTATGAATTAATTAATACAGATAAACCAATTAGCTTTTATAATTTCATATAGGACAACTTTAAATTTGTTTTAATTTAAAAATCGAGGAATGTTAATCGTTAGCTTTTTATTATAGATATATTAATAGAATTTACTTATCGTTCACCTGTTTTATAGGTTAATCCTCCTTTTGAATCGATAGAACTCTCTATGCTTCTCTTTAATAATCTCAGCAGGGACTCTATTGATATTTCTTGTTCTCCTTAAAGATCTATTGATTTTTTTTACCAGCTCTATATCGAGAGTATGACCAGATTTATAAGCTATTATATGAGCATTTATCCTTTTTCCCAAAACTGCAAGATCTCCAATAAGATCCAGTATCTTATGTCTTACACATTCATCATTGTATCTAAGCTCATCATTCAGGAGCTCATCTTTTGTAAAAATTAAAGCATTCTCGGTCGAACCACCTTGAGCCAGATTGGATTTATAAAGATCCTCTATATCCTCATAAAATCCGAATGTTCTAGCTGGTGCTATCTCATCTTTAAATATTTCGGGAGTTAACACATATTGTGCCGTTTGGGTTCCAATAGCTTTGCTTTTGCTTGTAAAATCTATGGTGTAGGTAATTTTAAAATTTGAATTGGGCAATGCAATTAGATAACTTCCATTCATTTCTACCCACACAGGATATGGAAGATAAATTGGAGTGCAGAAGGAGTTTTGAATCCTAATACCAGCTGATTCAATCATATCAACTATCTCTTTAGATGAGCCATCAAGTATTGGCATCTCCTCGCCATCTACCATAACTATGAGATTTGTTATTCCCAATGCAAAAAAAACAGCAAGAAAATGTTCTATAGTTTTTACCTTAAAATTATCATTTCCTATGGTTAATGCATTATTTGTGGCTATTACATTTTTAATGTTTGCATGTACTGTATCTTCATCCGTTACTGTACCTTCATCATTTTTCATCGGTGTAAAAACTATACCTGTATCCGGCGCTGCCGGTAAAATCCGAACCTTGTTCCTCTTACCCGTATGAAGTCCTATTCCTTCAATAGTTATTTCATTTTTAATGGTTCCCTGAAAGTACATATCTTTTCCTCAATTCAATGTTAATCTTACTATCCTGTATTTAACAAATTAATAGCAATTATAATACCAACTGTGGCTCTTATTGAATATTTAAAGTAATAATTGTTTTTTTATTAAATTTATTCTCCTACCCTGATAAAACATCAATAATATAAC
>Ga0164318_10005155_pt1 | contig 12632 bp, 7 predicted proteins | sample GuaBasSedimGuay9_FD_113734 | JGI IMG/M metagenome (GOLD analysis project Ga0164318, IMG submission 113734) | Subseafloor sediment microbial communities from Guaymas Basin, Gulf of California, Mexico - Guay9, Core 4571-4, 0-3 cm | ecosystem: Environmental > Aquatic > Marine > Hydrothermal vents >... | reverse complement strand
GAAAATAGATAGTGCTTATAAAAAGAATACAGAACTTAAGTGGAATGGAACTAATTATTATATTGAATTCTATGGGGATACAATATATATCGATGATTCAATGGGTCATTTAACATATGATGTGTATATTGTATTGAATTGGTCTCTAGTATTACTTAATCCTAACGTATGGGATCCAAGTGGCTCATGGACAGGCTTCAAGGTATATAACCTTACTATATCTGCAACAGAGTCATATCTGCTAACACCATACTATGAATTCATACAGAAGACTTATACATACTGGGGCCATCCAAAAGGATGGATGTTAATGCCAATCTATGTGGCAACATTCCAATTCACTCGTACTGTCATTGTTGGAAGCCCACGATATGGCCTGTGGGGCGTAAGGCTCTTTGAGGTCGATCCCGAAACAGGAGCACTTGACTTGGATGGTGACTTATCAACAAAAGATGACCAGTACTATGTACGCCATGTATACTGGTCCCAGAGCAAATGGAGTGAAAAAATTGATAGCATGGATGTCTTCATAATGTGGGAGCCAAATGCAACAATTCCATACAATGAATTAAATGTGCATAGCTGGATGGGTCGTGGTGTATTCTCATGGGAGTACAAGTGGAATGAAACATTCTACTGGTATCACGCTTCCGACTTCAGCCCATTAAATAGCACTGAAATGCAAGAAGTTTATGATACGATGTGGAATCCTGATGACACACCAAAGGCAGGATACTGGGACATCGCATGGATGGCACGCAACATGAGCTGGGCAGATATTGTTGCAGAGGCAGAGGAACGCGGATGGGACTGGATAACAGATAATAATGTCACATGGACCTGGTTCTGGTTCGGTATTGAAGAGGGCTACTATGGCACTTGGTTAGATGATTATGGTAATGTACAATCTGCATGGATTGGTCTACGATACGAGTATGCAGGAATGTTCATATATAACGACACCGATGATGATGGCATTATGGATGTATCCTCCAGTGGTAGTGGTGGAGAAGCCACTCACTACTTCATACCAACACGTGTCGGTGGAATTACTTTCACATCACCAGGTGCAGCTTATGGTAACAGCGAGAAACATGGTGCCATGCGCTTACCATTTGATGCAGAGGTTACATTTGGAGCTGAGTATACTGACATTAATGGTACAGTTATACCATTCATAGGCTATTCATATTGGGACTGGTGGAGTGGTGTACCTACTGGTGAAGACTTCAATGACTTCGACCATAGACCTACTGATGTCTACATTGACAACATAATGTTCTTAGTACACTTCCAGGGTAATGATACAGCAATACCATTGACTGAGAATGTATCACTTACTCAGGCAAGTATAAAGATCGACCAGCACATTGGTGACTGGGATGTTGACTATCCTGGAGGTAAATCTGTACTCACCAACAGAAGCTTATCAGTTAACTGGTATGTTTTTGCTGATACGTACATGGATTGGCAAGTTGAAGCAAATGGTACTGCTGTTGACAATAACGCAATAATTGAATCAATTGCTTATGAAATGAAGATCGCTAACTACAAGTTCGCTGAAATAAAGATGGGCGAGACATACCTCTGGGGTAAAAACTTAACAGCACCATATGAGATTGCTAGTCAGACTGTTCCACTTGGCACATTCCAAAGCGTTTATGTATCTGAAAGCAGTGATAAAACTGTCTCTGGGTGGGCATTCTCATCTACAATGTACTTCCTCAGTGTTGGCTTCCCACACTGGGATGGCTACTACGTATACAACGATCCAGAAACAATAGTTTATCCAGGTCAAAACACAAATGTTGAGGACAATAATCCACCCATAATAACAAATGTATACGTAATTCCAGAGAATCCTGATGTTGGTGATGATGTAAAGCTGAGATTTGAAGCTTGGGACGAAGAAAGCGGTCTCAAGAGTGTTATAGTTCACTTCCGTATACAGGGCGAAGAAGAATGGCAGACTGCTACGGTAACACAAATTGGCGATAGGTTCTTCGAAGCAGAACTTGGTACCTTCCAGTCTGAGGTCTGGGTTGAATTTGAAATTATCGCAGAAGACTATGCTGGTTATCAAGCAGTTTACACTGGTGGCTTTGGTGTTGGTGGTGCTGGACCTGGACCAGCCGGACCTGGTGGATTGCTTGAAGAGATGCCGATATTGCTAATAGTCGGTGGACTGTTAGCAGTAATCGTAGTAATAATGGCATTCATAATAGCCAGGAGAAGAAGAAAACAGAATAAATTCTAACCTTTTTACTTTTTATATGTGTTTATTATGTGTTCCTGTTTAAAAAATAAAAGTATTTTTTGATACTATAATCCTAATTTTGGTGCTATTTCTTGAAGCGCATTAAGTGCTAATTCTAAAAAGTCATAAAGATTCATTCCAATTTCCTCAGATAATCTCATTCGATCACGGCTAGAGCCTCTAGCAAAAGTTTTATCCTTAAATTTTTTCTTCAAAGTTTTACGTTTTACTTCTGCAAGTTTTTTTGAAGGCATTACGAGTGCTGTTGCAATTATAAACCCTGATGCTGCATCAGCCATAATTAGAGCTTTATCCAGTAATGATTTTGGTTGCACATTAGTATATTCATAGTTATGAGCAAGGATTGCATGTATCCCTTCTTCGGGTAATTTCCCTTTCAGAATTTCTGCAGCAACTCTTGCATGTTTTTCTGGTGTATTTGCAGTTTGTTCAAAGTCTAAATCATGAAGTAGACCGACAAGACCCCATAAATTTTCATCTTGGTTAAAATAATGTGCCAATTTTCGCATAATAGCTTCGACTGCAAGAACGTGTTTTATATGATTCTCTTGTTTGATATATTGCTTTACAAGAGTTAAAGCCTCGTCATATGATATCATTCTATCACCCTTTGTATGATATCTAAATTCTAATAATCTTCACGTTTAACATTTTTGCTAAATCTTCAATATGTGGAACAAAATCACCGAAAGAAAAAGTGAGGTTGCCACCAATTCCATATTCAAACAATTTTTTAACATTGCCATTGACCTTTACTGAGAATTGCAATGGTGGTAATGTGGGATCATATTGTTCACTTGGCTTTATAATTCCTTGAATTATAGTAATCTTATCACATTGTTTTCCACCAATTCTAATTGCTGTGACTAGCCCTTCCTCTTTTATCTCTCCTTTTAGGCTTAATCCACCACCAAAAAATTGAGAACTCACTACAACCCTATTTTTTAAAAGCTGTGGTGGAGCATATTCATATGATATGACTAGTTTGTTCTCTGATGTAATGATTTTCGAAATTTTTCCTACAATAGGCATTTGGTTACTTAGTTTATATAATATAATCATACCCAAAATTGCGTATATGTCTCCTTCAGCAACGGTTGCAATTCCTTGCTTATTTAATAAAGCGAGTGGCAGATAGACAGTATTATGCAACATTTCTGGGAATTCGACATCTCTAATTGCTATTGCATCTACTTGGTATCTTTCCAATATTTTTTTCATGGCAATGAATATTTTTGCAGTCATTTCTAGTGTAGTTTTCTTTGGCTCAACATCAAATTTTCCCAGTTTTTTGATTGACTCTATAATTTCTTTAATTTGATTTATATCGGTTACATTAGCAATTTCTCTGATGAACTCGCCCAAGCTAATTTGTAATAGCGTTATCCCAAGTTTTTTCGAGATTAAAGAAGGTTCTGAAATATAAGATATGAGCCATGGCGCAGGAAAACCTATTAAACCAATACGAGTTCTTCTTAGGCTGAGTAATGTCTCTACAGATATGATTTTTACACTTAGATCCTTTTTTAAGTACTCTTCATTCTCGCCATATGCCATTGTTAATGGTACTACATACCGCTTATGCTCGCCCATAATTTCAAGTGCAGCAGATAATGCATTATATCCAGATGCTGGAACAATTATTACTGGTATATGCAATTTTTCAATTAATTCTTCAAAAAATCTTTCAACTTTGTCTGTTAAAAGAACAAAAATTAGGGCATCAATTCTCTGTGAATAAACTAGTGAGGGTATCTCCCTTATAAAGTCTGGCCTGGTGAGAATCCTTTCAACTGGAATCGTCTCTATTATCTCGTGTGATAATGATTTAGTAATTCTTATGACTTTTTTTAATTCAGCTTCAGCGTATTCTTGTGTTATTTTTGTATAACCATTAATGATAGGTACTAAACCAAATCTCATTTTTCGAATCCTCAAATAAATCAGATATTTATTGATTGAATATCTTTGTAGCACTTAATTGCATCACTGATAACTATTCTTATTTCTTAATCTCTTTATAAGTTTTACAATATAGTATTAAAATTACGAACTTCATTATTAATCGAGATTAAGTATTACATACATCATGTAATACTATCATAATCTTTTTTAAAAACTAAAGTTATAACCATTATGACAAGGTAATAGTGGCTGAGAGAATGTCATCTGTTGAAGATTATCTTATCAAGTTCATGAAAGAAGCTTATGAACCCCATAAATTACAATTTCTTGCTAGAGCACTTTATGCTTATATGAATAAGAAATGTGAGGAATGTTTAAAAGATAGAATTACTTGTGCGCTTCGCCCTTTTTGCCCAGAGCGCGAATATTTGAACATACTAATTGAAAGTGGTGCCCCTGAAAAGTTTCTTCCAAGTTTTTGTTACCACTTACATAAAAAGGAGGTATTGCAATATCTGCAAGGAAAGACAACTCTCAGACGTATACGTGACGCCAAACTGCCATTAGAGGCTTTTATAGATCTAACCATCTCAGCAAAAAAGCGAAAAGAGATCATTAGATGGATTAATGAAAAGAATCATGATAAGGTTCTCAATGCTATAGTTGATTATTTAAAAAAACTTCATGAACAAGCATCTGGAGCACTTGTTAATGGAATTGGCATAATTGTTAGCAAATATTACGAAAATATTATCTTGATAAATTTTGAGAAAAAACTTGTGAATATAAATGTAGAGCGGGATTATATTAGAACACTTGATGTTATAAAAGCTCTTATTAATTTAATATGTGACAATCTAGGATTGTCATGTACCCTCGTTAGCACATTTGGAAATCTTTTTTATCTTCAGATAGTCTTCTATGTTAACAAGGACATTGACTGGAATACTGTTAAATTAAAGATTTCAGAGTTGAAGCGAAATTTAAAGAAGTTTGTATCATTTGTTAGGATAATTTCTTCTAAAAAGAACCTAATGGTAACACTTCAGGTTAGTCTTCTTAAAGAAGTTAGTGAAGAACAAGTTCCTGGCGAGCTTGTTAAAAATACTTTTAGAGAAGTTTTCAAATTTAAAGAAGCTATTCAACCAATAAAAGTTGAAAAGAAGGTGGGATAATCTTTGAGTAGTGAGTTAGATTATAAAGACTTATTGAGCAGCAAGTTTAAGATGAAGAAAGATGAAATTGACGTTTACTTGTCACTATTAACATTTGGGGCTATGAACATAGCAGAGATAAGTATGACTACTAAATTACCAGAGTCGAATGTAAAAATAGCACTAGAAACATTAATGGAAAAAAACTGTGTTCTTGGTAGGACATTGGATAATGGTGACACTGTGTACTATGCTATGCCACTTTATGCACAGATGCCAGAGCGTATTAGTGAGTTGCAAGCAAAATTGCAAGTTCTCAAAAAGTCAATTATGGAATCAGCAACAAAAAATACTGGTATAATCGAGAAAGAGTTATCAAAAATATCAGATGATGTTTTATTAACGTTTAGTAAGAGTATCGAAGAGAATATTGTATCACTAAAAAGCGTTAAAGGTGACTTTTCGAGGCGACTTGATGAATTAAAAAAAGTTCTTGAGTCTAATAGAACCAGGTTAGCAAACATTGAAAGACTATTTGAGGAAAATGAATCTTTACTGAACCAGATGCGAGAAGAAATCAATCAAATGCTTAGTGAAGCTGACAAAGATTTTATAAAATCTGTTAAACGGCTGTCTGCAAAGTTACAGACAAGCTTAGACTCTGAATTTAAAAAAGAGCTAAAAACTGGTGTATCTTTATTTTCAAATAATCTGAATCTAATTTCTGAGGAACTTAATCAATTTGCTACAGCTTATAAAGAAAAGATGAGCAATGTTGTAACTCTTATTGAAACAACCATTGATGACACAAATGAGGCATTATCAAGAGCTTTGTCTGATACTAAAGCTGCTATCGATACTGGAGCTTCTGCTATCTCAAAAGAAACAAAACGATTAGTCGACGAATATACAGCTAAGATATCTGATCGAAAGGCTCAATTAAATAGACTGTCACAGCAGTATTTGACATCTCTTAATAAAAAAACAGAACAGTTTCTTGAAGATTACAAAGCATCAACACTAAAACTTACAACATCATTATCAGAAGAGACAACCGATCTGTTGCAGAAGGTTAGTGATGACACTCACATGATATTAAAGAATAACGAAGAAAAGTTAATTGAGCAAGTTAATAGTATTGAGTCAACACTTACTAGTGATTTAGAAAAAATAAAAAAATTGCTAATTGATAGCGTTCATAAGCAAGAGTCTTTATTTAATGAGATAACTACAAATCTAACAGATGCTTCTGAAAAGCTTCTTCTTGGGATTATTGATAGTGTTAAAAAAGATATCCCTATTACAATTTCAGAGCTTTATACATTATCCGACAAATTTGAAACAAAGAATGAATCATTTCTGAAAGATACTTCAAACAGAATTATAGACCAATTAGATAAATATTATTCTGCAATATTAGAGAAAAAGTCACAAATATCAAAAAGTTTACATGAAACCACACAATCTTTACTAAATCAAATTAATGATGATTTTAATGTTACAAAAAGAGATCTTGATAATCATTTAGAGACACTGCTTAATTTGTTTGCATCTAGCTTTACTGAGTTAAGAGAGTACACAAAAAATCAAATAAATCAGTATCTTGATCGTATTCAAGAAACAAACAAGACACTTTATGAAAATATAATTAGTCTATTCTCTGAGGAGATTCAATCTCAAATAACTATCGTAAATGAGCTAGCTACTAAACTTGATACTACATTTAAGGAACTTCTTTCTACAATCTCTGCGTTTCATAAGAGAAGTAGATATGCACTTTCGCAAATTATGACAAAACAAATCCAAGATATGAATGCTTCGTATAAAGTGTGGAGTGATGGTATATCTTCAATGGTACAAGATTTCGTTACGCAGTTTACTACATTTATGTCAACCATGCAGAATACGATGACCAGTTATGTTGAGGATCAAGTGAAAACTATTGCGGATTCTATTAATAATGCCATGAATGAAACAATTAACGCACTTGATGTTACGATCTCAGAAAAGACAAAAGAGCTTCGTAAGCACCATAAAAAACTAGTGTCCTCTATAAACAACTTTGTTGAGATATATAATTCATTTCAAACAAAAACAGAAAATTTACTTGACGAGGCTATTACAAAACACAATGATGAGGCAAACCAATTAATAGATACAATAAATCAAAATATACTTTCACATATCAGCGAGGGAGAAAAATCAATAACGAACAGTTATACTCAACATATCCATCAATTAACTAAGCTTCTTGATTCAAAAGAAGAAGCTATTGAAAATGCGTTATACTCTATGGTTGAGCAAGCTGATAAGGCTTTAGATACTGATATTGGTACATTAAATGCAGCATTAAATGAAATTAAACAGAGGATAATTGATGAAATAGCAACAATAACCAAGGAAAATCTGGACATGCTTGGAGAATTTAAACAATATTTTGAAAAAGTATTAAATAATCTACTAAAAGCGATTGAAGATTCTGCCATGGATAAAAAGCAAGAATTTTCTAACGCAATAACTGGCTATTCTAAGAGTGTTACAGATATTGTTAAAGAAAATATTGGAGAAATCACCATAGGAATTGAAAATACCACTGCATCAACAGATGCACTTACTAATGAACTGAAAGATAGGATTAGAGGAACAATACATGTGTTATCCTCAACTATTGGCGATAAAATCAACTTAGTTATATCTAAATGGTCAGAACTACCAGAGGGGTATATTAATAACTATACTGCTGAAACAGAGAAGTTCATTGAATCATTAGAACCATTGCGTGAATCAATTATTAAGGAATTTCAAACTGTTCTTTCTGAAATTGAAGTATCAATTAATGAGCACTTTAATGAGTTGCAGAAAGAAATTCTTGGAACGTTTGAAACACAGTCAAAGCAAGTTCTTGATATCATCTCATCAACATTTCGCGACATATCTGAGGTGTTAGATAGGCAGATTTCATCATCATCAGCTCATATTTCAGAGACCGAAAAAGTAATTGATGGACTTGTAGATAAGGTCAAAGAAGGAATATCTTTAACTGCTGAATCGTATGAAAAAGAAATATCTGAGGCATTAAATGAATTGCGTTCGGAGATATCATCACAGATCAGTACATTCAACAATAATGCCTTAAAACTAATAAAAACACTCATGTCAACTGTTCTTAAAAAAGTAGAGGAGCAAATTGATACAGCTATTGAAGCAAGTAACCAGAACAAAACAATTACAAAAGAATCACTAGAGATGCTTTTAAATGAAATTAGTGAATCATCTGCGGATCTTTTAACACACTTGACTGATGAATTATCTCAAATAACTGAATCTATAAGTGGAGTCTTAGACAAATTTTCGGATGATTTGAACAAAAAATTTGATGCACTGAAGAATAACATAGAGAAAAACATGAAACGTTTATCAAAAGAAGCAGATAAATCAGTGAGTCGGGTTTTGAAATCTCACGATGATTTGGTTGGCCAGATGGATGCCGCTTGGACCGTATTCAAACGGAGCCTAGATGAAAAACCATATCAAGTCTGGGCTATATTTGGCATTGATGCAGTGAGGGCACATATAAAGAAGCTTCTAAGTGACTCTAAAAACACAGTAGTACTTACATTACCTGAAATTGATGAAGACCTAAAAACATCGGTACTGAATGTAGCCGACGAGTGTCTTGTGGAGCTAATTCTACCAAGTAACACACCTCATATAATCACAGATGCTCTCAAAAAGCGACCTAACATAAGAATTTGGCTTACAAAGAAAAAAATAACGTTTTATAGTGCAGTTCGTGATGACAAGGAATCGTTTATCGCGATTATTCCTGAAAATAAGCAGAAAGAGATAATGGGTATAATCTCATTATTAAAAGAAAACATCGAATTCCTGAAAAATATTGTCTTTCCACAGCTAGTTTTTCGAGTAAAACCTCTGTAGGTATTATAATATGCGGATATTTTTCATCACTTATTTTTTTAATTTTTTCAGCATATAGCGAATGTTTTATAATAAAATAAAACGGTAAAAGTATAGTTCAAAAATATCGAGGTATGGAGATGAGATTCTTGAGTAATGGATTTTTTATAAACGGCATTATTACTGCGACTATTACACCTTTCACGAAAGATTTCATGCCTATAAAGGATGGAATAAATGCCCTTATTGATTATCAACGCAAGCATGGTATAAATGCGTTTTTTGTGCTAGGAACAACTGGTGAAGGGCTTTCATTGTCCTTGCAAATGCGAAAAAAAGTAGCTGAACTTTTTCGTGATGCAATACCTGATTCCGATGTGATGATTGTACATGTGGGGTCAACAGCACTTGAAGATGCTATTGCTCTCGCTAAACATTCTAGTGATATTGGTGCTGATGCGATTAGTGCTGTAGGCCCTTATTTTTATCTTCCTGATGATGTTGGTTTAATTAAATTCTATGAAGCTCTAGCACAGGCAACTGACTTACCATTATTTGTTTATAATAATCCGAAAAAGCAAGGGTATAACATCACTCCAAAAATATTCGAGGGGATAATTTCTAATGCCAGCAACGTAGTGGGTTTAAAAGATACAAGTTATGACCAAACTCAACTTATTGAATATGTTTCTCAATTTGGAAAAAATCATAATATCCTAGCAGCAGGTGATAGTCTAATATTTGAAACCTTTGCACTGGGTGCCCATGGTCACGTGAGTGCAATCGCAAATATAATTCCGAGCATTGTGACGAGGCTTTATAAATCTATTTTAGATGGTGACTTCTCATACGCAAAAGTGTTACAGAAAAACATAAACAAACTACGTAGTATACTAAAATCCGTAGGTGTTGAAATAGCTCCCTATAAAGCAGCCCTAGAATACATAGGCATTGATGCTGGTGTAGTTCTTCCGCCTCTTCGAGACCTAACGGAAAAAGAAAAGAAATTGATAATAGACTATCTATCTACAATTGACTTCGAAGTGTAGTCTTTATCTCTTTATTATACCATACTCCCCTTTAAAATAGCTTATCAAGTCTGTCAGTAGTGGTAAACTTTGTACATCCCCAATTTTGTTAAGCCCATATGCCGCTGTTGCATGCCCCACCTCTATTGCATGTTTTAACAAGGTACCATAATCGTTGAAGCGGCTTTTACTTACTATATTTTTTTGTGTTAGTAAAATATACAATAAACCCACAGTAAATGCGTCTCCAGCACCTACTTTGTCTCTAATCATCCATAGCGGTACTTCTCTAACATCAACATGAATGGAATTTATTTTGTTGTGGTACTTATAATATCCATAGGTCTTATCCTTGCTTTTTATAATAACCACCGATGGTCCTTTATTTAAAACAAAAGCTCCCAGCTCGTCTGTCTTGTCATTAAAACTCCAAATTTTTTCAGCATCGCTAACACTTAAAATTGCTATATCACAATATCTCAAGAAATTATCGTAAACATGTGCGATATCTCTTTTTTTTAAGTGAGAACCACAGAGTGGACAACTTGCAGATGTTTCCCATAGTTTATTTCTATAATTAGTATCAAATGCTACTGCTATACCCTCATTTTTTATGAGCTTTACAATTTTAAGTACAGTTTGATATGCACTTTCACTTAAACCAAGTGTTATTCCTGTTGTGAAAAAAATATTTGTTTTTAAAAAATAGTCAACTGATATATCTTCTGGTGATATATTTGCACCAGCATAGATTTTTCTAAAGTAGTAAACACTTTGTCTCGCGTTCTCCCAAATATATAAACCGCTGTGAAGCTCTTTATCAACGACAACTTGACTTGTATCAACATTCCATGAACGAATGTCTTTTAGAATTCTTACGCCTATTGAACCAGATCCAACTTTGCCAACCCAGCCTGTTTTCAATCCTAACTTTGCCAAACCAATTGCTACGTTAGATTCTGCACCAGCAGTTGATATTTTTGCATATTCTGTATCTTCCAAGTGTACATTTATTGGAATTGTTATGCGTAACATAGTCTCTCCTAATGCAATTAAATGAAATTCTTTTGGTGTGATAATACGAGAACACAGTTCTTCAAAATCCATCTTATCCACCAAAGATGCCTTTGTAATTAATCTCTTCTGCAAGCTGTTTGTATGCCTTTATTAAGTCTTTGGCCATATCAAGGGCTTCATCAGGCTTTACTGTAGGCCAGTCTATTTTTAGCACATCTTTCATATAATCGACCGAGTCTTTTGTAAACACAACAGTTCCGTCACTTTCGACTCGGTCAATACCATCGTATTTCATTCCTTTCAAGTTTATTTCTATTGCCTTCTCTACTGAAATCTCTTTGGGTAGCATTATTGAAATATGGTCATAATTGATTCTAACAGGCCACCCTCCAGGTAAACCTCCAGGACCAGGAGAGTGTTTTATTATGCCATTGTCGTGTAGAAGAGCTAATACATTTGAAACTGCCGAACTTGCGGTCATAGAGGAATTTTCTATAATTATGCCATAATTTGTTATTTGTATGCACTTTCTGAAAAGTTCTATCGTATCGAATTGAGAAGTTATATCTTCACTATTGTACATTATTTTTAGATAGTATGGGACTTTCTTAGGATCAATGACACGAATTGCATGATGCGCTACAAGTCTAATATCTATATTATGTATTGGTACTCCAAGAGCTTCTGCAACTAGTAATTGTATCCCAGTAGCTGTTAAATCTGTAGTTCCAGCGCCTATTGTTGGCTCAAGTTTTATTTTTCCAAGAATATAATTAGTGATATCTGGAAAAGCCAAATTTACAACTCTAGCATTTATATTAGCTTCCTTTAATGCTTGCATTACATAATATGTGAAAACAAAATCTTTTGCGATTGTATGACCAGCAAGATGCCCCTCATATGGAAGTCCACGATCTTTTATTACTTTTTCAGCCAAGTGCGCGTAGAAATAAGATGATAGCATCGTAGCAACTTGTAAGATGACATCGGGATTATGTTTCTTTAAAAGAGAAACAACAGCATCAATATCAGTTAAGTCAACTTTTTCAAAAATAACTTTCGGATAATTCCACATTGTTGCGCTACCTATCTGTGCGTTATATTTTACTGTTTCACCTTCTTTCTTTTTAATATCAGCAATTACGACTTTTTTCACAAGAGATGATCTAGCTAGGAAATCAGTTGCATAGCGACCAACTATCCCAGCACCGCCAGTTATAAGAACAGTACCTCTAGGCATATTTTTTACCACTCCATACTGACTTTTATTAACCATATATATGCCAAGAATTTAAAGGTTAGTAAAAAGTCTGAAATGAAAAACTTATAACT
>Ga0164318_10005154_pt1 | contig 12632 bp, 7 predicted proteins | sample GuaBasSedimGuay9_FD_113734 | JGI IMG/M metagenome (GOLD analysis project Ga0164318, IMG submission 113734) | Subseafloor sediment microbial communities from Guaymas Basin, Gulf of California, Mexico - Guay9, Core 4571-4, 0-3 cm | ecosystem: Environmental > Aquatic > Marine > Hydrothermal vents >... | reverse complement strand
TTCCCGATGATATTCGCTCGTTTTCCGGCAAACAATTGGAATATCCATATCTAAAAAGATATGCAAACATTAGTTTCGTAAAGAAAGTATTTAAAATCAATATCCCTACGAGCAAGGATAGTGCAGCTAACTATGCAATATTTGTTGCTAAAAAAACAATAGATATCGTCCCTGTAGGACGCTCCACTGTTATTGATTCTATTCTATCGGACACATGCGACATATATATAGTCTCGAAGGATAGAGCATCCTTTCTCTGGGAAAAAAGGGAGATCCGAGGAGATTCTGCAATTATTATTTCGAATTTTAAGAATAAAGGAATAAAATCGTTTTGGCATGATATTATTGACAAGTTTTCCAAATAGCGATAACATTTAAATATGTACGAAAGAATAAATAATCTAATAATTAAAGGGGATTACGGGAAAGCTGTCGAATTAATAAATAAAACACTTGTGAAAACCCCGGATATACATAAACAAATTTACCTTTTGAATGCAGCCATATATTCCTTTTTGAGGGTATATAAGCTTGATGAGGCTAAAATCTATGCCGAAAAACTTATCAAGCTTGAAGAATCCACTGAAGATATGGGCGAGAAAGCGAGTATTCATCATATGTACGGAGTGATGCTATTCAAACAGGGGAATATGATTGAAGCTTATTCACATTTGAGGAAAGCACTTAATTATGCCAGAGAAGGGGGATATGAAAAAATAGAGGTCAAAATACTCGATTCTCTGGGAAGATATTACGAAGATGACGGTGAGATGGAAAATGCGATTTATTTCTATAAAATGAGTGAGAGAGAAAAGATATTACTAAGGGATAATCTGGGGCTTGCCCTGACATACGGGAATCTTGGTAGAGTATACTATCAAGCGGGAGATATGTATAAAGCAAAGGAATATTTTCAGCTTGATTACAGTATTTCCAAGAGCCTGGGAGATTATTACGGACAGACGATTATGCTGAATTTTATGGGAGATGTTTACAGAGCGTTGGGGCTGTTTGTGAAAGCGGAGAGATTATACAGTGATGCAATGGCTATAGCTGAGAGGATGAATTACGAACTCAGTAAAGGGTTTTCAATGCTCGGTTTGGGACATGTTGCATTGGATAAAGGGGAGATTGAAAGTGCAAAGGAATTTGCCGAAAATTCGAGAAAAATATTCCTTAAATATAAAAAATACGACGGGAAGATTCATTCTCTTATTCTATTGTCCGAAATTGCAATTGAAGAAAATAACCCCGGTGAAGCTGAGAAATACCTTGACAGGGCAAATATTCTTTCCAACAAGGCACGAGTGAACTTTGAAATATCGAAATCACTTTTTCATTCTGCAAAACTGTACTTCAGGGAAGGAAAAATAGATAGCGGTTTGAAAGAGGTAGAGAAGTACTTTCAAATAATGTTGAAGTTGTCACGAAATGAAATTACAATTTATAGAAATATAATAATGCTCCTACGGGAGATTACCGATGCCGATGAAGTCTTATTGCTTCTTAAAAGAGACAGAGCTCTTGAATTAATAAAAATCAATCCCGGAGTCAGGAATTTTTTCAAGATAACAAGGGAAGTGATTTCATCTTGGGAAGAACTGTTTGAACGAGTGAAATCTACGGGTGAATATACATTGTCGAGAAACATTTCCAGCTGGCTCACAGAAAGTAATGTCGTAGCCTCAAAGCATAGTATAGCTGCAAGATTGACCAGAAAAGGGGATACCATAGGCTTTATAGTCGCAAATAACGAGCACATGTTTAAACGGGCTACGGAAGAATTAATTAACATTTTAAGTGCTTTCTCAGATAAAATTTCAGATGTTATCTGGACGGTTCATTCAATTGAGCTCTCTAAATTTGATGCTCTTACTCGATTAAAGAACAGAGAAACATTGATAAGGGACATAAAAGATGAGATTTACAAAGCTGTTGTTTTTAAAAAAATATTCGCTCTCTTTATGATTGACATAGATGATTTTAAGGAGATTAATGATAAATACGGGCATCAACTCGGTGATTTTGCACTTGTTAATATTTCAAATATATTGAGAAGAGAAGTAAGGGAAATTGATTCGATTTACAGATATGGTGGAGATGAATTTCTTATTATAGTAAGTGATATATCGAAGAAAAATGCCATTAATCTTATTGAAAGATTTTTGGATAAATTGAGAAAGCAAAATGTTGTATATAAATTATCAGGACTTAGAATAACCGTTTCCATCGGAGGATATATATTTGATGGGAATAATTATAAAGGGAATCCGGATAGTATTGATCCCAAAGGACTTATAAAAAAAGCGGATAAATCATTGTATCAGGCAAAATATGCGGGGAAAGACCGATATAAAATCTACGATGAAGAAACGTAATTATGATGTTATTATAGTTGGTGCAGGACCGGCGGGTCTTTTTGCCGCTTATGAATTTTCAAAAACCGGAAAGCGGATATTAATTATCGATAAGGGCAAAGATATTGAAGAAAGAAAATGTCCGATTCTCGAAGGTAAAGTTAAAGAGTGCATTGATTGTAAACCTTGCGGAATAATGAGCGGAATAGGTGGGGCAGGCCTCTTTTCGGACGGAAAATTAAATTTTATACCCAAACTTGGAAAAACAGACCTGACCGAATTTATGAGGTATGATGAAGCAGTAGAGCTTATAGATTATACGGAAAAAATTTTCAATGATTTTGGAATGGACGGGAAAGTATACCCCAGCGATATGAAAAGGGCAAAGGAAATAAGAGGAAAATCAAGGAGAATGGGGGTAGACCTTCTGCTGATAAGGCAAAAACACCTCGGTTCGGATAAACTTCCGAATTATATTGCAAGAATTGTCAGGTATCTTGTTGAACACAATACGGATTTCCTCACTGGGACAGAGGTCAAGGATTTTATTGTTGTCGACGGTGTCATGAGAGGTGTTATAACGGATAAAGGTAATATATATTCGGATTTTACCATTGCCGCTCCGGGTCGAATTGGTGCCGAATGGTTGGCTAATATCGTAAAGAGATATAATATAGGGACCAAACAAAGGGGTATAGAGGTTGGTGTAAGAGTGGAAGTACCGTCTGTTGTTACAGCCCCCATAACAAATGTAATATACGACCCGACATTTTTTATATATACGGAAACGTACGATGACCTGATAAGGACGTTCTGCACGAATAGAAACGGTTATGTAGCCAGGGAAAACTATGCGGATTTCGCATGTGTGAACGGATATGCAAATAAAGGGGAAAAATCGGAGAATACGAATTTTGCATTCATATCGAAGGTGGTTTTAACTCATCCTGTAACGGATACATATGCTTACGGGCTTTCCATAGGGAGATTGTCATCGACAATTGGCGGGCAAAAACCCATAATTCAGCGATTTACCGATCTTAAGAGAGGTAGAAGAAGCACCTGGGACAGGATAAACAAAAGTTATGTTAAACCTACGTTTCTTGATGTTACTCCCGGAGACATCTCTATGGCATTACCCCATAGAATAGTCATGAATGTAGTAGAAGGGCTTGAAAAATTGGATAATGTTATGCCCGGTGTTGCATCAAACGAGACACTAATATATGCACCGGAGATCAAATTTTTTAGTGTTCAAATAGAAACAACGAATCATTTCGAAACGGCTATTCGTAATTTCTTTGTCGCCGGTGATGGTGCAGGTGTCTCGGGAAATATTGTGGGAGCTGCCGCAACAGGTATATATGCGGCAAGAGGAGTGATGGAGAAGGAATTATGAGAGTATTTGTACCGAAAATTCACGGATTACACAGTCCGGAATATGAATTTAATGACAGTAAATTGATAAAGTATCAAGAACCTCCTGATAGAATTGATAAAATAGTTGAAAGGTTATCAATAAACCACCGTTATATAGTAACGGAAGTTACGGGGAAAGAAAAATTGTCTAAAAACGGTGTTCATTTTGATAAAATGATTGAGATATTTGAAAATATTAGAACAGACAAATATTTAATTCCGGATACATTTAACATTAAGAGGATCGAAAAAGAGCCTGAAGAGTGTAGTGCGAAATTGGGGATGTACCTGTTTGACACTGCTACTCCTTTCGGTCCCAATACGGCGGATGTATTGAGAAACTCATTTATGACGATTAAGGAAGCGGTTAATCACATAAAGAAAACGAAGGAAAATGTGTATGTTGCAATTCGCCCACCCGGTCATCATGCAGGATATGATTTCTTCGGCGGTTATTGTTATATGAATAACGCTGCTATTGCAGCCGTTCGGCTTAAAAAAACAGGAAAGGTTGCTATTCTTGATATTGATTATCATCATGGAAACGGTACGCAAGATATTTTTTACTACAGCGATGTTTTGTATGTCTCACTTCATGCCGACCCTGCAACGGAATTTCCTTACTATTGGGGATATGCCGAAGAATCGGGAGAGGGTGAAGGCTACGGTTACAATGTCAATATTCCTCTCGCAAGGGGAACGAAACGACAAGATTATCTCATGGCTCTAAGAAATGCTCTCGAAATCATATCGGGGTATTCCCCGACATTTCTCATACTTTCATTGGGGCTTGATATTTACAGGGGAGATCCCCTCGGGACATTCGATATAGATAGAGACGGATTAAATGAAATAGGTGTGTTAATCAGGGTTCTCGGTGTTCCTGTTTTAATCGTTCAGGAAGGGGGGTACGCTATTGATGAAATCGGAGATAATATAGAGGCAATTCTCGAACCGTTTAGCTGATATATGCAAAGGTAAGAATTCGCTTTTCCGTTTTATTTTCAGCCCTATAAGAGAAGAATAAATCATTGTTGCAGACGGTACAGAAATTGCTGTCAAATATTTCTTCTATGTGGTTCTCATTCAATTTGTCCGAAATTACCGATTTGAGATTCAGTTTAATCGATTGTCCTTCCCGCAGGAAATACTTATCGGGAAAATAATCCATCATATCTTTCCCGACCTTATAACATTTTTCACAAATCCCGGGACCAATAAAGGCTTTCAGCTTATTGCAAGAATAGTGCGCATGCAATGTTTCGATGGTATTTTCAAGTATCTTCTTGTATGTCCCTCGCCATCCAGCATGAATTAATGCAATTACCGGAGGGGACACTGAGTAAATCATTACGGGATAACAATCCGCTGTGAATATCGATATAACATCACCGATCGCATCCGTGATCAATCCGTCTCCGAGATAAAAACCTTCTCCCCTTGTACGGTTGACAATGGAAGAATGAATTTGTTTTGTAACATAAACAGTTTGGGCCTCGGGTAGAACAGAATTGATAAGTTCGTTGTATTTTTGCCCCGATTTAATTATGGGGAACTTCCTCGTTGTAAAATTCAGGCGTATTTTTGAATCTTGAAAATAGAATATGTTATTCTTTTGTTGAAGCATTTCGTATATCCGCTATGTTGAGTTCGACGGAATGGCGTCCCATATAGTTGTTTTCCTGTAAAGTATAACAAATGTCGACATTATTTCCATTTATTTCGCTCAGATATTCCTTGCCATTGAAGAAAATCCCGTCTATTGTATTACCTGCCGAGGTTGAGAATTTTAATTTAACATGTCCGTTTCCTACGATTCTCGGTTCGTATTTGATCGGTACGTTAAAAGATGCAAATATCGGTTTAGGATTCCCCGGACCGAACGGTGCTAAGTAAGAGATACTTTGATAGAGAGTATCATTAATTATGCCAAGGGGAATTGCCATATCTACGGTCAGACTTTTTACATCGGGGGTATCTTTTATATTTGAAGCAATCTTATTTAGACAGTTTTCCAAATTTTCGATATTCTCATTTTTTATTCTTAGTCCTGCCGCCATTGAGTGTCCTCCGAAAGCGTCGATGAATTTACTACAAGATGAAAGTGCATTATAAAGATTGAATCCGTCCACACTTCGCCCCGAACCCTTGGAATACATATCTTCACTTGCAAATAGGATAGTCGGTTTATTAAATTTTTCGGTGATTTTCGATGCGACAATCCCAATTACCCCCTCATGCCATGTGTTGCTACTTAGAATAATAACGTTATAATTATTATTCACCTTTTCTTCAGCCATAATAATAGCCTCTTTTAAAATACCTCTGTCTAATTTTTGCCTTTCCCTATTTGCTTTTTCGAGTGTTTGTGCTATTTTTGCAGCTTCATCATAATTTTCGGATACAAGAAGCCTATATGCGGATTTTGCATTGTACAGACGTCCCATGGCATTTAACCGAGGAGCAAGGATAAAACCGACTGCGTATGTATCCATTTTTGCCATATTGATTTTAGATATATCTATTAGAGCATTTAATCCGGGGAGGGGATTTTCTCTTATCAATTCCAATCCCCGCTTTATAAAAATACGATTTTCATTTAGAACGGGCATGACATCTGCAATGGAGCCGATCGCAACGAGTTCGAGCAATTGTTCCATATTAACGGAGAGTTTATATTGATTCCTTGTATAATCACAGAATTTATATGCCACAAGGCAACCGGCAATTTCAGGAAAAGGATACACAGAGTCTTTCCTCTTGGGATCGATTACTGCACTAGCCCCCGGCAACTCTTTACCCGGCTCGTGATGATCAGTAACAATAACGTCAATTCCCGATTCCATTGCCCTTTTTATTTCCTGGTTCGCAGTTATCCCGTTATCAACTGTAATTATCAGTTTAAAATCATTGGATATGGCGTATTCTATTCCTTTGGATGAAATCCCGTATCCTTCCGAAGCACGGTCATTTATATAACACTCCACAGGAACATTCAATTGTTTTAAGAACAATGTAACAATCGCAGAGGCGGTAATACCGTCTGCATCGTAATCTCCGTAGATCATTATCTTTTCGTGATTTGAAATAGCTTCATAGAATCGTTTGCTTGCGGATTCTATATCGGGAAGTAAAGCAGGATCATTTACAGATTGAATGTCCGGGTAGATAAATTTTGTTATTTTTGATTTGGTATTGATACCTCTTGCGATTAAAACATCAATAACAATAGGATGCAAATTCTCAATATGAAGATCTTTCGAATGTGGATTGCGAAAATCCCAATGTTGGTAACGAGGCATTTCTATTGCTTGAACTTAAACAGTTTTTGCCCGTTTGCTACTATTTCATTTAAGGCGTCTTCGAAAAAGGTTGTATCATGTAATATTTCGGGTGAAACCTTCTGCTGGTAAAATCGCCATGATTTCTTTATTTCGGAGCCGATTAGCTCAACTAAATTGCCCTCCTCGAGCCCCTGTTTAACCTTATCACCATGATACAACTTTATATCCTTGGCTAGCGCTCTAGCGAGTTTTCTCGCTTTTTCTCTTTCTGCCTCCACCTTCTTAGAAATGGATTCTCCTGCGGTTTCAACAGGATTAGCTACTTCTATTTCGGGAGAGGGTGAAGTTTCGCTGCTTATTTCAAAACTACTCGGAGCTTTTTCAACAGGTTCCTCGTTGTGTGTTTCCTCGACCGCTTCCGGCTCCGGCGGAGGAGTAGTTTCCCCGGAAAGTGACTTAAATTTTTCCCAAAGAGCTGAGATTTTATCGTTTGCAACAGCGGGTTCCGGATTGGGGGGAGCGGTTGTTTCTTCTTCGGTTGCTACAGATTCTTTGGTTTCGTAAGAAGATGTGTTAAGTATCTTTTCGAAATCATTTGCTATTTTGTTTGCCTGTTCGCTTTCTTCCTCAGATCCAATGGATTCCGGTGCAGATCTCTCCGTTTCAGGGAATTCCCCGGATTTATTTATTCCGATGCTTTCGGAAACGCTTTCTTCCGTGCGGGGAGCAAATGAAGAAGCTGCTTCGACTGTCTCCGTAACAGAAGGTTTTTCTTCGTAAGGAACCAGTTGAATATTGGAAACTTCTCTATATATAGTAAATATATTCCCACAATTAGGGCATCGTACCGCTGCTCCTCCAATGGGGATTTGATTCTCATTAACTGTATATTTTTTATTACATTTCGGACACTGTATAACCATAAATACTCCTTTTTCTTATTCTATTAAATATCTGTCCCGATGTCAAGAGATTAAGGGTTTGGGAGGTAGATAGATCTGCCTGCACGAAAGTTTCGGCGGACAATTATAGATATATTAACCACATAGTGGAAGTAAATGGAAAGCAAAGGACCATATTAAACCAATTTTACGATTTAGAGGGGGTTATCTACAACAATATACTCTCTTCCTACGGCCAGACGGGACCGGTGATTGGGAAGAACTGAGGTCCATGGGCTACTCTTGTCAAACGACCTATACTGGTATTTTCTTCAACCGATTGGGTGGCTTCCCAGTCATTAGCGATTGCTAACCAGACATTCCCCTTGGAATCTATGGCTATGGCTTTTGGAACCATTGCGATGCCGCTGACTGTTGTGTTACCATTGTCATAGCTTTCGACAATGCCCGAAAGTTCGGAAGATATTGCTGTAATAGTTGCACTATTAACAGTCCATATTGTCCCGTCACTAGCTATGGCAATGCCCCTTGGCATGCTACCCGCACCATTGGACTGGTCGCCGAAACTCAACTCAGCATTAATTTCACCATTGGAATTTAGTTGCACTAACCTGGGTCCATGAATATCGTAGAGCAGTAAATGTCCATCGTGGTCAAATGAGAGATCCCATGCCCTAGTTGGATTTAGTAATGTTTTAAGTATAGTACCGTTTGTAGAAATTTCCAAAATTTTATCTTCGTTTTCATAGGAGTTAATCAGTAACCAAACATTATTTTGAGGACCGATTACCATGTTATGCAGAGATCCATTGAAGTTGACTGTAGCCAAGATGTTGCCATTCGCCCCCACTTTTTTGATCATATTGTCTCCGCCTATCCAAATATTTCCATAGCTGTCAATTGTAATGTGTTTAGGTGATAACGATATTGTAAAGGAATCAATATTACCTGTTGTAGGGTCTAATTTGAGCAAATTCCCGTTCGATATTGGGATCCATACCTGTCCTGATCCATCTATAGCCAAATCCATGGGCTTGGAGGATAGAGCATAGGTGTTAAGAATTTCTCCATTTGATGCAATTTCCAAAACGGATTGTCCTTCCTCGCAGGCTACCCAAACTATGTCGTCACTGCCGATGGCCAAGGCGATTGGATATTTATCCACCTGGTAGTACATCAGGTTACCTTTGATTAAGCTTTCATCCTTTTTGCACCCTGTAAAAGCAGTCATAGTAACAGCAAATAAAAACAATGCAATTATTGATAATAGTGTGTGTTTTTTAGTCATTGTATCTCTCCTTTTGCGAATTTTTTTGTTTTGATGCAAGCGTTCCAAGTTCACATTGTTTAGAAATCAGTTAGTTGCCTACCCTATTTTCGTTATCCTCTGGTGTAGACAAAAAACTTCATAAGAAGAATCATTTGTATCATCTCAGTTTACAAGGAACTCCTATTACAACTTTATTATTTTTCCCAAACACGATCTTTATATTTTTATAATCGACAGACATTCTTACAAGCATCATAAAGTTACTATATCGTATGAAAATTAAAAAGTCAAATTGTTTAATTGGTAAACGGGTAGATAGGTAGGAACATATTAAACGGTAATAAGAGAGATGCTGAAACAAGTTGAGCATAACCTTCTCCCCGTTATCCTGAACCATGCGTTGAACTTGTTTAAATATTATTTCAGGATCTCTGATGCCGATATAAGTTTAGTATAACTAATTTTTAAAATCACTTCACAGTTTAAAAATTAAAATAATACTCGTTTTACTTTAGGATTTCAATTGTCTTTGCCATGTGCCATTTCTATTGCTATGGATGGTTTGATAGGATTTAATCAGGCGGTTTACCCGTTTGTATGATTACAGATTAATATTGAAGATATATCGTGTGGTTTCGTGTTTATCTTGACATCGAGCCATTAATTGAATATACTCCACTTATGATTATTTTCAGGAGGACAAATGTTTAAAAAATCGGTAATTTTAATGACGGTATTCACGTTAGTGTTTCTTTTTGTAACAGATTTAAGAGGGAACATATCTTCTTTAAAACAGTTAAAGAAAGAGAACGAGTACAAATTGCAGCACAGGTACTATAACAAAATGTTAGAGATATTTAAGAATGATCCGAGTGCAAAAAAGTATATAGAAGTGCCGTTCAGACCTCCCGCATATTTGAGAGGAAAGCAAAAAATAGTAAAAAGAGCCTCTTATGTAGATACAATAAAGGTTCTCGTACTCAGGGTGGAATTCCAGAAAGACACAACAACAATGACAACGGGAGACGGAACATTTGCGGATACCGCATATGGGAAGCCCTTCATTGTCGATAGCACCACGGGTGACAGCTCAAGAAACCTTGCATATGATCCTCCTCATGACTCGTTTTATTTCAGCAATCAGATGTTGGCGTTAAGAAATTATTATTTAAGTGATTTTGACGGTCAGCTTTTTATCGAATGGGATCAATATCCCAAAACAAGATTCGGAGGTTATAAACTTCCACATAAAATGGCATATTACGGTGATCTTTACGATGTTGCAGGGGGATTGTTTAAACTTATGGATGATGCCGTAAGAGAAGCGGATAGAGATACGTCTGCCAACATACAATTCGGACAATACGATTCGTATATAATATTTCACGCGGGAAGCGCCTGGCAGAGTGATTTAGGCGATTCTCCCAATGATATACCGGCTGTTTACATAAGTAATTCGGAAGTAATAGGAGCTCCCGGGAGAAATGAGAGATATTCCACGAAAGACGGTGTTACGGTTAATGATGCTATTATTTATCCTGAAACGGCGAGACAAGATGGTGATACGCTTTCCGGATTGCAGGGCGGTCTTGCACACGAGTTCGGTCATCAACTCGGTATGGTTGATCTGTATGATGTATCCAATCGGACAATGGGTTGCGGCGGTTGGGCTTTGATGGGAACGGGTAACTGGAATGTGAACGGATTAATACCTCCCCACCATATGGCTTGGCATTCGGCAATGCCGCTTTATGTCCACCCTCACACGAATCCCAATTACAGAAGAGTATTTGTAAATCCTGTTCTTTTGGACCATGATACAAGCGGTGTAAAGATACTCAGAAGAGGAGAAAATGACAACGACAGCATCCCCAAAATATACAAAATACCCATAAATGCACACGAATATTATCTTATAGCCGATAGAATTGCGTATATTTCCCCCGACACGATTTCATCAAATCCCGATTCGAATGGACTTCGGGTTTGGAAAGACGGGGTATTAGTTAAACTCAACGACTATGATCAGGGACTTCCGCCGAATTATGGAAGAGGTGGGCTTGCAATATGGCATATTGACGATAATGTAATCGATTCCACAATAGATTACAATGAGGTTAATGCAGGTCCTGTTCATGGGGTTAAAATGGTTGAAGCTGATGGTATACAGGATTTTCAATTGCCTTTAAGTCATGTAACGAATGGGGAAGCCGCATTCTACGGATCTCCTTATGACCTTTATTTTTCAGGGAACAATGACAGTTTGACGAGAAACAGTTTCCCTAAAAGTCTCGATAACGAGGATGGTTATTCCAGAGTAGACATCAAAAACGTAAGTGTAGACAGAAGTATAATGACATTCGATGTTCGGTTTAATTGGAGACAGAAAGGATTCCCAATCGATATTGATACGGTGGTGGACGTCAATTCACCTGTTGTATACGATATTAATGGAGACGGTGTTAATGAAATTTTGCAAAATACTGTTTCGGGAGGCATATACATATTCGAACCCGATGGAACGCCTTACAGTGGTGCCAATAACGGACTTGCTGCAAAGATGAGTTCTAACGAGGCTTATACGGGTGATGCAATCGGAGATATTAACGGAGACGGGAAAAAGAATATAGTAACAACTTCTACTGACGGGAAAATATATGCATACTACGCAGACTCGTTTAATCTGGCACATTATCTTGTTAAGGTACACGGATTTCCCTTTTCCACGGGAGAGATGATTCTCAATGCTCCGCTGCTTGCGGACATCGACGGGGATTCAACGGATGAAATAATTTTTGGATCAAATGATAATTATCTCTACTGTCTCGGCTATAATGGAAATGCGCCTAGTGTAAGATGGAAGGTCTATATGACACAGTGGGTTTGGGGAACCCCGATATACTATGAAGGTTACGTTTACGCATTATCCGGGGACGGGAGATTATTCAAGATTGATGCTTCTACCGGGGATACCGTATGGACAAGAGGGAATGCATCTATCTGGCAGACAACGACGAGCCCCGTAATGGCGAATCTTACATCTAATGATACCATGGACATATTTTATACAAATGATGACGGGGAGATGTTGCTTTACGACCAATATGGTAATTTGAAATGGAAAAAGACTATTAGTGATACGGCGACATATACGACATTTTACTCGTCTCCGGCAGTTGCCGATATAAATGGAGATGGAAAACCGGAAATTGTTTTTACTGCCGGAGGAAAACTCTTTGCCATTTATCCAAACGGGACATTCTTATCCGGATTCCCCGTTCAAATCGATACAACAACAATTCAATCCTCAATTACAATAGGTGATGTGGATGGTGATGATACTATGGATATCGTTTTAGCTTCCCCCGGAGGAAAACTTCATGCTATAAACTACAGAGGT
>Ga0164318_10005153_pt1 | contig 12636 bp, 7 predicted proteins | sample GuaBasSedimGuay9_FD_113734 | JGI IMG/M metagenome (GOLD analysis project Ga0164318, IMG submission 113734) | Subseafloor sediment microbial communities from Guaymas Basin, Gulf of California, Mexico - Guay9, Core 4571-4, 0-3 cm | ecosystem: Environmental > Aquatic > Marine > Hydrothermal vents >... | reverse complement strand
TACACCTGCACCATGACATGCGTTACACATTTTGTCATAACTTGCTTTACCATTTTCATAATTCACAACAACAGCTTCCTCTACAGGAGCAGTTTCTTCAGCTACAGCTTCAGTAGCAGGAGCTTCTTCAGTTACAGCCTCTTTAGCAGGAGTTTCATTGTTTCCACCACAACTTACCATTACCATAGATACAGTAATGAATAAAGCAAAAACTAAACTTAATCTTTTCATAATAATTTTTTTAATAATGTTAATAATAATATTGTACAATTTCAAGATGCGAAGTTAGTTATTTTTAGTTTTATTTTTTTAAAATTTAATATTAAATTATTATAGAAAATATTCATATAAAAATAATACTTTTGCAGCCAATTTTTAGATTTATACTATGGCTTTAAAATGTGGAATTATTGGTTTACCAAATGTTGGTAAATCAACTTTATTTAATTGTTTATCAAATGCAAAGGCTCAGTCTGCAAATTTCCCTTTTTGTACAATTGAACCAAATGTTGGAGTAATAACTGTACCTGATGAGAGAATTAATAAGCTAGCAGAATTTGTAAATCCAGATAGGGTAATGCCTACAACAATTGAGATAGTCGACATTGCCGGCTTAGTAAGAGGAGCTAGTAAAGGTGAAGGTTTAGGTAATAAATTCTTAGCTAATATACGCGAAACAGATGCAATAATACATGTTGTACGTTGTTTTGATGATGAAAACATTACCCATGTTGACACTACAATTGACCCTGTTAGAGACAAGGAAACAATAGACATAGAATTACAATTAAAGGATCTTGAAAGTATTGATGCTAGGCTTCAAAAAGTTGCAAAGCAAGCACAGACAGGAAAAGACAGAGAAGCAATGCGACAAGCAAAACTTCTATCTAAAGTAAAAACACACATTGAAGAAGGCCGTTCAGTTAGGGAACTTGAGCTTACTGATGAAGAATCTGAATTATTAACTACTTTTCAGTTGCTAACAGCAAAACCAATACTTTATGTTTGTAATGTTGATGAAGCTTCTATTAATGGTGGCAATAAATATGTAGAACAGCTTAAAGAAGCAGTTAAGGGTGAAGATGCTGAAATCTTAATAATATCAGCTAATGCTGAAGCTGAGATAGCAGAATTAGATGATATTGATGAGCGCCAAATGTTTCTTGAAGATTTAGGTATCAAGGAGAGTGGTGTTAGTAAGCTCATTAAAAAAGCATATTCTTTGCTTAATTTAGAAACATACTTTACTGCTGGCAAGATGGAAGTAAGAGCATGGACATATCCAAGAGGTACAAAAGCTCCTCAAGCAGCTGGAGTAATACATACCGATTTTGAAAAAGGATTCATTAGAGCAGAAGTGATAAAATATAATGATTTTATTGAACTTGGATCAGAAGCAGCAGTAAAAGACGCTGGGAAAATGTCAGTAGAAGGTAAAGAGTATGTGGTTGAAGATGGTGATATTATGCATTTTAGATTTAATGTATAAGAGGGGAGAAATAATAAAAGACCAAACGAAAAACTAAAATATGGAATTATTAGGACCGTTAAAGTTTATGCCTCTTTTCAAGAATAAGATTTGGGGAGGAAATAAAATACATTCAATATTAAAACACGACTTTTCACCATTACCAAACTGTGGTGAGCTTTGGGCTATTTCTGGAATACCAGGAAATGAATCTGTTGTATCAGAGGGCCCATTGGAAGGAAATACTTTAAATGAGGTTTTGGAGATTTATATGAGTGACCTTGTTGGTGAAACAATTTATGATGTTTTTCAGAATGAATTTCCGTTATTGATAAAATTTATAGATGCCAATGACTGGCTGTCTGTACAAGTACACCCTGATGATGCGTTGGCTGAAGAAAGAGGTCTTGAGAGGGGAAAAACTGAAATGTGGTATATTATTCAGGCTGACGAAGGCTCTCAAATTATTAAAGGTTTCTCCAAAAATGTATCAAAGGAAGAATACAAACAGCATTTAGAAAATAACACTCTAGAGAGCATATTGAACTTTGCCCCTGTTAAAGCTGGTGATACATTCTATATTGATGCTAAGAAAATTCATGCTTTAGGCCCAGGTATTATTCTAACTGAGATTCAACAATCATCAGATACTACATATAGAATTTATGATTGGAATAGAAAAGATGAGAAAGGAAACAGTAGGGATTTACATATTAATGCAGCTTTAGATTCTATTGATTTCCGTGCTGAAAAAGGAAATGAAATTCATTATCATAATCATAAAAATGAAAGTCAGGTAATAGTTGACGAGAAATACTTTACTACTAATATTCTAGAATTTGACAACCCTATTGAAAAAGATTATGATGAAGTAAATTCATTTGTAATATATATTGTTACTAGTGGAAGTTTTATATTAAAAGGATCGCAAGGAGACATGGACTTGGGAATAGGTGATGTGGTAATGTTACCAGCAATAACAAAAAAGATTGAGCTGCATCCACTTCCTAAAGCAAATATATTGGAGGTTTATATTAAGATGTAGATTTACCAATTTTATTAAATACTAAAAACGCTCTTGAACAAATTCAAGAGCGTTTTTAGTTATATTATTTCTTATTCACCAATGTCATCTCATCAATTAGATTTCCAGCACCAGCATACTTATCAATAATAAATAATACATAGCGGATATCTACAGAAATTGTTCTCTGAAGTTTTGGCTCGAAAGCAATATCTCCACTCATAGCTTCCCAGTTACCGTCAAAGGCAAGACCAATAAGTTCTCCTTTAGCATTAATAACAGGGCTACCACTATTACCACCCGTAATATCATTATCAGTTAAGAAACATATTTTTAGAGTATCACCCTCTCCATACTGCCCATAATCCTTGTTCTTATATAGCTCTTTAAGCTTAGCAGGAACAACAAATTCAGGATTTGAAGGATCTTCTTTCTGCATAATACCTTCAATAGTTGTAAAATAATTGAAATGTACAGCATCTTCAGGATAATAATCTCTTACTGTACCATAAGTTAAGCGCATAGTAAAGTTAGCATCTGGATAGAATTTCTTATCAACTTCCATTTTACGTAGTGCATCAATAAACAGACGATTACCTCTAGCTAATTTATCATTTGCAGCCATTGCTTCTGCTTGAAGCTCTCTATATTTATTCATAAAAGCAGTCATTGCCTGATAAATAGGATCTTTAGCAAGTACTTTAGCTGAAGGATTAGCAAGGAATGCATTTAACTTATCTTGAGAAACAAATATACTTTTTGAATAAACCTTATCAGCCCATTTATTAAAATCACCTTTATACTTTTTTGTTGCATCAATTAAATACTTAGGCTGCTGCGATACATCTACATTCTCGCTATACATCATCATCATTTGAGCCCAAACTTTCATATCAGTAGGAAGATTATAATCTTTAAAATAAGCTACTGAACTAGCCTTTAATCTATCTGCAATTTTATTTATTTTCTCTTGATCAGGATTCTCTGCTTTTAATTCTTTCATTAAACCTTGGTAAGGAAGAGCTGTTTTAATGGCTTCAGGGCCTAAATAAACTGCTTCTATAAAATAATACCTACTTACAGCATACTTATCAGTAATTGCATATGCAGACTTTATATTGTCAAGAGCAGTACCATATTTTGCTTTATTTTCTGGAGTAGAATTAATCCACTCTGTTAATTTAGCTTCTCTTTCACGTTTCTGCTCAGGAACTTTAAGTGAAACCAAAGCTTTACTCATTCCCATAAAATTTTTCCAATAATTTGCTACATGAGCATATTTTGTAGCATACTGAATTCTAACTTTAGGGTCAGCTTTCATATCTTCACTATAGATATCAAGTTTTGCTCTACGAATTTTGATACGAGTAGGATAAACTAGTTTTAAGTTATGCTCAATACCATAAGAAGTCATATAACGATCCGTTCCGCCAGGATAGCCCATTATCATAGCAAAATCATCTTTCTTTACACCTCCCACTGAAACTGGTAAATAATGCTTAGGTTTCATTGGAATATTATCTTTTGAATATTCAGCAGGACTTCCATCAGGAGCAGTATAAACTCTAAACATTGAGAAATCACCAGTATGACGAGGCCACATCCAGTTATCAGTATCTCCACCAAATTTACCAATTGATGAAGGTGGAGCTCCAACTAATCTAATGTCTTTATAAGTCTGCATTACAAACATATAATACTCATTTCCATTAAAAAATGGCTTGACAACTACATCGTATTTACCATCTTCTGAAGAACCTTTACTAAGCTCTGCTCTCACTTTATTAATTTCAGCAGCTCTTTCTTCTTCTGTCATTTTATCAGTAACATTCTTAAGAACTTCTTTAGTAACATCCTCAATACGAATTAAAAACTTCACGAAGAAACCTGGATTAGGGAGTTCTTGATCTTTCTTAAAAGCCCAAAAGCCATCAGTTAAATAATCATGTTCTACTGTCGAGTGCTCTTGGATTTTGCCAAAACCACAATGATGATTTGTAAGAATAAGTCCTTCACTTGAAATAATCTCTCCAGTACAGCCATTACCAAACTGAACAATGGCATCTTTAAGGCTGGAATTATTTACGCTGTAAATTTCTTCTGCTGTTAATTGCAGACCTTTTTTCTGCATATCAACATAGTTAAGCCTATTTACAAGAAATGGTAACCACATTCCTTCATCAGCTTTTGCACTAAATGTAGCAGCACCAACAAAAAGCACTGTCATTAAAGATGCGAAAAATAGTTTAATTGTTTTGTTCATTTCTATAAGTTTAAGTTATTTATTTGAATTATATAGTTAGAAATCATATACTTAAATATAATGATCTCCTTTTTCTACCTTTATATCATTCACAATATTTCTAATCATTTGCTCATCTTCCTTCTTGCAGATTAAAAGAGCATTATCTTTTGCTGCAATAATATAACCTTCTAGACCTTGAGCAACTACTAATTTATTATTTGGAACATTTATCATGCAATTCTTTGTATTATAAGTCAATACATTCTTACCTACTATAGCATTATTATCTTCATTTTTATCACTATTCTCAAATAAAGACCCCCAAGTACCTAAGTCAGACCACCCTAAATCAGCAGCATAAACATAAACATTATCTGCTTTTTCTAATATCCCATAGTCAATAGAAATATTCTTACATTGGCTATAAGTTTTATTAATAAAATCTTCTTCTGAAGGAGTATCATATATTTCTACCCCTGCGATAAATAAATCATTAACCTCAGGTAAATATTGTTTAAAAGCTTTTTCAATACTTTTCAAACTCCAAATAAAAATCCCTGCATTCCACAAGAAATCTCCACTCTCTAAAAAAGTTTTAGCTAATTCTAAAATTGGTTTCTCTGTAAAAGTCTTAACTTTACGAATATCTTCAATATCGTGAACATTTTCCTCATCACTATACTGTATATAACCATAACCAGTATCTGGTCTGTTTGGTTTTATTCCAATTGTTAGCAGCCAATCATTCTCACCCACAACATTCAGCGCATCGGATACAACTTTTGTAAAAACACTTTCTTTTAGAATAATATGATCAGAAGGTGCAACAACTATGCGTGCATTAGGATTTTTCTTAAGAATTTTATGGTTTGCATAAGCAATACAAGGTGCAGTATTTTTTCTTAAAGGCTCACCAAGAATCTGGGAATCGTTTAAATCAGGAAGTTGTTCTTTGACAATAGCCCTATAGCTTTCGCTTGTAACGACATAAATATTCTCAGCAGGACAAATATTTAAAAAGCGATTATAAGTCTGTTGTATTAGAGTTTCTCCTGTACCGAGTATATCAATAAATTGCTTAGGTTTTCCCGAACGACTCATTGGCCAAAATCTAGTTCCAGCACCACCAGCCATTATTACACAGTAATTATCTTTCATATATTATTATTGTTGGGTTGGTTATTTGTTGAATTGCTTATTTGTTTGTAGAACTTCTAACCATTACTTAAAACAATCTACAAACAAAAAAGACCAACTGTTAAACGTTTAAATAAACATCCAACAATTGGTCTAAATATTGTAATTGTTAGTTGTTTATAATGTACGCTTCACCTCCTTGGTACCGAAGCCTTCAATTATATCACCAACTTTAATATCATTAAAATTCTCAATGTTAAGTCCACATTCAAAGCCTTTGTTTACCTCTTTAACATCGTCTTTAAAACGTTTTAGAGAACCTAGACCACCAGTATATATTACAATGCCATTTCTAATAATACGTACTCTAGTATTTCTATGAATTTTACCATCCAATACGTAACAACCAGCAATAGTTCCTACTTTAGAAATCTTAAATACTTCTCGTACTTCAACACTACAAAGGACTTCCTCAACAATATCTGGAGAAAGCATACCTGTCATAGCCGCTTTAATCTCATCTACCACATCGTAGATAATAGAGAATGTACGTATATCAATTTCCTCTTTATCCGCCAACTGACGTGCAATTAATGAAGGGCGAACTTGGAATGCAATAATAATGGCATCAGAAGCGCTAGCTAACATAACATCAGCTTCATTAACTTGTCCAACAGATTTCTGGATAATATTTACTGAAATTTCATCGGTACTAAGCTTAATAAGTGAATCAGATAATGCTTCTACAGAACCATCAACATCACCCTTAATAATTAAGTTTAATTCTTTAAAGTCTCCAACTGCTAAACGGCGACCAATCTCATCAAGAGTTATATGTTTTTGAGTTCTAACACCTTGTTCACGTTGTAATTGCTCACGTTTAATGGCAATAGACCTAGCCTCTTTCTCATCAGGCATTACTCTAAAAGCATCACCAGCTTGAGGGGCACTATTAAGTCCTAATAAAAGAACTGGAGTAGCAGGTCCTGCTGTTTTTACTGCTTTATTTCTTTCGTTATACATGGCTTTTACTTTACCATGAGTAGTTCCAGCTAATACGGCATCACCAATTTTCAATGTTCCATTCTGAACAAGAACCTTAGTAACGTAACCCTTACCCTTATCAAGTGAAGCTTCAAGCACAGTACCTTTAGCTTCTCTATTTGGATTTGCTTTAAGTTCAAGCAATTCAGCTTCAAGAACTATTTTTTCCATTAGTTGGTCAACACCAGTACCGAATTTAGCAGAAATATCTTGAGATTGATATTTACCACCCCAATCTTCCACAAGAAGATTCATATTTGCTAGTTCTTCCTTAATCTTATCAGGATTAGCATTATCTCTATCCACTTTATTAATGGCAAATACCATTGGCACTTCGGCCGCCTGAGCGTGAGTAATAGCCTCTTTTGTTTGAGGCATTATAGAATCATCAGCTGCAATTACAATAATTGCAATATCTGTAATTTTAGAACCACGAGCACGCATTGCTGTAAAAGCTTCGTGACCTGGAGTATCAAGGAAAGTTATTTTTTCACCTGTTTTGAGTTCAACCTCATAAGCGCCAATATGCTGAGTAATACCTCCAGCTTCACCTGCTATTACATTAGTTTCACGAATATAGTCAAGCAAAGAAGTTTTACCATGGTCAACGTGACCCATTACAGTAACAATTGGATTTCTATTAAGTAAATCCTCTTCTGTATCTTCTATTTCAATAAATGATTCCTCAACCTCTTTAGCTCCAACAAATTCAACAGTATAACCAAATTCTTCAGCTACAATATTTATTGTTTCAGCATCTAAGCGTTGATTAATAGAAACAAACATTCCTAGTGACATACATGCTTTAATAATTTCGTTTACCGAAACATCCATCATCGTACCCAACTCACTAGCACTAACAAATTCTGTAGCTTTAATTACAGATTTACTTGCCATTTCTGCTTCAATCTCCTTTTGGTGAGTTTGAGAAACAGCATCTCTTTTCTTACGACGATATTTTGCTCCTTTACTTTTGGTATTATCACTTAATCGTGCTAAAGTTTCTTTGATTTGCTTAGAGATATCCTCCGCAGATAATTCTGGTTTAACTTCTCTTTTTTTCTTTGCACGTTTCTTTCTATTATCAAAAGATCCTTTTTTAGAAGCTGCTTTAGCATCTACAGGAGGAGCTGTCTTAATCCTTTTACGCCTTCTCTTTTTATTATTATCAGAAGTCTTTTTCTTTGGGTCTGTTGAAGAAGAACCCACAGGAACTTTCTTTTTCTGCGGTTTCTTTTTCTCTGGTAATACTATTTTACCAACAACTACAGGACCTGAAAGTTGCTGAATATTAGTTTTAATAAATTGAGAATCTTTATTTTCAACATCTCTTTTAGTTTCCTTTTTAGGCTCTAAACCTTTAGTCTCTCCTTGGGGCTTCGAAACTTTATTAAAAACTTTATTTTTAGAATCACCTGATTTTTTTGCGGCAGCATTTTGTTTCTCAGCTTCTTCCTTTTGACGTTGTTTACGAGATTTTTTAGCAGGACGAGTCTTCTGATTCATACTATCAAGATCAATATTACCTAGAACCTTAGGCCCTTTTTTAGTATCAGCCTTATTAGTTTCTTCTTTTTTCTCAATAATAGGCTTCTCAACTTTCTCAATTGCCTTTTCAACTTTTGGCTTCTCCTTAACAAGTTCTTCCTTAATAGGCTTCTCTTCAGGTTTTACCTCCGTTTTTTTCTCTAGTTTTGGAGCTTCTACAACCTCTTCTTTAGGCGCTTCCTCAACCTTCTTTGGTTTTGGCTTTGGTTTTGATTTTGAAGCAACCTTATCCAAGTCTATTTTATCAACAACCTTTGGTTTTGGCACTTCAATCTCTATTTTCTCAGGTTTTGGAGGAGCAACAGGTTCAGGAACAGGTGTTGAAATAATAGTTTTTTCCTCAACTTCTTGCTCTTTTCTTTTATCACGTCTACCACGATACTCCTCTGCTAATTTCTCCTTTTCTTCCTTTACTGATTTATCAGAATTAAATGTTTTTTCCAATAACTCATACATTTCAGGAGTAATCTTAGCATTAGGATTATTATCCACCTCAAAGTTGTTTTTCTCAAGAAATTCAATAATAGTAACTGTTCCCAAGTTAAACTCTCCAGCTACTTTTCTCAATCTTTGTACTTTTCCTTTTGCTGCCATATATTATTAATAAATTTATGTACTCTGTTTTATATCCTTTCCCTTGAAATAAAGAAATACTACTCAAATTCTAAACGTAATATTCGTAGAACTTCTCTAATAGTTTCCTCTTCAAGGTCAGTACGCTTATTTAGCTCTTCATAATCAAGTTCTAATACACTCATTGCTGTATCACAACCAATTGCTTTAAGCTCATCTATTATCCAGCTATCAATTTCATCAGAGAATTCTGTTAAAGCAACATCTTCAACATCTTCGTCGGTATCTCGATAAACATCTATTTCGTAACCAGTTAAACGCCCAGCTAGTTTAATATTATTTCCACCTTTACCAATTGCAAGAGAAACCTGATCAGGCTTCAAGAAAACGTCTGCTTTATTTTCTTCTTCATGAATAGTTATACTTGAAATCTTTGCAGGACTTAATGAACGCTGAATAAACAGATTAGTATTATTAGTAAAGTTAATTACATCAATATTTTCATTTCTTAACTCACGTACAATTCCATGAATACGAGAGCCCTTCATACCAACACAAGCACCAACTGGATCTATTCTATCGTCATAAGACTCAACAGCAACTTTAGCTCTTTCGCCTGGTTCACGTACAATATTCTTAATTGTAATAAGACCATCGAAAACCTCAGGCACTTCTTGCTCAAATAATCTCTCAAGGAAGATTGGTGAAGTTCTGGAAAGAATAATTTTAGGAGCATTATTGTACAATTCTACTTTAAGGACAACAGCTCTTACAGTATCTCCTTTCCTAAAGAAATCTGAAGGAATTTGCTCTGTCTTAGGTAATAATAGTTCAATATCTTCATCATCAAGTAAAAGAATCTCTTTCTTCCAAATTTGATAAACCTCAGCGGTAATTACCTCTCCTATTCTATCTTTATATTTCTTAAATTCATTCTCACGTTCGTACTCCTGTATTTTAGCAGCAAGATTCTGACGAATTGTCAAAACTTCTCGTCTTCCAAAGTCTGTCAATTTAATTTCTTCAGAAACCTCTTCTCCTACTTCAAAATCAGGCTCAATTTTTATTGCTTCTGAATATTCAATTTCACGATATGGTTCTTCAACCGCACCATCTTCAACTACTTCTCTAAAATGCCAAATTTCTAAATCGCCTTTGTCCACGTTAACAATAATATCAAAATTCTCATCAGTACCAAATTTTTTCAATAAGGTACTACGAAACACATCTTCTAAGATACGCATCATTGTTGGGCGGTCAATATTTTTAAACTCTTTGAATTCCGCAAAAGATTCTACTAGATTTAAACTATTCATTATAGTAAATTATTTAAAACTTATTACTGATTTTACTTCTTTAATACTCTCTTTATCAAAGTTTTTAATTGGTTCTGCACCTGCTTTGATTTGTTTCTTTGTTAATTCCAATTCAATTTCAATACTACCATTGTTAAATGAAATCAATTTGCCAATAAACTTTTTCTGATCGTTATCAACTACTTCTACTGATTTGTCAATATACTTCATAAACTGACGCTCAAGAATTAGTGGTTGAGTGAGACCGTAGGAGGTAACTTCGAGGCTGAAATCTTCAGTCTCTCTATCAAGATTATGTTCAACATTACGACTTACAGAAATACACTGTTCAATACTAACTCCTTTATCTCCATCTAAAACAACTTTTATGGTATTTCCAGTTCCAATATCAACGGAAACCCAAAATAAATTTGAATTGAGTTCTTCAATTCTTTCTTCAACAAGTTGTACTACTTCTGACTTATCTATCATAACATATTATTAATAAAAAGAGGGGACTTTCTGTCCCCTCTTTTATCAAATCTCCTCTTGTTTTCGATGCTTTACGCATCAGGATAATGTTTTCGACTTTACCCTAGTTGACCCACAAGGATTCGAACCTTGACTAACAGTACCAAAAACTGTAGTGCTACCATTACACCATGGGTCATACTACCCGTTAAAGGGACTGCAAAAATACAATTTTTTTTTTAATTGCAAATGATTTTTTTAATTTTGAATTACTTTTTTCACAATTATAATAATTGAAAAAATACCGACGTTATTACTCTCTGAGAGTAAGCACTTTATATTTGTTATTTTTTTATTGAAATTAATTTATTCTCATAGAATCTGCTATTCTTTGGCCATCAACTGCTGCTGAAACTATACCTCCAGCATATCCAGCACCCTCTCCAGCAGGATATAATCCGTCAATCTGAGGATGTTGAAGACTTAATTTATCACGAGGAATTCTCAATGGAGAAGAAGTACGAGATTCTACACCTAGAACAACTGCTTCATTAGTAATAAATCCTTTCATTCGTTTATCAAAAGTTTTAAACCCTTTTTGCAATCGAGGGCCTATTGCTTCTGGTAGCCACATATGTAATGGCGAAGAAACAATACCTGGGTGATATGATGTATCAGGTAAATCACTGGAAACCTTTCCTCTAACAAAATCTTCTAATCGCTGAGCAGGTGCAATTTGTCCAACACCTCCATTAATGAAAGCCATTTTTTCTAAATCCCCTTGAAATTTAAGCCCTGCCATTACTCCATAATCTTTATAATTACTCAAATCCTCTATATTTATTTGAACTACCATACCTGAGTTTGCGTATTTAGAATTTCGCATTGAGGGCGACATTCCATTTACAACCAATTCGTCTGGAGCTGTTGCTGCGGGCACAATAAATCCTCCGGGGCACATACAAAAAGAGTAAACTCCTCTATCTTCCACTTGAGAAACTAAGCTATAAGCCGCTGCTGGCAAATAATCGTCCCTAATTTCACAATGATACTGTATATTATCAATCATTTGCTGAGGGTGCTCGACTCTAACACCCATTGCAAAGGCTTTTGATTCAAGCAAAATATTATTTTTATGAAGCAATTCATAAATATCTCTTGCCGAATGGCCTGTTGCAAGTATTACTGCTTCCCCTTCAAATTTTTCTCCATTTGCTATTACTCCTAATATTTTACTGTCTTTTATCATTAAATCAGAAACCCTGTGATTAAAATATATTTCTCCACCATAATTAAGTATTGTTTCTCTAATTTTTTGAATAATACGAGGTAGTTTATTTGTTCCTATGTGAGGATGAGCATCTACACCAATATTAGAATCAGCCCCATGAAAAATAAGCAAATCTAAAACATCTTTAACATTACCACGTTTCTTACTTCTAGTATAAAGTTTACCATCAGAGAATGTACCAGCTCCCCCCTCTCCAAAAGCGTAATTACTATCCTCGTCAACAACACTCTCTCTATTTAGCTTTGCAATATCAAGTTTACGATCCTTTACTGGCTTTCCTCTTTCAAGTATAATAGGTTTATAACCACGCTCAATAAGTCTAAGAGCCGCAAAAAGCCCTGCAGGTCCACTACCTACAATAACAACTCTCTTACTGTTTGTTACATTCCTGAATTTCGGAATAAAATCCTCTTCCTTTGGTTTCTCATTAATATAGGCATCAACTCTTACATTAAACTTTATTACTCTCTGCCTTGCATCTATCGATTTTCGGATTACATTAATTGCTGTAAGTTCTTCATTAGAAATATCAAGATGTTT